>Ga0190360_1001311_pt1 | contig 12974 bp, 8 predicted proteins | sample 48721834_MG_FD_161271 | JGI IMG/M metagenome (GOLD analysis project Ga0190360, IMG submission 161271) | Hydrothermal vent microbial mat bacterial communities from Southern Trench, Guaymas Basin, Mexico - 4872-18-3-4_MG | ecosystem: Environmental > Aquatic > Marine > Hydrothermal vents > Microbial... | reverse complement strand
CAGGTGAAAAATGCCCAAATATAGGCAAGTTTTGATTTTTAGGTGTCAAAGTTGAGTTAAAAGAAAACGGTCAAATATAGTAACTGACCTTACGCACAGTATGATAACATCAAAAAATTATGGTTTTGGCTATGAAAGGGCAAAATGTGCAATTTGTGGAGTAAATAAACTGTGTGAGAAAAATTCTTAAGTAGAAAGCAAACTCAGAGCATGTAGCTTGTATTGAATCACCCGGAAAGATTTTGGAGAGTTTTAAAGGTAAGTTTATTTGATTTTTTTAATTACAATTGCTAAAATTATTAAAGTTTATGGTGCTTAGCAGTGGGGAAATTTAAGAAGGTCAGGCAAAAAAGGTTGGAGGTCAAAATTACAAGTTTTTCGTGAAAGGGATTCAAGGCATCCTTTAGCTGTGGTGAATGGTGTGATTAATGAAAGACAAAAATTTGATGGTATTGCTCTAAATTCTTTTGAAGAGTCATCTAAATTTAGAGTAAATGTAAGTCAAGTTGTAACTGAATTTCTAAATAGTTTAGATGAAAGAAGAAGAAAGATTATAAAAGGGAGGTTTGTTCATCAAAAAACACTAGAGGAATTAGGAAAGGAATTTAACCTTACAAGAGAAAGGGTAAGACAAATTATCATGCGATGTTTAAGAAAATGGCACCGCCCTTTGAGCATTTTAAGGAAGCAATTAGAGATTTTTTTAACTGAAAATCAGCAGTTTGCCTGTTTTGACAACTTTTTAGATAAACATGGAATTATTGAACCTGAAAAAAGGCAATTTTTGCAGAATCTTTTTGTTCATTATTGCAAAGATAAATTTATATTTTTTGATGACTATGTAACAGATAAAAAAATTGGAGATAGCCTTTCAAAGATAAAGGAAATCTTAGATACCCAAATTAAGGAAATTGGTTTGCCTTTTGAAACATTTAAAATGTATGAAATTGTTAAAAAGAAGTGTGAACAAAAAGGATTGTCTATTTCGTCTGAGCTTTTAGAATTTTTATTGGCTAAAAACGAGCCTATTTTTCATTCGAAAAATCCAAATCTTGTAGTGTATCTTTCTAAACTATCCCTTCCTGACAATGTTGCTCTATTTTTAAAAAATTGTAAAGAGCCAATGCACTTTGCTGTTTTAGCCCGATATTTTTCATCGGTAACACAAAAGGAAATAAGTCCTCATCATTTGGAAGCAAGGATGCGAGGGGATAAACGGTTTATTTTAGTAGATGCAGGAAGTTTTATGTTTTATAAAAATTATGGTCAATTTTTGAAGACACAATCTGGCTTAAGCGGCGAAGAATTAAAGGATTTAATGAGAAAGATTGTAAAAAGAACTATTGAAATGTTAGGAGATAACACAGACTTTACAGATACAAAATTTTTGCTTTTTAGGTTAAAGAAAGAAATGGATATACCAGAGGCTATTACTCCTTATGCTCTGAAAGACTTGCTATTGAGATGTCCTTATTTTGAGGGTGGAAGAAAGTTTGAAGTAAAATTTGTTAAAGAAGACAAAAAACAAAAGAGTTCTTTAACCAGAAAGGAATATGCTGATTTGATTTGGGAGGTTTTGCATGAAGCAGGAAAGCCCTTACATGTTAACGAAATACAAGAGAAGCTAAGGGAAAGGTTCAGAGAAATTCCTGTATTTGCTTTAAATATGATTCTTGCCAACAACGAACGCTTCATTCGGGTTGATCAATCTACTTATACTATTGCAGAAATTTTGGGTTTAACAAATGATAACGTCCTTTTTATAAGAGATTTTGCTTATGAACTAATTAAGGAGCGTAAGGAACCTGTTTCTAGTATTTTCTTAATTCAGGAATTAGTGCGAGATTCAAAAAAATATGATGTTTTAAATTCTCAAGCAATATATTCTATTTTAAAGAAGGATAGTCGTTTTATCGATCTTGCTCCTTCTTTTTTCTCAATTAAAGAAAATTTAGATAATAAGATAAAAAGTCTAAAAGATTATGTGTATCACGTACTAAAGCAAATTAACATGCCAGTAACCTCGGATTATTTAATTCAAGTTTTGATTAATAAACTTGGGCACTTTGAGAAAGGTCATCTTAATACTGTTGTTAGCTGGGATAAAAAACGCATTATAAGAAGCTATGGCTTTGTCTATCTAAAAGAATGGGACATTACTGAATTTTTGCCTACTATTTTTGAAAAGTCACAAAAACAGATAAGGCGTGAAATAGAAAGATTTTTAAAAAATCCAGAAAAAACTGTTTCTTTAGAAAGGTTATTTATCTGGCTGAAATTTTCTATGTGGAGTGAAGATGGGGAAATAGCCAAAGAATTAGTGAAAATTATTGATAGATTCAAACCGCAAGGAAATGAAAAAGAGTATTTAGACAGGGTAAAGGCAAGATTGGGTATGTAAATGGCTTATTGGTGTAAAAACTGCCAAGTGCCTGTTTTAGGGAGGATCTGTCATAGGTGTGGAACCAAATTAAGACTTTCCTTTCCTGATAAGGCAGTGCCTGTATTTAAAGAGGAAATAGAGCTTTTAAACAAATTAACAGGTGAAGATTTAAATTTTGAGGATTGTGACTTATGGACGGCCCATAGATGCTATTATTATCAAGGGGAAAAAATATTTAAGATAGAAGGTGGCAATCTCTTTGAAAGGCCTAAATTAAAATGGTTAACCTCTGAGAAAAGATTAGAGACTGAATATTTCTCAAAAGAAAATCTCATTTTGGCAAATTTGCCTTATCTAAAAGAATTAGAATATAAAGCAATTCTTTTTATTCAAGAAATAAGAGAGAAATTTTCTGACAGTCCATTATGGACGGTAGCCTTTAGTGGTGGCAAGGACAGTGCTGTGGTTTCTCATTTGGTGCGTAAGGCTTTTGGCACAAATGAAATTTTACATATTTTTGTAGATACCACTATGGAACTACCTCCTACCTATGAATATGTGGAGGCCTTTAGACGATATTATAATGTGCCTTTAATAAAAGTGCAGGCAGATAAAGATTTTAAAGAGATGTGGGAAAAGGCAGGGCCTCCCAGTAGGATTCATCGCTGGTGTTGCACTATATTTAAAACAGGACCTTATGATAATTTTTTGAAAGACATGGGAGAAAATAATAATAAAAAAGTAATTTCAATTAGTGGAATAAGAGCTTGTGAATCATTAGGAAGAAAGCAAAAATATACTTATATTTCGCTAGATAATAAGGTACATACTAATATAATCATTTGCCCAATATTAAAATGGAAAGATTTACCTCTTTGGATATATATTTTTTTAGAACAAATTTATTTTAATAATGCCTATATTTATGGACTAAGACGAGTTGGGTGTTGTATATGTCCATTTGCTAGTGATTGGTCAGAAATGATAATAAATCAGATTTTTCCTGAAAAAGCTAAGGTGTTTATTAGAATGTTGTTCAAATACACTCAATATAGAAATATCAAAAAACAAAAAGATTATATTGCAAAAGGGCAATGGAAAAAGCGAGCAGGCGGAATAGGACTGGATGACAAAATTTTGAGATTGAAAAGTGAAGAATGTTTTAAAGAAAAATGGGTATATTTTTACACATTGAGCAAGGAGATAAATGGGTTTTTCTTTGAATTATTTAAGCCTTTTGGAGAAATCAGACTGATTGGTAAAAATGGAGATATGCAAACTTATCTGATAATTTCACCAAGCTTAACCCCTTTATTTTTGATAGAAATCTTGGATAAAAACTATATTAAGCTGAGAATCATAGGTGGGAAAAATCAAAATGGAAAAATAAGACTTAAAAAGCAGTTTGAAAATCAAATGGCAAAGTTTCAGAATTGTATTTTGTGCGGAGCATGTACCAGTGTATGTGAACAATCAGCAATTAAAATCAATGAAAAATATACCATAGATGCAGAGAAATGCCAGCATTGTTTAAAATGCATTTATATATCTAATCCAGGTTGTATAATTGCCGATTCATTATTAACTAGAGGAGAAAAGACGATATGAGTAGATTATACGCTGCCAGCAGTTTTGGTTTTGAAATTTCTTGGTTTATTAAAGCTATAGATTTAGTTGATAAAAATAAATTTTTGTTTACAAAAAAATTAAAAGAAGAAACTCAATATATTTTAGGAATAGGTAGTGAAAAAGTTAGGGCGTTAGAGATGTGGCTTTTATCCGCTGAATTAACTGTTAAGTGTAAAGAAGATAAGCAATTTGTGACTTATTTAAGTCCTTTAGGTGAAATTATTAAAAAATATGACCCTAATTTTTATGATTACAATACTTTAGCCATAGTTTTATGTCATTTAAGCAAAGGGCCAAAGAAACAGGGCACAGAAATAGTTTATTGGTATATGAATAAATTTAATCATAGAGAGTTTATCAGAGATGATTTAAAGCAGGCATTAAAAAGTGATTATTCACATTTTAAAGATGCTTCCATTGAAAATGGACTGCAAGCCCTACTTCAAGTCTTTCGCCTCACACCATTGGGCAATGATTTTAGATTGCTTATTGAAGAGAAAAAAGGATATTTTCGTAAGGAAGAACCACCAGAAAGATACATTCACCCCCTTATCTTTGCTTATGCCATTATAGACTGGGCTAAAGAGCACAATGAATGGGTATTGCCCATTGAATATATAAAAAAAGGTGAATGTCTGCCAGGCAAAAGCTTTAATTTTTCAGGTAAGCAGGTGGATAAATATCTAAATACTATCCATGAAAATTATCCTCAGATTATAAATATTAGCAGGGACGCAGGGTTAAATAAGGTAATTATACAAGCCAAAGAGCCTTCAGAAATATTAAAAAAATATTATCAACAAGCACGATGAGTTTTTTAGAATTTATCCGTAACTGCAAGAAATATCCTCAGCGCATTAGATACAAAGGCACTATTTTGTTTGTAAGTTATGAACAATATAAAAAGTTATCTGATTTTGCTTTAAAATGGGAATTGAATTACAAAGATGTCAGATATTTTTTAAAAAAAGAAGGAATATATTTAGATAAAAGTTTTTCTGAAAATAGCTTGTTTATATCTTGGCAAAAGGGTGATACTAACTTGTTGATAAATAATGTGGATTTAGTTTTATCAGGTTTAGATAAAAACAGACGGGTGAGGTTTTTTCAAGGTTTTTTAAAAAGGGAGTTTTTAAATCTAATAGTTTTGCCTGTGTTAATCTTTCAAGACGAAGCCAATAAGGGATATGAACAAGGCCATGGAAGAATTTTTTCTTTAGGGGGAGAAAATGAAACTCTCTGAGTTAGTTAGAATAAGACCTGGCTTTAAACCAGCCATAGATTTGACTGAAGACTTAGACAATATAGAGAAGGTTCAGGTATATTATCCCACAAAAACAGCAGCAGATATCCTTTTGGCATTAGCAGGTTATTTAAAACCAGCAGTCAGTCGCATCCCAATTTTAATTGGAGGCAGTTATGGCACAGGTAAATCTCATCTGGGTTTAATGATTGCTAAACTCTTACAGCATGATTTTAGTGACCCTATTCTAAATTCTTTTCTGACACTACTTCAAAAAAACTATTCAAAAGTATATGAAGAGTGGAAAACTCTTCGCACTAGCTTAACAAAAGAACCATTTTTAATTGTGACTTTAAAAAGGGAAGAAGGTGCATATGGTAGGGATGTCATAAATTCTTCATTGATAAATGCCTTAGAAAAAGCACTGCAAAAGGCAGGGTTAGAAGAAGTGATGGTTGAAACAGAATTTAGGGCAGCCATAAGGAGAATAGAAGAATTAGAAAGTAATTATCCAGAATTTGCTAAAAAATTAGAAGAAACTCTGCCTCAGCACGGGTTTTATGCCACAGTAGGTCTTAAAAATGCCTTAAAACAAAATAATGGTGATGCCTTAGAAACATTTAAAAAGCTTCATAAAGAAGTTTGTGGAGGAGCCGATTTTGTGCCCAAAGTCTGCCTTTATGCAAAGGATATTTATAAAATTGTGTGTGAGAGATTGGTAGATAATAAGGGATATGATGGGATTTGTATTATCTGGGATGAATTTAGTGATATTTTGAAAGAAATCGTGACGGAGCCTGAGGGAAACCTTGGAGCTCAGCTTCAAAGTTTTGCCGAAGCATTCCAGACTACTGGTAAGTATAGGGTGCAGACAATTTTGATTTCTCATCGGGCAATAAGGGAACATGCCAGATTATTACAAGCACAGAGGGGACTGAATATTGGAGAGGATGAAATAAGAAAGATAGGAGGAAGATTTTTGGAAAAACATCTCTCCCCAGCTACTGCCAAAGAGATTTATGAATTGATGAAAAGTGTGATAGAACACACTGAAAGTTTTAAAAAAATAGAAGAATTTTATAGGGATGTTTTTAGCAATCTTGCTCAAAAATCTTATGACCTGACACTTTTTGAAGGGTTTGTTAGCAGAGAAGAAATAAAAAATACTATTGTAAAAGGACTTTATCCTTTGCATCCCTTTACTGCCTACGTGCTTGGAAGATTCACTGATGTCATCGGACAGCGTAATAGGACGATGTTTACTTATCTGGCAGATATTACCTTAATGCCTGGTTCATTTAAGTGGTTTTTAGAAAATTCTTATTTCCAAGCAGGAGAAAGATTACCATTTCTTACAGCAGACATTGTTTTTGATTTTTATAAGGATGATTTGGAAAAAATGGCTGAAGATATTGAGGCACAGAAACAAACAAAGACATATCTGGAAGCGGTTAAAGAATTGGGTAGCGATAAAGATGAGACAAAGACCAGAATTTTAAAGGCCATCGCTATTCTCAACATTTGTAAGAATAAAGCTTCTTTGGAAAATATCGCCTTTATTCTGAATATGACAGGAGAAACCGGAAAAATAGAAAGAATTTTGCAAGACTTGATAAATAGAAGGATTTTATTGCGGACTGATTTAACAAAAGAGTATAAATTTATGAAGGCGGTAAGCATGGGTGACCCCAATGAGGTAATTAATAATACTATTGATGAACGCAGTTCCTTTTTTTCACCCAAGAGATTTTTAGAGGAGCATTTTAAAAAATGGATTAGCAATCCACAAAAGCGATTTGCAAAGGCAGATGGCTATGCGATTAAACATAGTATGAATAGAGAAATGGAGATAAGATTTTTATTAAAAGATGAAATGCGCTCCAAGTTGCCTGTAGAACTAGAAACAAGAGACGGGATTATAGCAATAGTTTTGACTTTTTCTGAAGGCGAGAACAGAACAGCCAGGGAAATGATAGAAAGTGAATTTTCTGAGGAAAGTAGAATAATTTTTATCTTACCTGATTTTAAAGAAATAGGAAATATGGTGCCTGTTTTGAGAAGACTAGATGCTTTGTATTACCTAAAAAACCGTTCTGCCTTGGAGGCACAAGATACTACTGAAATTTGGAAAACTTTTATAGAAGAAGACGAAATACGGGTAAAAGAATTTTTAGGCAAACTACTTTTCCCTATGGAGGTTACCACAGCAAGTCCAGATAAATCTATTAGCGAGTGGTATTATCTTGGGAAAAACTATGAATTAAAAGGTTTTAGAGAATTTCGCGAATTGGTTGATAGAGCAATGGAGAATGCCTATCCTCTCACTCCAAGGATAAATAGAGAGGAACTAGTAGATAAGAGTTTAGGGAAGTTTAAGACTCATCGTAAGCCGGTGATTGACTATGTACTTAGTAAAGATGGTATCTTTAATTTAGTGACAGAAAAAGATAGTAAAAGAAGACATATCATTAGGGCTGTTTATGAAGACAATGATATCTTACGCAAAGAAGGTGGGAAAGATATTTTTTGTAAGCCACGTTTGCATAAAGCAAAAGAAATGCATACTGTATGGGAAGAAATTGAGCATTTTATCAAACATAACAAAGAAAATTTTAAAGTTTTGATAGATAAGTTACAATCCCCTCCTTATGGTTTACGTCCCCCCTCAATCCCTCTTATTTTAGCTGCAGTAATGCGTAAACCTTATTTAGAAGGTTGTCTTAGTATAAAGAGAAATGTCCAGTTTATTAAAACAATTACTGCTGATGTAGTAGAAGATATTGTAAAGGCACCACATCTTTATCAACCATATTACACTGAACTAAACGAAAATAGAAAGGCTGTACTTATGGGTATTGCTGATATATTCGAAATTAAAGATACAGACCCTATTGCTCTTAAGGAACAAATACTTAATTGGTGGCAATCTTTGCCTCTACATTGCAACAGACACACTCAAAGACATATTTCAGAGGAGGCTAAAGCTTTGCGTGATGATGTGTTTGATGCCTTAATAAAATTAGAAACTGACCCTAATGAGGTATTAGTTGAAAAGCTTGGTGAGAAACTAGGTATTGATTTTACTGCCCAAAGGCCTGAAGAGATATATAATCAGGTAAAGACGAAGCTAGGTGAGATTAAGATTGAATATGAAAGCTGCTTGCAAAAACTTATTAGGGGAATAAAGCAATCGCTGGATAACATTTTTGGAGACATAAAAGTTTGGTATCAAAATTTGCCCCCTGAAAATAAGATTTATCGTTCTTATCATCCTGAACAGGTGAATAAATTTTTAAAAGTATTAGAAGCTAATCCACCAAAGGAACATCTAATAACACAGCTTGCAGAGGCAGTTTGTTTGCCTATTGAAGATTGGAATGATAATGAGATGATTTCCTTTCAAACCAAAATGAAAGATTATAAAGAAATTGTAGAAAATTATAGACCTCCAAAGCCTATTATTGATAAACCTCCTTATCCAGGTTTACTGAAAGAGCAAGCAGAAATAGCTATTTTATCAGCCGAAAATTGCAAAAAACGCCGTTTTAAAGTCCATTCATTGGAAGAAATAAAGAAAGACCCTATTAAAAAAGTCTATATTCAACACCTAGAACGAGGTTTTAATGACCTCTGGATTGCCTCTTCTTTTAGTGAAGATGAAATATATTCAGTTATTTATCATATTTTAGGAGATAAGTTTTAATGAGCAAATTGACAGTTATTATAGATGAATTTGCTACATCAAAAGAAGAAGATATACTATTTCTTAAAAATTATGATGATTTTTTGAATCATTGGGAAGTTGTTTTAGAAGCTCTATGGGAAACAGAAGGTAAAATTATTATCTCCCATCCTATTATAAAAGATTACTTTGTTAGCTTAAGAGAAGCAGTAAGAGATAGAATAGAAATCTTAGAAAGCAATCCTAGGATGCAATTGGCTAAGGCACTGGGTGTGAAGCAAGATGACCTAAATTATCTATCTTATCAGGAGATCTTAAAACATAAATTATTAGAAAAAATAAATCGTTCTCCGTTGGAGGTTGGAGAAGACCCCTTTTTGTGGATACTTAAGAACCTTTCACAAAGACCATTTTTAGTGAGTAATAGAATAAACTATATTATTAACTATTTTGCGAATAATGCTGAGAACTTTGCTGCTATTAAAAGCGCTAAAGCGTATATTTACAAAAAAAATCTATATAAATATCCTGTAATTAAATGGGTAGTGGATGGTGATGCTACAGAAAAAAGCAAATATTTGCTTTTATATTTATATTTAAAAAGTCTTTTTAATAAAGAAGAAATAGAAATTTTATTACAGGCTTTGCCTCCTTGGATGCAAGAAATAGAAAATCTTTCTCCAAATTTGGAAGGGCTATATTCACTATTCCCTTTAGATGAATGTTTAAATCAACACTTCTTTTTGAAGAAAAACATTCAACAAAAGTTAATCAGTATTTTGAATGAAAAAGGGTTAGAAGCTTTTTTAGATAAAATATCTGGCAAATTAACATTAGAAATGGAAATCTTAAAAGATTGGTTTAAAAAACAAGCACTCAATTTTACACAAAAAGATTTAAACCCAAGTCAAGAGCAGAAAATAAGGCAAAAATTTGGAAACAAGACTTTTATTTCAATTTTAAAATGCATTCCACCACCCAAACCTTCAAATTTGTCCTTAGATACTACTATAGAAGATACATTGAATTGGATAGAGGAAGAATATCTACCTTTTTTCATTTGGACTAGAGAACATGAGCAGTATGAACTAACAGAACCTTATGTAAATCAATTTCAACAGTGGCTTTTAAGTTGTTATGAAAAATTGATTCATTCAGAACATTCATCAGTTAACATATTCAAAGTTTTTCAAAAAATACTCCGAAAATATGAAAGGGTTTTATACATTATTGTAGATGGGTTAAGTTATTGGTTTTTAATACTTTCTTTGTTACCTGATCTAAAAATAGATATGCTTAGAACGTATTTTTGTCTTGCTCCCAGTATCACTTCAATAAATAAGCCTTGTTTGTTAAGTGGCAAATTACCCCAGGACATAGAGGTGAACCATTATACATTAGCTGAAGAGTTGGGTGATGTAGTTAGTAATGATAGTAAGGAAACTCTAGGTAGTTTTGCAAAAAGGCAATTTAATCTTGGTATTTATTTCGTAAATAGCTTTGATGAACTTTTGCATAAACCATATTCTTATGCTATTTTGAAAAAGGAATTAGAACATAAATTAAACGGACTTTTTAAAGAAATCAGTTTATTAAAAGATGTATTTGTAGTAATCACAGGAGACCACGGATTTACCATCCTTCCAAAAAAAGAAGATAATTTGGTGGCTTTGAGTGATTTAAGAGGAGAAGTTTCACACTGCCGAGTTTTAAAACCGCCTAATGTAACAGAAATCTCAAGTTGTGTAAAAATGGATAAATACTTATCCTGTACTTATCTTATTGCCTCTGGTTATAAATATTTAGAAAGTTTTCCAAAAGGAGCTACGCATGGAGGACTATCGCCAGAGGAAATGACAATTCCTCTTTTAACCATCAGCTCATCCCCAGAAATTTTTAAACCATTGGAGTTTAGAATTAAAGGAGAAATTTGGAAAAAAGAAATAAAACCCGTTGAGTTATTAATAGAAAATCCAAATAAAAGCAATATAATTGTTGAAGATTTGAGTGTAGAATTTTTGAAATTTCAACAGAGAGTTAGGATATTAAAACATGGAACAAATAGAATTGCAGCTGAATTTGATGCCCGTAATATTGAAAAATCAGAAGTAGTAGTTAGGATCTGGTATAAAGTTAGGTATAGAGGGAAAATGCATGAAAGGGAAACGAACTTGTCATTCAAACTCAGAAGTTTAATGGAAGCTGAGTGGGAGGATATTTTTGATGTCTGATTTAGACAAAAAAATTATAGATATCTTTAAGGACGTAGCTATTAGAAAATCTTTAACAAAAAAGGTTGGCTTAACAGATAGAGCCCTGCCCTCGTTTATTATAGATTGGCTTGTTTCAAGGTACATGGATCAAAATGGTAATTTAAATATCGGTAAAGTTAACACATTTATTGAGAAACATCTTCCAGATAGGACAAAAAAACAACTCATTTACGATAGATTATTTAGAGGCGAAAAAGTTAAAATTATTGATGCCTATAAAGTGGAAATAGATTTGAAAAGGGGTGAATATAAACTGTTAATACCATGTTTAGATATTAATAATGCAGAAATTTCCAGCTTGATTACAGAAGAGAACCCAAAACTTTTATTAGGTAATGTTTGGGGTGTAGGGACATTACAGTATACATTAGAAGAAGGGAAAGAAGGCAAGGTTTCCATGATAGAGTTTAAACCTATGGAGTCAGTAAAAACAGACCTAGATTATTTCATCCAAGCACGCCAAAACTTCACTTTACAAGAATGGATGGATTTAATTATTAAAACCATGGGGTATAATCCAAATTTTTATACAGAACAACAGAAAATTTGGATGATTGCAAGGTTGACTCCCCTTGTCCATCCACGCATTAATCTAATAGAATTAGCACCTAAAGGCACAGGTAAATCCTCTGTATTTTCAAAACTCTCTCGTTATTGTTGGTTGATTAGCGGGGGAATAGTAACCAGAGCACAATTGTTTTATAATATGGCAGAAAAACGCGCAGGTATTATAGCTTTTTTTGATACTATTGTTCTAGATGAAGTGCAGACCATTAGATTTCAAAAACCAGAAGAAATTATTGGTGCATTGAAAGGCTACCTTGCCAGTGGAGAATTTAAGGTAATGGGATACCAAGGGACAGCAGAAGCTGGATTTGTTTTGTTAGCTAATATTCCCATGAATGCAGATAATAGGCCCAAAAGTAAATTTCTCTTTGAGACTTTACCTTACTTTTGCAGAGAAACGGCTTTCTTAGATAGATTCCATGGATTTTTGCCAGGGTGGGATCTTCCAAAGATAAAAAAAGGCACTCTAGAATATGAAGGTTATGCTTTAAGGGCGGATTATTTTTCTGAAATTTTGCATCAACTCCGAAGCAAAAATAGTCATTTGGAATTTGTGAAAAGACATATATCATTTCCTTCAGAGGCTTATATCAGGGATGTGAAAGCCGTAGAAAGTCTCACCGCTGCTTTATTAAAACTGTTATTTCCAGACCTTAATCTTGATTTAGACTTATTAAATCAATACTGCTTAAGACCTGCCTTTTTATTGCGGAAAGGTATAAAAGGGCAACTTAATCTGGTTGACCCTGAATATCCATCTGAAGTAGGGGAATACAAATTGCTTGAATAGGCATCATTCCGCATTTTGAGAAGTTCAAACAGATTTTTATTTCCGCCATATATTTCAATGAAATTTTAAAAATCAGCAATTGATTCTTTCTAAAAAAACTTTATTCTGTAAATATGATTTTTAAATCGGCTAAAGAAAAAATAAAATATCTTTTTAAAACTATTACTTCTGAAGATCAGGTATTGATTTTGATTGTCCCTAATCCTGACTCTATTTCTAGCGCTTGGGTCTTAAAAAGAATTTTATGGCGAAAAGTGAAAACCATAACCAATTGTCATTGGTCATTAAGCAGCCTCCTGACAATAATTTTGATAAAACTTCTGCTCAAATTCAAGTGGGCTTAAATAGCCCAAAGCCGAATGCACATATTCACGGTTATACTTTGCAATCCAATCTCTTATTACTTC
>Ga0190360_1001310_pt1 | contig 12977 bp, 7 predicted proteins | sample 48721834_MG_FD_161271 | JGI IMG/M metagenome (GOLD analysis project Ga0190360, IMG submission 161271) | Hydrothermal vent microbial mat bacterial communities from Southern Trench, Guaymas Basin, Mexico - 4872-18-3-4_MG | ecosystem: Environmental > Aquatic > Marine > Hydrothermal vents > Microbial... | reverse complement strand
CTTATAACCTTCAGCACATTGCTGCTCGCGTCACTGGCCGCCTTGCCAGGCGCTGAAGCCGCATCCGCCAAACCCAACATCATCCTCGTCATGCCCGACGACGTCGGCTATGGCGACTATCGTTGTCTCGGCAATCCCATCATACGAACGCCCTCGGTGGATGCTTTTAAAAAGGAGAGCTTGCTGTTCACGCAGTTCCACGTCAGCCCCACCTGCGCTCCGACCCGGGCGGCGTTGATGAGCGGGCGGCATGAGTTCAAGAACGGCGTCACGCACACGATTTACGAGCGTGAGCGGATGAGCCTGAAGACGTTCACGCTGGCCCAGATGTTAAAGAGCGTCGGTTACACCACCGGCATCTTCGGTAAATGGCATCTCGGCGACGAAGAGGCGTATCGGCCGGAGAATCGGGGTTTCGACGAGGTTTACATCCACGGCGGCGGGGGCATCGGCCAAACCTTTCCGGGCTCGTGCGGCGACGCGCCCGGCAACAGCAACATCAACCCCGCGCTCTGGCACAACGGCAAATGGGAGAAGACCACCGGCTACTGCACGGACTTGTTCTTTGCCCAGGCGATCCGCTGGATGGACGCCCAGCGGCAGGCGGGCCGTCCCTTCTTCGCCTACATCGCTCCCAATGCCGCGCACGGTCCGCATGTCGTGCCGAAGGAGTATTGCCAGCAGTATCTCGGCAAGCCGGGCGTGAGCGAGGACACGGCAAAGTTTTTCGGTATGATCGAAAACATCGACACAAACTTCGGCAAGCTGCTGCGGAAACTCGACCAGTGGGGTATCGCCGACAACACGCTGGTTATTTACCTAGGCGCCGACAACGGGGGCACCGCGGGGGTGAAGATTTTCAACGCGGGCATGCGGGGCCGCAAAAACACGCCGTATCAGGGCGGCACGCGCGCCCCGTGCTTCTTCCGCTGGCCCGTCGGCGGCATCCCCGCCAACGCGGAGTGCGACGCCCTGACCGCGCACATCGACATCTACCCGACGCTGGCCGAGATTACCGGAGCGAAACTGTCCGATGACGTGAAGCGGCAGGTGGAAGGCCGCAGTCTGCTGCCGCTGCTCAGGAACCCGAAGGCCGACTGGCCCGATCGCATCCTGGTGCATCACATCGGCCGTTGGCCAAGAGGAAAGGCGGCGGAATCCAAGTATGCCGGCTGCGCGATTCAGAATTCGCGCTACACGCTGGTGAACAACAAGGAACTTTACGACCTTAAGCTGGACCCTGGGGAAACGAAGAACGTCATCGCGGAACACCCCGACGTGGCGGCGAAACTTCGGGCCGCCTATGATCAATGGTGGAATGAAGTCCAGCCGCTCCTCGTGAACGAGAATGTCATCGGGCCGAAGATCAATCCGATGAAAGCGCTTTATTGGAAGCAGTTTGGCGGGGGCCCGGACGAAGCGATGCTCCGGCGCATGGACCCGACCCGGATTATTGGTCGACAGAAAAAGGCAAGACGCCCAAAGTGATTCGCACACAGGAAAAAAGACATGGAGACTAAACTCAAATTCTCAGCGTTATGAAACGACTTATCATTCTTGCTAACGCTTTGCTCCTGGCCGTCGGCTTGCCTGGGGCCCAAAGCGCTGAACCAGCCCGGCCCAATGTCCTGTTCCTGGTCTCGGACGATCTAAGGCCGGAACTCGGCTGTTACGGCAACCCGATCATTCACAGCCCGAACATCGACCGGCTGGCCAGGCGCGGGATGGTGTTCGATCGCGCCTATTGCCAGCAGGCCGTTTGTTCCCCTTCCCGCACTAGCCTGCTCACCGGCCGTCGGCCGGACACGACCAAGGTGTGGGATCTCCGGACCCACTTTCGCAAGAACCTGCCGGACGTCGTCACGCTGCCGCAGTTGTTCAAACAGCACGGCTACACCACGCTGGGTTTGGGGAAGATTTATCATGGCGGCCTCGATGATCCGGCTTCGTGGACGATCCAGGCGCGTCGATTCGAGGCCCGATTCAAGGCGAAACACCCCGCAACCGCGGCGGCCGGACAAAACGCGGTTCGCTCGGAAGGGCCGGAGCCCGACCGGTTCCTGAACGCGACGGGCGCGAAGCTGACGAAGACCGATCGTGGCCCCGCGTTCCGCGCCACGGACGACCCGCCCAATGGGGGCCGTGAGGGCCAACTGGCGGACATGGCCATTGCCGCGTTGCGCCAGTTCAAGCAGGCCGGTAAACCGTTCTTCCTCGGCGTGGGCTTCCACAAGCCGCATCTGCCCTTCGTGGTGCCTCGACCGTACTGGGACCTGTACGATCCGGCGAAAATCCCGCTCGCCCCCAATCGTTTCTTGCCCAAGGGCGCTCCGCCCTTTGCGCTAGCGGACAAGAACGAGCTGTGGAAGTACAGTGGTGTGCCGGACGTCAGCCATTTGCCGGACGATTACGCTCGACTGCTCAAACACGGTTATTACGCTGCGGTCAGCTACATGGACGCACAACTGGGGCGTGTCGTGGACGAACTCGACCGGCTCGGGCTTGCGGACAACACGATCATCGTCCTTTGGGGTGACCACGGCTGGAAGCTGGGCGAACACGATCGTTGGTGCAAACACAGCAACGTCGAGAATGACACGCGCGCCCCTCTGATCGTTTCGGCTCCCGGCATGAAGGCGCGGGGAGCCCACTGCCGTGCGTTGGTCGAGTTTGTCGATATCTACCCCACGCTAGCGGAGTTGGCCGGCTTGCCCTTGCCGAGCGGCCTCGAAGGCAAGAGTTTTAAGCCGCTTCTCGACAGCCCAAGACAGCCTTGGAAAAAGGCCGCGTTCTCGCAGTACCCGCGGACTTACAAAGGCCGGCGCTTGATGGGATACTCGATGCGGACCGACCGTTATCGTTTCACCCGCTGGGTCCGGCGCGACGACCCAACGAAAGTCGAGGCAGTGGAACTCTACGACCACCAGACCGACCCGCAAGAAAACGTCAACATCGCCGACGATCCGGTGAATGCGGACCTTGTAGCACGACTCACGCGCCAATTAGAAGCCGGATGGAAAAAGGCGTTACCACCGAACAGTAAGCAATAACGAAATCCACATATTAAGGACAGGAAAGCCATGAAGACAGCGAAAAGCGACCTGAGTCGTAACTTTCACGCGCATATGTTGATCGGGTGGCTTGCGGTTTGGACAGGCGTGGCGTTGACCTCCACTGTGGCGGCACAACTGCCTCGGACTTTCATCCACCCCGGTGTCGCTCACAGTGCCGAAAGCATCGCCTTCGTTCATGCTCGGCTCGAAGCCAAAGAACAACCGTGGACGAGGGCATGGCTGAAGCTCCAGGCCTCGCCCTACGCCTCCTTGTCCTGGACGCCAAAACCGCGGGCACACGTGGAGCGCGGTCCCTCGAATAGGCCCGACATCGGTTCCTCCGATTTCAGCAACGATGCCACCGCTGCTTACGCACACGCGATTTGCTGGGTGCTGTCCCACGAAGCTTCCCACGCGCGCAAGGCGGCCGAGATCATCGACGCCTGGTCCGCGACGCTGAAGTCCATCAGCAACCACGATGCACGGCTCCTGGTAGGAATGAGCGGTTACAAGCTCGTCGCCGCCGCCGAGCTGCTCAAGCACACATGGGACGGCTGGCCAGCGGAACGCCAGACGCGTTTCGCGCGCATGCTGCGGGAGATCTGGTACCCGATTATCAAGGACTTTTACCCCTCGGCCAACGGCAACTGGGATGCGTCGATGATTCAAACCATGATGGCCATGGGAGTGTTCCTCGATGACCGGGCCATGTTCGAGCGAGCAAAAGACTATTACCTCCATGGCGAAGGCAACGGCGCGATCGGAAACTACATCATGCCATCCGGGCAGTGCCAAGAAAGCGGTCGCGACCAGGCCCACACGCAGATGGGGCTGGACTTCCTGGCCAACGCCTGCGAGACGGCCTGGACTCAGGGCGTCGACCTCTACGGAGCCTTGGACAATCGCCTGCTGAAGGGCTTTGAATACACCGCCAAGTATAACCTGGGCTACGACGTACCCTACGAGCCTTTCCGCAGCTATCAAGGCCGCTACTTTTACCCGCACATATCGGACAAAGCACGAGGCCGACTGCGCCCGATGTACGAAAAGGTGTACAACCACTATCACAATCGACGTGGGCTGCCGGTGCCCTACACCTGGCAAGCGGTCCAGCGCCAACGTGCGGCTTTCCTCCAGGAGGAAAGCGGACGCGGTGATCGACGCCGATGGACTAGTACCCAGGCAGCGCTGGAAACTCTGATGTACGCTGGTCGACCGGCTCGCGGCGGTCGTGGGATCAAGGTCAACAGGACGATTACCGAGATGGAGTAGCAGACCACCATTCTTGACGGCCGTGCCAGCCGAAGTGAGCCGACTCGCGGCTTTGTCAAAGACAAAACCGCAAATGAGTCGAGCCACATGAACTGGTGCATCCAAGAGAACCTAGTGTGTCGTCCTCGAAATAAGTGTTATAATGCTGAGTGTTGGTTTTGAGAGCTGCTGTTGGTTGAGGAATGAGGACCGAGAAACCGAGGAAACGAGGCCATGAGACCAGCGCCTGTGGTGAGTTTGGATCCGGAGACGCGACGATCGCTGGAGGCGACCGTTCGAAAGCCGAAGGCCGCTGTAAGAGAAGTGGTTCGGGCGCAAATCATTTTGAAGGCCGCCGAGGGGCTTGCCAACACCGAAATCGCCGCCCAACTGGGGCTGGACGTCAAAACGGTCGGGAAATGGCGGCGGCGCTTTTGCAAATACGGCGCGGCGGGATTGATCGATGCGCCGCGAAGCGGGAGGAAGCCGACGCACGGTCCGGATGTGATCGAAAAAATCCTGCGGACCACGCTGGAACGCAAGCCGAGGAACCGGACGCACTGGAGCGTGCGGGCGTTGGCCGAAGAGCTTGGAATCGGAAAGACGACTGTGTGGAAGGTGTGGCGGGCGCATCGGGTCAAGCCGCATCTGGAGCGCACGTTCAAATTGTCGACCGATCCGGACTTTGTGCCCAAAGTGCGCGACGTGGTGGGATTGTACCTGAATCCCCCCGAAAACGCCTTGGTGCTGAGCGTGGACGAGAAGAGTCAGATTCAAGCCCTCGACCGCACGCAGCCGGGCTTGCCGATGCGCAAGGGGCGCAACGGGACCAAGACCCATGATTATGTACGACATGGAACGTGCTGCTTGTTCGCCGCGTTGAATGTGGTCAGCGGAGAAGTCTTGGCGCGCTGTGAGAAGCGGCATCGGCATCAGGAATATCTGCGGTTTCTTCGGCAAATTGATCGGACGGTCTCGAAGGACCTCGAGGTTCACCTCATCGCAGACAACTACGCGACCCACAGGCATTCCAAAGTGAAGCGCTGGTTGGAAAGACATCCGCGTTTTCAGGTCCATTTCATCCCTACCTCTTCCTCATGGTTGAATATGGTCGAGCGCTTCTTTTCGGCGTTGACGGAGGATCGGCTGCGCCGAGGGGTGTTCCGGAGCGTGCTGGAGCTGATCGCCGCGATCGACGAATACATCCGGAACCGGAATCAAGCCCCCAAGCCCTTCCTTTGGGCCAAAACCGCGGATGAAATCATCGCCAAAGTCGCGCCCCTTCACGGCATCATACAAAATACCACGGATTAAACGGACAACACACTAGGTGTGACGGATCAAATCCTCATTGACGAGGACGGAGGAAACGGCTAGGCTGCTCCACGGACAAAGTTTTATGAAGCCAACAAAGCAAACCATCGATAACTCGTTCATGTCTTCCACCAATCCATTGAGTCGGCGGCGTTTTTTGGGGCGGACCGCCACCGCCGCGGCAGCGGCGCTCTCGTTCCCCTCGATTCTCAGCGCCGCGGCGGCCGGCAACAAGGTCCGCTGCGTGCAGATCGGTTGCGGCGGCCGTTCGCGCGCTCACCTGAATTACGTGGTCTCACGCACCAAGGACCACGTGGTGGCGCTCGTTGACCCTGACGAAAACCGCCTGGCCAGCACGCTCTCTTGGTTGAAGCAACGTGGGTTGGATCCGAACAAGATCCAAACATTTACGGATTACCGGCGGATGTTTGATCGCATCGCCAACCAGTTCGATGCTGTCTTCATCGCCACGCCCAACCATCACCATGCGCTGCCTTCGATGCTGGCCATGAACGCCGGCAAGGGCGTCTATTGCGAGAAGCCTCTGACCCATGACGTCGCCGAGGCGCGCAAACTCCGGGCGATGGCTCGGGAATCCAAGATGCCTACCCAGATGGGCAATCAAGGCCACAACGAAGAGGGCTATCATCGTTTGGTCGAGTACATCCGGGCAGGGGTCATCGGCCGCGTGTTGGAAACCTACAGTTGGACCGATCGCGCCAACGGCGGAGAGGGCCCCCGACCGCCGGTCGAGCCTGTGCCGAAAGGGTTGCATTGGGACAGTTGGATTGGGCCTGCGCCGTACCGCGACTACCATTCCGACCTCCATCCCCACGAATGGCATGGCTGGTACGACTTCGGCAACGGCTCCATCGGCAACATGGGTTGCCACGTGCTCGATGGAGTGTACTGGGCCTTGGGATTGACCCATCCGGTCCGAATCGAGGCCGAGTACATTCGGGGCGGCAGCGACGAACGTTACCCCCTCGGCAGCACGATTCGGTGGGATTGCCCCCTCCCCGGAACCGATCACATGGTCAAGGTCTTCTGGTACGAGGGACTCAATCCCACCACCAAAGATAAACCCCGCGGCGGCCTGCATGCGGCCGTGGGTAAGGCGCGCCATCTGCCTCCCTTGGCCAAAGAGTTGCTGGCCAAGTACGAGGACGAGGATTTCGAGAAAAGCGCCTCGCTGTACGTGGGCGAGAAAGGCATCATCTACACCGGCTGTTACGGCGGGCGGATGCACATCGTGCCATGGTCGAAGATGAAGGCCACGCCCGCGCCGCCCAAGACGTTGCCCCGACCCAAGAACGTCATGCAGGAATTCCTGGATGCCTGTCGGGAAGGCAGCACCAAGACGCACGCCAGCTTCGACTACGGCGCGCGGTTGACCGAGTTCACCCTGCTGGCCAACCTGGCTATGCGGGCGGGCGCGCGCCACCCCATCGAGTGGGACGGTCAGGCCATGCGCGTGAAAAACATCCCCGAACTCAACGAGTGGGTGCAACGCCCCTACCGCCCGGGCTGGTCGGCCTAAGCGCTTGGGATCCCGACCGCGCAACAAGACCTTGCGACTTGGCTGGGGCTTTTCCCGTCGGCCCCAGCCAAGTCCGCGCTGAGGTGCGGCCCGGACAGTCCGAAACCGGCTGGACAAACGCACAGTTGTTGCGCGGCGCTTGCCTCGCCACGGCGCTATGCCTTGGGCTGCAACCGCCCGGGGGGTGCCAATCATGGCCGCTACAGCAACATGGGAGCAATCGATCCGGCCCACGCGCCGGGGCCCGAGCGGGGGGCAAGGTCGACAGTTAGGCGCGTAAGTGGCTGATGGCGCGTCGGTTAGGTTTTCAAAATGCCACTACGCCGCGTTCGTGACGCGTCTTCCGGTCGGTTCCTCCGCGCCGATGGCGTCGAAAAGCTCTCGTTGCTCCGGCCGGATCGTAGCGACCCCTCAAGCTGTTTGCCCGTGCTCAGGCGCACCCGGTGATGTTGCGCCGCCCGCAGCCGGTAGAGAAACTCCTCCGGTGACATGGGGAAGCCGATTTTCTTCAGGCGGCGCTTCATCACCCTCTGGATTGCCAGCGCCAGAAAGCAGATAAACGTGTGTGCACGGATTCTGTTCGGCAGTCTGTGGCGCACCGGGGCGATCTCGATCTGACTCTTGAACGCCCTGAAGCCGCGCTCGATGTCGGCCAGGTCCTTCTCAGCGAGCTTGTTCAGGCGCCCCAGGCTGGCGATATGGCGCTGTTTCGGGCATCCGGTTTCCGGGCGCCCCGGTAAGCCTGCATGATCTGGAGCTACGTCCTGGGTCCGGAGCGAGTGATCTTCAACTGCATGCCGTGACAATATCAAATCAAGGAACCGCCCGTTAGACCTCTTCGAACGGGCGACGTGCCATGACACAACCTTTTCGATCCCGCCCGGCCAAACCTCTGATTCCATCACTCTCAGTTGCCGAAAAACCACCGAATCCGCGCCCCAACTGTCGAACTTGGGCGGCCCTAACCCGGCTTCGCGGATTCGCCGAAGGAATTGGAAAGAATTCGGGTCATTCAGCTGCGTCAGTGACTGGAAATCAACGAGCGCATTGCTGATTTGGGCTCCAACCGGCCTGTCGTGCCGACCTTTGGGATCCCTTTATTCTGTGCCAAGGCCTGACGCGCCGCCATGCCCCCAGTCCACGAAGTCAGGTTAGAGAACCGGAAAGCGCCTTTTCGCAAGGCGCCGCGTCGCGCGGCCGCTTTTCCTGCTTGAGCGTCAGACAGCTTCCGGATCCGGATAGGCATAGCCGGGACGATAGGTCCGCCGCAGCAAGAGGTTCGCGTAGTCGTCGCCCACGATCACTTCCCTGCGGCCGTCCCAATCCACGCTGCGGCCCAATTTGTAAGAAAGCATCCCGAGCAGGCTCATGTTCGTGGAGCGATGGGCGATCTCGATGTCGCACACAGGCAGGCGCGTGTTCCGGATCGCGTCGATGAAGTCGGCCCACAGCTCGCGGATGTTCTGGTCGTCCGGCTTGTGAAGCTGGGGATCCTCATGAATCGGCGGCTCGCCCTTCTTGACAGGATAGAAAGTCCACCCGCTACGCCAGCCCATGTGGAACACGCCCTTTGTTCCGTAGAAATAGACGCCGACGTTTTCGCCCTTCTCCTCGCCGTTGCCGGCGAAGAGCCGATGCTCCCAAACCGCGGTGAAGCTCTCGAACTCGTAAACCGCGGATTGGCTGTCCGGGGCGTCGGTCGTTTGCCCGTCCGGCAAATTGACCGGCGGCCCCTTGACGGGACGGCCGCCGGTGGAAAAGACCCGTCGCGGATAGAGCTCTTCGGTCCACCACAGGATTTGGTCCAGCCAGTGGATGCCCCAATCGCCCAAGGTGCCGTTGGCGTAGTCGAGAAACTGCCGGAAACCGCGCGGATGGATCTTTTTGTTGAAGGGTCGCAAGGGCGCGGGCCCGCACCACAGGTCCCAATGCAGATCCTTGGGCGGCTCTTCATTAGGCGTCGGCGCTTCCGGCCCGGAGCCGCCGTAATACACGAAAGCCCGCACGAAGCCGATCTTGCCCGCCTTGCCCGAGCGGAGAAACCGCATGCCGGAAATGCAGTGGGGAGAAACGCGCCGATGGGTGCCGACCTGGACGATGCGTCCGTACTTGCGCGCGGCATTCACCATCGCCTTGCCTTCGATAATCGTGTGGGAGATGGGCTTCTCCACGTAAACGTGCGCCCCGGCCTTGACGGCGTCGATGGTCACCAACGGATGCCAATGATCAGGCGTCGCCACAATGACAATCTCCGGCTTTTCCCGATCCAGCAGCTCCCGGTAATCCACATAGAGGTTGGGGCGAATGCCGGTCTTTTGCTCCACGATGCGCCGGGCGGCTTTGGCCCGCCCCTCGTCCACATCGCAAAGGCCCGTGACCTTGCTCTTCTTGGAGGCGATGGCCTCATTGAGGATGTTCGTCCCCCACCAGCCGCAGCCGACCAGAGCTGTTTTGTAGCGGCCGTAAATGTCCTGTCCCAGCAACGGCGCGGCGCCGGCGGCGACGCTGGCCGCGGCGGCTCCGCGCAAGAAACGACGGCGCGTCATCTTCATCATAGGTTGTTCCCCCATTTTTTGTTTGGTTTCACGGCGCTCATAACTATTCCATGCCTCCTTGCGGACACCGTCAAGCCCCAATGCCGAGGCGCAGAGGAAGCTTCGCAGTCTTTTCATTGGGACGGCGCTTGAGAAAAGCCTGGAAAGGGGCGCGGAGATTGCGCTGGCAACGCTTTCCCGCGTTTGTAGGGTTTGGCCGGGGCAAGTCGGGGCAAGGGCCCGCTTTGAACTTGAGGATTTGCCGCCTTCGCGGCAGGCTGCGGGGTCATGAAACGCATTCTTCGCGCCCCTCGCAGTTGGCGGCAGGCTTCCTGCCCGGCGCTTCTGTGCGCTGCCTCGATGGTTCAGGGATCGATTGTCGTGGACGGCTTGCGTTGTGAATACCGAACAAACCCGCTGGGCATCGACGCGGCCCGCCCCCGCTTGAGCTGGGTGTTGCATGCCGACGTCCGCGGAGAAGAGCAAACGGCTTACCAGATCCTCGCCGCCAGTTCGCCGGACCGTCTGTCCCCCGGAGCGGCCGATTTATGGAACAGCGGTTACGTGGCCAGCGGGGGATCCCTTCATGCTCGCTACGCCGGCAAGCGGCTTGAACCCGGCCAACGGGTTTACTGGAAGGTGCGTGTGTGGGGGCTGGACGATCGGAAGGCGCGTGTGTGGGGGCAACGCGGACAACCCTCTCCTTGGAGCCAACCGGCCTGGTGGGAAATGGGGTTGCTCTCCCCCGACGATTGGCAAGCCGAGTGGATCGGCGCGGGCGTCGAAACGCCGCAACGCGACGAGGACTTTTACCGCGAACGCCCCGCGCCGCTGTTTCGCAAGGAATTCACGCTGCCTCAACGGGTCGCGCGGGCGCGGCTCTACATCGCCGGGCTGGGCTATTACGAGGCGCGCTTGAACGGCCGGCGTGTGGGCGACCGCCGACTTGATCCAGGCTGGACGCGGTATTCGACCCGCGTGCTTTACAGTGTCTACGACGTAACCCGGCAGCTCCGGAAAGGCCGCAACTGCCTCGGCGTGATGCTGGGCAACGGCTGGTATAACCCGCTGCCGCTGCGGATGTGGGGACACCTCAACCTGCGCGAGCATATGCCGGTGGGAGAACCCTGCTTTCTGGCGCGGTTGGAAGTGACTTTGGCCGACGGCGCCCGAAAGCATTTCGTCAGCGACACCTCGTGGCAAACGGCGCCCGGCCCGATTCGCTTCAACAACATTTACCTGGGTGAAATCTATGACGCGCGTCGGGAATTGCCGGGCTGGGATGAGCCGGGATTCGACGCCAAGCAATGGGCGCCGGCCGTGCGCGTCCAAGGACCGTCCGGCCGATTGCAGGCGCAGGCGCAACCGCCCATTCGCGTCACCAAGACGTTGACGCCGGTCGCCGTCACCGAACCCAAACCGGGCGTGTTCATCGTGGACTTCGGCCAAAACTTCGCCGGCTGGGTTACATTGAAATGCAAAGCGCCGGCCGGCGCGAAAGTGACGCTGCGTTATGGCGAACTGCTGCACAAGGACGGCACGCTCAACCCAATGACCAGCGTCGCCGGCCAGATCAAAGGCCGACGCAAGACCAAGGACGGCCGGATGGAAAGCGTGGGCGGACCGGGCGCGCCGCCGATTGCGTGGCAAAGCGACACCTACATCGCGAAAGGCGTCGGCATCGAACGCTACACGCCGCGCTTCACCTTTCACGGATTCCGTTACGTGGAGATCACCGGCCTGCCCTACCGGCCAACGCGGGACACCCTCACCGGGCTCCGACTTAACGCGGACGTCGAACGTGCGGGCGAGTTTGCCTGCTCCAACGAGCAGTTCAATCGCATCCAGGAGATGTGCGATTGGACCTTTCTGAGCAATCTGTTCAGCGTCCAGTCGGATTGCCCGCATCGTGAACGCTTTGCCTATGGCGGCGACATTGCAGCCACCAGCGAGGCGTTGATGATGAACTACGACATGGCCGCGTTTTATGCCAAAGCGGCGCGCGACTGGCGGGACAGCGCGCTGCCTGACGGGCTGTTTACCGACACCGCGCCGTTTGTGGGCATCCAGTATTGCGGCGTGGCCTGGGCCATGGTCCATCCGTTGTTGCTGCGCCAGCTCTATCAGTATTACGGCAATCGAGCCTTGATCGAAGAGCAATATGCCGCCGCCCGGCGATGGCTGGATCGGGTGACCGAACAGTTCCCCGATCGAATCGTGACCAAGGGCCTCAGCGATCACGAAGGTTTGACGCCGACGCCGGCGCCGTTGTTGGTCACGCCATTGTATGCGGCCAGCGCGCGCTGGGTGAGCGAATTGGCGGCGATCCTCGGCCGCGGCGACGAAGCCGCTCGTTATCGGCAACTGGCCGCCGCCATCCAGAAGGCCTACCTCGAAAAATTCCTGGACCGCGCCACAGGCAAAGTGGGGCCGGGCACGCAAGCCAGCCAATCCTTTGCGTTGTATCTGGATCTGCTGCCGCCGGAGCAGCGGACGGCAGCGCTCGAGGTGTTGATCAACGACATCCGCGGACCGCGCAAGGAGCATCTGTCCACCGGCATTTTCGGGACCAAGTTCATGCTCGATGTGCTGTCGCGCGCCGGTCAGGCCGACTTGGCGGCGACGATTGTGGGCCAGAAAACTTTCCCCGGTTGGGGTTACATGCTGGCCAACGGCGCCACCACGTTGTGGGAACATTGGAAAGGCAGCGAGAACACCTATTCGCACAACCATCCCATGTTCGGGTCGGTCAGCCAGTGGTTTTATCAATGGCTGGGCGGGATTCAACCAGCGCCCGACGCGGTTGGGTTCGATCGAATTCTCATCCGGCCGCAAATGGTGCAAGCGGTCGACTGGGTGCGTTGCCGTTACCGGTCGGTGCGCGGCGACATCGTGAGCAACTGGCGTCGGGAAGGCGACCGGTTGACGATGGAAGTGGAAATCCCGGTCAACGCCGGCGCGTTGGTTTACGTGCCCTTGCGCGGGGCGAAGCCAACGCAAGTCGAGGAAAGCGGTCGGCCTGCGGCGCAATCAGCCGGGGTTCAGTTCGTCGGCGTGGAGCAGAAGCACGCGGTTTATCAAGTCGGATCGGGGAAGTATCGGTTTGAGGTCCGGCGGTAAGCTGTTGCGCCACAACAGGGTGAAGCGTCATCCCGGAGTCGGCGCGGCCAAGATGGCCGCGATCCTTTCCGCTTCACCGCCTCGGCGGTTGTGGAAAATCCGAATGAATCACCCCTGGAGGAAACTCCCGCCGGCGAAAGCTCAGGAAGGAGCGCCGGAATCTGG
>Ga0190360_1001309_pt1 | contig 12980 bp, 9 predicted proteins | sample 48721834_MG_FD_161271 | JGI IMG/M metagenome (GOLD analysis project Ga0190360, IMG submission 161271) | Hydrothermal vent microbial mat bacterial communities from Southern Trench, Guaymas Basin, Mexico - 4872-18-3-4_MG | ecosystem: Environmental > Aquatic > Marine > Hydrothermal vents > Microbial... | reverse complement strand
GGTTGTTGGTGTACATGGCGTAGCAATCGGCGCGCACATGCGGGATGCGGTAGGGCCCGGTCGAGTGGGTGGTCGCCCGGGTCATGACCTTCTCCCCCAGCGAGGCATACGCGCCGGTATCCCCGATCAGCTCCGTCTCGGCCGCCAGGAGGCTGCCATCCTGCTGGGCGGCCAGGCGCACCCGGATCTGGGTGGCATGCCGCTTCGGATGCACCAACAGGCTCTCGTGGCGGTCGAAGAGCACCTTCACCGGCCGGCCGGTGGCCAGAGCCAGCATGGCGGCGTGAATCTGCCCGGCGATGTCCTCCTTGCCGCCGAAACCTCCGCCGATAGGCGTGCCGATCACGCGCACTTTCTCCGGAGGGAGCCCCAGGCAGCGCACCGCCTGGTTACGATCGGCGTATGGGATCTGGGACCCCACGTAGATATCGACACCGCCGTCCTCACGGGGGACGGCGAGGCTGCATTCAGGCTCCATGAAGAGATGCTCCGTGGAGGGCGTGAAATAGGTCCCTTCCAGCACCGTGTGCGCTCTCTCCCAAACGCCTTCAGGCTCGCCTTTGCGGACCTTGATGTGCTTCAGCAGGTTGCCGCGTTCGTGAACCTTTGGGGCATGGGGGTCGCGCGCCTCCACGGCGGTGCTCACAACCGGCAACGGCTCAAGATCGACCTCGATGCGATCAAGGGCCTCGGTGGCAGACAGCGCATCCTCGGCCGCCACCAGGGCCAGCGCATCCCCGACGTAGCGCACCTTCTCTCCTACACCGACCAGCACAGGCCAGTCTGGGATCACCAACCCATGGTTGTGCTCGCCCGGGATATCTGCGGCTGTCAGCACAGCATACACACCCGGCACGGCTTTGGCCGCTTCGACCTCCAGATGCTTCACGAACGCATGCGGCACGCGGGCCCGCAGCACCCGGCCCACCAGCATGCCCGGAAACTGCAGGTCGTCGGCGAACTTGGCCTGGCCAGTCACCTTGGCCACCGAGTCCGGCCGCGGCCGCACATGGCCTACGGCGCGAGTGTCTTCCGATTCGGCCAGTTCCGGGCCTAGAATGGGTTCGCCGGTGGCGATATGTTGCGCAGCGGCCCGGACGGCCTGAACGATGGTGGGATAGCCGGCGCAGCGGCATAGGGTATCCTTCAGCGCGGCGCGGATCTCGGACTCGTCAGGGTCGGGGTTATTCTGCAGCAGCGCTGCCGCGGTCATGATCTGGCCAGGGGTGCAGAAGCCACACTGAATGGCACCGAAGCGCACGAAGGCCTCCTGCAAGGGATGGAGCGCGCCATCCTCCGCCAGGCCCTCAATCGTGACCACGCTCCGCCCGTGGGCTTTCTCGGCCGGCAGGATGCAGGAAAGCACCGCTTCCCCATCCATGAGCACGGTGCAGGCCCCGCATTCCGCCTCCCGGCAGGCAATTTTCGTCCCCGTAAGCCCCAATCGGTTCCGGAGCACATCGGCGAGCATCTCGCCTGGACATACTTCCACCTCCACCGCTTGGCCGTTGATCGTGAGCTGTATCCTTTGGTTTTGCATGCCTGATCCTACTTCACTCGCTACCTGCTCAATTCGCCGACCTCGGCGCCTGCACGTTCAGCCACTCGCGGCAAGGTGCGGCGCAAGAGCACGGGAATCAGATGCCTCCGGTAGGCTTCGGTTGCCCGATGCGGACTGGTACGCAGCTTCGCCTCTGAGAGGATCGCCTCCGCAAGCTGCTCAATGCGAAGCCCATCCAGCTTCTGGCCGTCGAACAAGGCCTCGGCTTTCTGGGCGCGGAAGGGAACTGGGCCTCCAGGTCCCAGCGCGATGCGAGCCCGACGGATCTCGCTCCCCGATCCAAGCTTCAACCAGATCGACATGTTCAGGATGGCGATCGCCACGCCCTGCGGCCTCATGATACGCTCGAAGGCCGACCCCTCTCCCGGGCCGCGAGCCGGAAACCGGAATCGCACGATGATTTCACGCCTGCGATCGAAGGCCGGCTCTCCCGGGCCCGCAAATATGGATTCCAATGGGAACCAGCGCCTCCCTTCCAAGGAGGCCAGCTCGGCCTCGGCCCCCAGGCTAAGCAGAGCGATGGTGCCATCCGCTGCCGGGAGCGCATGCCCAACGTTGCCGCCCAGCGTTGCCACGTTGCGCACCTGCGGGCCGCCGATCAACGAGCAGGCCTCGAGCAGGCAGGGCGCGTGTTGATCAATGAGCGGATGCTCGATCAGCCTTGCCAGGGGCACGGCGGCACCGACCAACACCCATTCACCACTCAGGTCGACGCGGCACATTTCCTCGATCTGAGATAGATCGATGAGCGATTCCACCGGAGGGTGGCGCCCCTGCTCCAGATCAAGCAGCAGGTCCGTCCCGCCGGCGATGACGGCCGCCCTCCCGGGCGTCTCCTCCAGCGCCTTCAGCGCTTCTTCTACTGTTGTGGGGATCAGGTAGTGCTGCCAAAGGGCCATGTTCGCACCGGCTTGGAGGGATAAGGACCGCGCGGCACTTTCCGATGAGCGAGGCTGCTCAACGCCGCTGGCCGGACCTCCCGGCCCGCGACCGCCGATCCGAGGTTGACTGATTCTAGCATCCTGGGGTTAACGCAGCAAGGGAGCTATATCACCTCCGCGTGCGAACGACGCGCCAGGAAGCGGCCCATACCGCGGTGCCCGAGCCAGCGATCGCCATCCACAATCAACTCGCCCCGCAGGAAGACCTTTTCGGGGAAGCCCTTCAGGCGCCATCCCTCAAAAAGATTGTAGTCAGTGCGATGCTGCGCGACTGCCACGCCGTATGTGAGCTCCCGATCCGGGTCCCAGAGGACCAGGTCGGCGTCGGCGCCAGGGTCCAGACTACCCTTGCGCGGATAGAGGCCGAAAATCTTGGCCGGATTCGTGCTGGTGAGCGCCACAAACTGGTTCATGCTGATGCGCCCCTGCCCCACGCCCTTTGTCCAGAGCACCAGCATGCGGTCACCCACCCCGGGCAATCCGTTGGGAATCTTGGTGAAATCGTCTGCGCCCAACTCCTTGCCCGGGATTACGACCGGTTCACCCTCGTATTCGATCGGTTGGGTCCCGTTGTAGAAGAAGGGGCAGTGATCCGTTCCCATGGTCTGCAAGGCCCCTGTGCTCAGCCCCTCCCACAGGGCAGCGTTGTCGGCCTCGGTGCGCATCGGCGGCGAGCAGACCCATTTGGCACCATCCGGGCGCCGCAGGTCATCCACGGTGAAGAACAGGTAGGCCGGGCAGGTTTCGCCCATCACCGGCAGCCCCTTCTCACGCGCGTAGCGGATCTGGTCCACCTCCCCTGCGGTGTTTACATGAACCAGGTAAAGGGGCGATTCGGCCATCGCGGCGAGCGCGATCCCGCGCAGGGCCGACTCGACCGCGCCCCAGGACGGGCGCGTGAGGGCATGCCACTCAGGGGTTGTGTGTCCCGCGGCGAGCGCTTCCCGGGTGAGGATCTCGATCACATCGCCATTCTCTGCGTGCACCATGGGCAGCATGCCATGCTGTGCGGCGATGCGCATCACACGGAAGATCTCCCCGTCCCCCAGGCGCAAGCGTCCATTGTAGGCCGTGAACATCTTGAGGGTAGTGATGCCCTCCTCGAGCAGGCCGGGGATCTGGGCCTCGATCTCGGGATCCAGGCGGGTGATGTTCATGTGGAAGCCGTAATCGATGGCGGCCTTGCCCTCTGCCTTGGCATGCCAGGCTTCAACCGCCTGCTTCAAGGAAGGGTAATCCTGGGGGATGAAGTCCATCACGGTGGTGGTGCCGCCGAACGCGGCGGCCTTGTGCCCGGTGTAGTGGTCGTCGGATGAGACCGTGCCGAACATCGGCAGGTCAAAGTGCGTGTGCGGGTCGATGCCGCCGGGCATCACAAGCTTCCCGCGGGCATCGATCACCTGGGCGTCTCCGGGCTGCAGCGCTTCCCCCACTTCGGCGATGGTCTCACCCTGAACCCGAAGATCCGCGACTCGAATGCTCTCGGCGGTGACGAGCGTCCCGCCTTGAATGAGAAGATGTGGCATGTCCCCGCCTTTCACCGGCCGTGGCCTCGCGGCCGCAAACATGTTTCTTCCATCATTATAAGGCGGACGGGAAACGAAACGGCCGCAGGTGCGGTTGCCCGCCGAAGTTGATCCCATGCAAAGGCCCCGCCGGACCATGCGAGCGGGGCCTTCTGGATGCTTGCGGGGATGCCCTTCGGAGGGGCCCGAGCGCGAGCCTTGGCATAGATCCATTCCGCGAGTTGCCGCTCCCCCTCCCTCAGCCTCCCCGCTCTCTCAGAAGCCGCCAGAGCAGGGCCCGTTCGCTCGGGGCCGTGATGCGCAGATCCTTCAGGGATCTCGCCCGCAGCAGTTGTTCCCCCGTAGTGTAATGGAACGTGAAGCGCTTCCAGCCGCCGGCCTGTATGGGCCGCTCGAGCGCGGCCAACGGGCCCAGACGGATCTTCAGATAGGGCGCCTCGGCCCTGGGATGATCAGGCTCATCCCGCAGCAACTCTCGCCGGAGCGCTAGCTCATGGCCCAGGACCGGCGCCATGTAGCGCACCGACCAGCGCTCCTCTCCAAAGGCGGCCGGCAAGTAGAAGGCCAGCCAATCCACCTCGACCACCTTGGGCGCCGACTCCAACGGGATGCGGTACCAGCCAAGCAGCCGCGCGATCTCAAGATCGCGCGGGTGCTTCATCACGGCCACAAGGACCAGATCACCCGGATTGAGCGCTTCCATCTCTCCCCCTTCCCTACTCATCCTTCTCGCTACAACAAGCCCACCTCTCCGTTGAAGGCCTCGATCAGGGCATCGATCTGCGGCACCATGGCCTGGATCGAGGTCCAGTAATCCGGATCGTACCACTGAGCCACGATCTCCTCGTAGCTCTTGCCCTGTTGTTCCACCCATGTGAAGTACTTCAGGTTATGGACCCGCCGCCGGTCGGTGTAGCGCAGTTCGAGCAGATTGTCTGTCGTGAGACCTTGCAAGTAGCGGGCGAAGTCGGCCGCGGCGCGCACCTCGTCGTACGGACCCATCTCTTCGTGCATCTCCTTCAGCCGGCTTTGATAAAGCTCCATCGAGTCGGTGAGCACGGTAAGCACAACATCCTGGGAGCCCAGTTCGTAGTACTTGGCGAATTTGATCGCCATCGAGAGGTTGGCGATCCCGGAGAAGCCCAACAGGTCCAGCTTGGCCACGGTCTCCTCCGGCACTCCACGCTTCACCAAGTACTCCCGGCCCGCGAGTTCATTGAACAGCCGCGCCAGGTTCACGATCACGTCATCGTCGAGGGCCATGATCATATCGGTATTCTTGACGTTGTGGATCCAGGGCACGTGCTTGTCGCCAATGCCCTCGATGCGATGCGCGCCGAAGCCGTTCTCGAGCAACGTGGGGCACTGCAAGGCTTCGCCCGCGGCGATGCGGCTCGTGGGGAAGCGCTGCTTCAGGTAATCCCCACAGCCGATCGTCCCTGCGGAACCCGTCGTCAGCGTCACGCCCGCATAGCGGTCACCGGGCCCCATGACCTCGGCCAGGACCTCCTCCATGGCACGACCGGTGATATCGTAATGCCAGAGGTAATTGCCAAACTCATCAAATTGATTAAAGACAACGACATTATCCCGCGTGCGGCGTAGCTCCCAGGTCTTATCGAAGATCTCCTTGACATTCGACTCCGACCCTGGCGTAGCAATCACCTCTCCCGCCACCGACGCAAGCCACTCAAAGCGCTCACGGCTCATTCCCTCGGGCAGGATGGCGATCGATTCACAGGCCAGCAGCGTGGCGTCATAGGCGCCGCCGCGGCAATAGTTGCCTGTGGAGGGCCATACCGCCTTATCCTTCGTCGGATCGAACTGGCCCGTCACTAGTCGCGGCACGAGACAGCCGAACGTTGCGCCCACCTTGTGCGATCCCGTGGGAAACCACTTCCCCACCAGGGCGACTATCCGGGCGTCAACCCCCGTGAGGCTGCTGGGAAACTCGATATAGTTGACGCCATCAAATCCACCACCCTCTGGAACAGGTTCATTTTTCCAGGTGATCCGGAAAAGGTTGCGAGGGTTAACCTCCCACAGACTGATCCTTTTCAACTCCTTCTTGATCTTCTCAGGAATCAGCGATGGATCCCTCATCTGCGCGAAGGTCGGGATGATGATGCCGCGCTCGCGAGCGCGGCCTACGGCTTTCGCCAACCGCTCCTCATATATCGTAAGGTCAATCATGCTTCTCAGGTGCTCCTTTCGGAAGTATGCGTTCTACTCTTCATCAGGCGCCCGGCGTACGATATACAGCGGGCGACCCTTGACTTCATCGTAAATGCGCCCGATGTATTCGCCGAGGATCCCCAGCGAGATCAGTTGCACCCCCCCCAGGAACAACACGGCGATGAGCGCCGTCGCCTGCCCATAGAATGCCTGGCTGCCAGCCAACCGCATTGCGATGACCACCGGGATGGCAAGAATGCTGATCCCCGCGCTCGCAAAGCCGAGATAGGTGGCAATTTGCAGCGGGAAGTAGGAGAAACCCGTGATGGCATTCAGCGCCAGCCGGAACATCTTGCGAAAGGGATACTTCGTCTCTCCGGCGATGCGCGGCGCACGGCGGTAGGGCACGCCGGTCTGACGAAAGCCCACCCATGCTGCCATGGCGCGCGGGAAGCGGTGCTGCTCGCGCATCGATTTCAGCGCTTCGACCACCTTGCGATCCATCAGGCGGAAATCGCCCGCATCGAGGGGGATCTCCACATCCGTGATGCGGTTGATCAACCGGTAGAAGAGGGCCGCGGTGGCCTTCTTGAACCAGCCCTCCCCCTCCCGGGCCTCGCGTACCCCATAGACCACCTCATAGCCTTCCCGCCACTTGGCCACCATCTCGGGGATGACCTCCGGCGGATCCTGCAGGTCGGCGTCCATCACGATGACGGCCTGGCCCCGGCTGTAATCCAGGCCAGCGGTCAGCCCGATCTGATGGCCGAAGTTGCGGGCGAAGATAACCGGGCGCACGCGCGGATCCTCCTCCGCCTTGGCCTCGATCCACTCCCGTGAGCCATCCGTTGAGCCATCATCCACAAGCACCAGCTCCCAAGGTTCATCCAGGCCCTCCATGACATCCGCCACCCGGCGGTAGAGTTCGGGGAGCGCCTCGATTTCATTGAAAACGGGCACGGCGATGGAGAAGGTGACTTTAGCAGCCATGCTACCCTCCTGCGACCAATCCCCTCTCGGCCAGCAACCGCCGAAGCGCCGTCAGTTCAGGCTCAATAATATCCGCCTCGCCGGTGGCCTGCATGGCGGCGCGCACGTCCTTCAAGCCATTGCCCGTATTGAGAACCAGCACTTCATCGCTCTCGCCAATCAGGCCCTGGTCGACGGCTGCCCGGAAGCCGGCATAGGCCGCGGCGCCGGCGGGCTCTGCGAAGACCGCCGCCTCCCGCCCCAATTCCGCGATGGCCTCCAGAATGGCCTGGTCGGAGACGGCCAAGTAGGCGCCGCCGGTCTGGGTGGCAGCGCGCAACGCCCGCAACCCATCCCTCGGCAGGTCGACCGAGATGCTGTCGGCAATCGTGTCCGCCGCCACCGGCTGGATGTCCTCCGTGCCGGCCGCGAAGGCCCTGGCGATCGCCGCCGATCCTTCGGACTGCACACCGAAGATGCGGGGCATCGATTCGATCCAACCCAAGGCCAACAGGTCCTTGAAGCCCTTGTGCAGGCCGGAGATGATGTTCCCGTCGCCCACCGATACGAAAACCGCCTGCGGCGCCCGCCATGCCCCATCTGGTGAGCCTAGCTGCTCACAGATCTCGAAGGCGGCGGTCTTCTTGCCTTCGGCTGTGAAGGGGTTGTAGCCCGTGTTGCGGCAGTACCATCCGAAGGCCTGCGCCGCCTCCAGGCTCAGGTCGAAGGCCTGGTCGTAATTGCCGTCGACGAGCACCACCTGCGCGCCGAAGGTGAGCAATTGGGCTACCTTCGCAGGGGGTGCGCTGCGCGGCGCCAGAATCACCGCCGGCATACGTGCCGCCGCCGCCATACCGGCCAGGGCCGCGCCGGCGTTGCCCGTGGAGGCGGTGATGACGACATCCGCGCCAACCTCACGCGCCCGCGCCACCACCACCGCGCTGGCGCGATCCTTGAAGGAGGCGGTGGGGTTGCGGCCGTCATCCTTCAACCAGAGCCGCGAAAGGCCAAAACGCTGCGCAGACTCACGCAGCTCATAGAGCGGCGTCCAACCCACCGTGCGCAGGGGTGTGCCCCAAAAGCCAGGGTCTCCCACCGGCAATAGTGGCAAATAGCGCCAGATGGAGGTCTCGGCTGAGGCCGCGATCGCGGCCGGGTTCGTATCAGCCTGAATGGCCTGGAGATCGAGCACGACATCCAGGTTGCCGCCGTCATCGGGGCAAGTATAGATTACGTCATCCGGCCCATATCGGCTTCCACAAATCGAGCAGAGATAACCAAGCAATCGGCCCACGATAGCTCCTTCAGAGGATCACTTTGTGTATTTGCAGTATGTCGCTTGCAGGGCGCATTCGATAAAACATCGCGTCGATCCTCAACCGCGAAGTTTGTTCCAGAAGCAATATTCCGCCTTCTCTGATTTTACGCCGCATGCCATCGTCGACGCGCTCACATCTCCCCAATTCCCACCGCGTTATTTGCCCAAGATCGTCATCCGCGCGCTTTCAGGCCTGGCGGCTCATTTCTCCTCCCGGGCAAAGGGGATTCCCAGGGCCGCCGGCGCCCCGATGCGCCTACGCACGGCCTCCCACCAGGTGATTACAACCAATACGAGGATGGTGAAGATATAAGGCATCATATTCAGGAACGGCGCTGGGATGGTCGTGCCAGCAGCCTGCATGCGGAATTGAAGCGCGTTGATGCCGCCAAAAAGCATCGCCCCGATCACGGCCCGCAGCGGATCCCACATGGCGAAGATCACTAGCGCAATCGCGATCCAACCGCGTCCCCCCGTGATGTTCTGCGCCCAACCTTGCAAGTAACCCAGTGAGAGATGAGCCCCTGCGACCCCCATCAGTAGCCCGCCAAGCATGGTATAGACATAGCGGGTTAGCGCAACATTCACCCCCATGGCATCCGCCGCTTGTGGGTTCTCGCCCACCGCGCGCAGATGCAGACCTGCCTTGGTCCTATATAGATAGAACCACATGATCGGCAAGAGGATGTAGAGCATATAGGTGAGGATGTCCTGATTGAAGAAGGAAGGTCCCAGGATCGGCAGTTTGCTCAGGATGGGGATCGGCGTTCGGGCGAACACCGGCCCCTGCAACCCAACCATCGTTTGCCCTCCAGGCCCCAGACGCTGCCCCATGAAACTCGCCAGCCCCGTGCCGAAAATCGTCAAAGCCAGGCCGCTCACCACCTGGTCGGCGCGCATCGTAATGGATAGAAATGCATGGATGCCCGCCAGGGCCACGCCTGCGATGATTGCCGCCGCCAGGCCCAACCAAGCGCTGCCGCTGTGGTAGGCAACCGCGAAAGCCATCGCGGCGCCCATCATCATGACACCCTCCACGCCCAGGTTGAGCACGCCGGATCGCTCGGTATAGATTTCACCCAGCGTGGCGTAAAGCAGGGAGACCCCAGCGCGTATCGTGATCGTGAGAATGGAAATCAGGAATGCTTCAGTCATCACCTGCCTCCAGCGCCGCCTCGCCGAGAGGTCGAATGATGCGAATACGATAATTTACAAAGATCCATCCCCCGAGAACGAAGAACAGGATGGCCCCTTGCAGGACAAGAGCCACCGCTGCCGGAGTCTGCAAGGCAATCTGGATCTGATCACCACCCACGAGAAGCGCCGCCATGAAGAACGCCGAGAACAGCACACCCCATGGGTTCAGGTTTGCAAGCCAGGCAACGATTATGGCCGTATAGCCATAGCCGACGGTGAGACCCTGATACAGCCGACGAGCTATGCCCGCCACCTCCGACATCCCCGCCAGACCTGCTAGCCCCCCCGAAAGCAGCATAACCAGCAAGATGTTCCGCGCGATACTGACCCCCGTGTATCGCGCCGCCTCCGGGTTCTCGCCGATGACGCGGATCTCATACCCCCATTTCATCCTCGAAAGGATTAGCCAGAGCAGAGCGGCCGCGATCACTGCAAAGAGAATCCCCAAGTGAACACGCCCCACGATACGGGGAAGAATCGCCTCTGGCGGGAAAGCGGCCGTCCCCGGGAAGCCACGACCCTCTGGATCACGCCAGGGCCCAAGGTAGAGATACTCCACACCAAGCACGGCGATGTAATTCATCATCAGGGTGGTGAGAATTTCGTTCACGCCGATATAGGCCTTCAGCAGCGCGGGGATCAAACCCCACACGGCGCCTGCGAGGACGGCGGCCAAGATCATCAGCGGCAGCGTCAGGGCGTCCGGAAGCGACTGGCTCCAGAAGAGGGCCACCATGCTGGCCGCAATTCCGCCCATCGCTAATTGGCCTTCCGCCCCAATATTCCAGAAAAGCATGCGAAAAGCTATTGAGACGCCCAGACCGGTTAGCATCAGAGGGATGGCCTTAACGAGCGTCTCGGTGAATGCATATTGAGAACCCAAGGATCCCACAACCATAACTCGGTAAGCCTGGAGGGGATCGACGCCGAATGCCGCCAGGAAGATGGATCCAAAGAGCAAGGCCAACAGGAACGACCCCAGCGGGACCAGCAGGGCCGCCCATCGGGATTGGGTTAGGCGTTTTTCAAAGACTAATCTCACGTTCCCTCCGCCTAGCGTCTACGAGATCTCAGAAGCCACGCGGCGCTCACCCGCCATCATCAAGCCGATCTCATCCTTATCGGCTCTATCGGCGTCCACGAAGCCCATAATCTCGCCCTCGAAGATGACCGCAATGCGATCTGACAGCTGCATCAGTTCGTCGAGGTCCTCAGAGATGAGCAGGATCGCCGCCCCTTGTCGGCGCTGCTCCAGGAGCGTGCGGCGGACCGATTCGGTCGCGCCAACGTCTAGCCCACGCGTGGGGTGAACTGCGACCAAAACACCACCACTTGAGTCGATTTCGCGCGCCAGGACCACTTTCTGCTGGTTGCCCCCAGATAGCAGGCGAGCATTCGTCTGGATGGAGGGGGTGGCGATTTTGAAGGCCTCCACCAGCCTGCGAGCAAATGTCCCCATGGCAGTTCCATCTAGCAGTGGGCCGCGTGCCAGAGGCGGGCGGCGGTAGGCCTTCATCGCCAGGTTGTCCACAACGGGCAAGTTGGGGATTAGTCCGACGCCCAGGCGGTCGCCAGGGACATGACTCACGCCGGCGTCGATGGCCTCCTTCGGAGAGCAATTCGTGATCTCACGGCCACCGACCCTGATCGCACCATTTGTAACCGGACGCAGGCCGGTGATCACCTCAGCGAGCTCCCGTTGGCCGTTGCCCGCGACGCCCGCAATGCCAAGGATTTCCCCTCGCCGGATCTGCAGGCTGATGCCCTTCAGCGCCGGTAGACCTTTGTCATTCTGAGCGCTGACGGCCTCAAGCTCCAAGACTGCCGGACCAGCCTCATAGGGTTCCTTCTCAATTCGGAATAGCACTTCCCGACCCACCATCAGCCTTGCCAGCTCTTCCTTCGTGATCTTAGCCGTCGGCAGGGTCGCGATCACCTCTCCCCCACGAAGCACAGTCACCTGATCGGAGAAGGCCATCACCTCGTCAAGCTTGTGGGTGATGAAGATGATCGCTTTGCCCTCATCGGTCATCTGGCGCAGTATCTCGGCCAATTCATCCGATTCCTGGGGAGTCAGGACTGCCGTGGGCTCATCGAGGATCAACACATCCGCCCCGCGGTAGAGCAGCTTGAGGATCTCCACCCGCTGCTGCTCGCCCACGGAGAGCTGCCAGATAAAGGCATTGGGGTCCACATCCAAGCGATAGCGCTCGGAGAGGACTTGGACCTGGCGATGGATAGCACTGCGATCAACCAGCATCCCGTCACCGCCGTAGCCCAGGATCACGTTCTCCGCGACGGTGAAGCTCTCCACGAGCATGAAATTCTGATGGACCATGCCAATGCCATACTCGATGGCATCACGAGGGGAGTGAAATTGAACCAACTTGCCCCTGATGATGATCTGCCCCTCATCCGGCTGGTAGAGGCCCGCGAGCACATTCATTAGCGTGCTTTTGCCCGCCCCGTTCTCCCCCAAGAGGGCGTGAATATGCCCACCGCGCACCTCCAGATCCACCCTGTGATTGGCTACCACCCCCGGAAAACGTTTTGTGATCCCCCTCATGATCACGGCGGGGGAAGTGTCGATTTGGCTCATCAGTCTCCCTGATAGTTCTGGATGAAATCAGCCCCCCCCCGGCGGCTCCGAGGGGGGGAGCCTATTTGATGAACGGCTACTCTCCTAGCGTGCCTACCACACCCTCGACGAGCCAATCCATGCCAAGCATGGCCTCGTCGCTAAGACACTCGCCCTCGGCCACCTTGAGGGAGCCGTCCTGCGCGTTGATCGGTCCGCAGAAGACGTCCCAATCACCGCCAAGAATGCGATCCTTCTCAGCCTGCACATTTGCGGTCACATTTTCTGGGACAAGCGGGCTCAGGTCAGCCAGCTCGACGACGCCCTCTGCCATGCCGCCCCAATATTGGTGGGATTCCCAGGTTCCATTGAGGATTTCCTGCACCGTGGCGACATAGTAACTGCCCCAATTCCACACAGGGCTTGTAAGCACCGTCTCGCCGACGAACTGCGCCATATCGGAATCATAGCCGATGCTCAACAGACCACGTTCCTTGGCGGCCTTCTGCGGCTCGGTCGTGTCTTGATGCTGTGCGATGATGTCGACACCCTCATCAAGCAGGGCCTCCGCCGCTTCGCGTTCCTTCACCGGGTCATACCAGGTGTTCGTCCAGACTACGCGGACTTCCGCCTCGGGGTTGGCAGCCTGGACCCCGAGCGTGAAGGCATTAATGCCGCGCAAGACCTCAGGGATGGGGAAGGCGGCCACATAGCC
>Ga0190360_1001307_pt1 | contig 12987 bp, 14 predicted proteins | sample 48721834_MG_FD_161271 | JGI IMG/M metagenome (GOLD analysis project Ga0190360, IMG submission 161271) | Hydrothermal vent microbial mat bacterial communities from Southern Trench, Guaymas Basin, Mexico - 4872-18-3-4_MG | ecosystem: Environmental > Aquatic > Marine > Hydrothermal vents >... | reverse complement strand
TTAACATACTACAAGAGTATTTTAATCTGGAATACATATGATATGTGAAAAACAGGAATTATGATGCGATATTGGGTTTGGCCATTTTGGCATACAACCTCTGTGTTATGTTCAATGTCTTGAACAATCGCCCTCACAAAAAGGTCGCTGATATTATTGGTTGTTACTGATTTTTGAGACACCCTAAATAGTGTACTTCCAATTCAGAAAACCAGTACATTCTTTTCAAATGTACAATCATGGTTTATTCTGATTTTAAAACTAAATATGGAGAATTATTTGTTTTCTGAACTGAGAAGGAAATAAGTCAAATTATGAAAATTTATAGACGAGATTCTTCCTTTTACTCCTGATTACGTTATTTTAAATAAATGCCTGATACTGATATAATATGAACATCAGTATGTACGGTTGTACATACAAATATTATAATAGGAGGGGTTTGGAAATGCGTAAGTTTGGAGTTTTTTTGATAATGTTCTCCATTTTGTTGATTAGCAGTATTGGATTTGCGACTTACAAAATTGCTTTTATAGTTAAGGCAACTGACTCAGATTTTTGGCAATACACCATTGTTGGTGCGAAAAACGCGGAGCATGATTTACAAGGTCTTGTGGATGTAACTGTTTATGGACCTCCGTCGGAAGCAGATATTGACAAGCAAATCGCCATTCTTGAAAATGTTGTTAATACGAAGCCTGATGCAATTGTTATATCTTCTACAAGTTCAGATGCTCCTTCTTTGATTCTCGATAGGGCTTATAAAATGGGGATAAAAATCGTACTAATCGATAATTTTGTTTACGACACGCAGTACAACTCATTCTTAGCAACAAACAACAAAGTCGGTGGTGCACTTGCTGCAGAAAAGCTCGTTGAAGCCTTAAAAGCCGCTGGTAAGCCTTTGAAAGGAAAAATAGGTTTGATTAGTGCTATGGCCGGTGTACAAGTCTTGATTGATAGAGACGATGGATTTATTGCTAGGTTAAAAGAGCTTGCACCAAATTTAGAAATTCTTCCAACAAGATATGTTGATAATGATATCGCAGTTGCAGCCAATGCAGCTGAAGATCTTCTGCTTGCGAATCCTGATTTGGTAGGGTTCTTTGCTGACAATAACCATACCGGTGACGGAGTTGCACGAGTTATTGAAGAACGAGGACTTCAGGAAGATATTATTGCTGTTGCCTATGATTCTGATCCTCAAGAAATTGATGCATTAAGAAATGGCTCGTTAAAAGCCCTCATTGTACAAGATCCTCACGGTATGGGTTATAAAGGAGTAATGTTTGCATTTATGGCTATAAATGGGGAGCCTCTTCCAAGTTATTTTGATACGGGAGTATATGTTATAACGAAAGAAAATCTTGAGAAATCGATGTGGATTCTCGATCCGTTTACTAGGAAAAAATATTGATATAGAATTAGTGTAAGATTAACGCATACTACTATTAAAGTGGGCAGCTTTCGTGTTGCCCACTTTAATAGAATAGTAACGTTAAAGTGGGCAGCTTTTGTGTTGCCCACTTTTGAAAAATTTCATTTTGAGGAGGCCAAAAATGATTCTTACCGAAGATAGTATATGCAAAATTTTTGATAACACTTTGCTGAAACCGGAAGCTACATGGTCCCATATTTCAGCATTTATAGATAAATCAATAAAGTATGGCTTCAGAAATGTAGTAGTTCCTTGGTATGCTATTCCATATGCTATTAAAAAAGTCAGGGGCACAGAAGTTGGTGTTGGTGTGGGTTTAGGCTTTCCACTTGGTTATAGTTCCGTTGAGATGAAATTGCAGGAAATCAAATACTATATATCTTTAGGAAAGGAAGTTACGGACTTCGATATAGTCATTAATATTTCTGCTGTAAAATCTAAAAATTGGGAATATTTGAAAAAGGAGATAAGAACACTCTCTCAAATAGTAAAGAAAGAGAATAGAGTTTGTAAATTTATCATTGAAACAAGCAGGCTTTCTGAAGAAGAAATAGTTAAAGTATGTGAAATAATCGTTGATATCCCAACTGTGGATTTCGTGAAAACCGGCACAGGATTTGGCCCAAGAGCGACTACCTATAGAGATGTCGAACTAATTAATTCTGTCGTGGAAGGAAAGAAAGAGATAAAGGTTTCTGGAGGAGTTAGGACACTAGAGCAAGTTGAAAGGTTCATAAGTCTTGGTGCAAAAGTTTTTGGATCAAGTTCGAGTGTGGAGATTGTTGAAGAGTTTATAAGAAAACGCAAAAATAAAGGGAGAGGTACGAATGGCAACTAATGACTTATTAAAATTAGAGGGAATATGTAAAACGTTCCCGACGGTTAAAGCTCTTGACAATGTGAGTATAAACATCGGTCCAGGTGAGGTTAGAGGGTTAGTGGGTGAAAATGGTGCTGGTAAATCTACTTTAATAAAGATAATTACGGGAGCATATACTAAAGACTCGGGAAAGATGTTTTTTCTTGGTGAGGAAATTAAGAAAAATTCCCCTCTTGTCTCTAAAAAACTGGGCATTTTTGCGGTTTATCAAGATGTTATGGTTGCTCCAGATTTAAGCGTCGCTGAGAATTTTTTCTTGGGAAGTCAGCCTAGTCATGCTGGAATTATTAAATGGGGCGAAATGTATAAGAATGCAAACAAGTTTCTTGAAAATATCGGTTTGGAAATCGATGTCAAAAAAAGCATCAAGGAATTAAGCGCAGCTGAAAGAGAAATGATAGCCATTGCTAAATCTCTTTGGTATGAGCCCAAGTTGGTCATTTTCGATGAACCAACAGCTGTTTTGACGAGAAATGAAACAAGGATACTGTTTAACATTATAAAAAATCTTAAAGAAAAAGGCATTGGTATTATATATATTTCGCACAATCTAGAAGAAGTATTTGAAATATGTGATATGGTAACCATACTAAAAGATGGTTCATTGGTTGGGACATACAAAACTGAAGAACTTGAAAATGTTGATAAACTAATTCCTTTAATGGTAGGAAGAGAAATAAATGAAATGTATTTTAGAAAAGGTAGCGAAATTGGTGATGAAATCTTAAGGATAGAAGGACTTTCTGGGAAAAAATTCGACAATATTTCTTTTAATGTTCGGTCTGGAGAAATTGTTGGACTATTTGGTTTGATGGGTTCAGGAAGAACCGAAATTGCAAGAACGATTTTCGGTGTGGATAAGGCAGAATCAGGGAAAATTTTTGTTAAGGGAAAAGAAATTAAAATTACCAATCCAAATACCGCATTATCCCATGGAATAGGATATTTACCTGAAGATCGAAGAAAGCAAGGAATATTTCCTCAACAAGATATCGACTTTAATGTAAACATTATAAATTATGATAAAGCTATGAATTTTGGATTAATTAATCATAAAAAAGCACAGAAAAATACAATCACTTTTGTGAATAAATTATCCATAAAAATAGGAAGCATTTTCCAGTTAATATCTGAGCTTAGTGGAGGGAACCAGCAGAAAGTAATTATTGCCAGATGGCTTAGCAAGAATTCAGATCTTCTTATTTTTGATGAACCAACAGTTGGAATTGACGTTGGGACAAAGGCTGAAATTTATAGGTTATTTAACGAAATCTTGGAGAAGAAAAAAGGAATTGTCTTAATTTCTTCTTATCTTCCCGAAATAATGGGGCTTTGTGATAGAATCATCGTAATTTCAAATGGCAAAATTGCTGGTGAGGTTAAACGCAAAGACTTTTCAGAAGAATATCTCCTCACACTCGCTATGAAATATGTGATTAAAAATGAGAAAATTAAGGAGGCTGTCTGAAATGGCGATCAGGAAAAAAAAGAAGATTTTTGCAGAGAGAAATCTTCTAATAATTTTAATAGTAATTTGGATGTTTTTAGCATTTGCTACAAAAGGTACTTTTTCCTCATTTAGCAATATTACTAACCTACTCAGACAGTCAGCTATAAATGGTGTTGTGGCTATTGGTATGACATTCATAATAATTACTGGTGGAATTGATCTATCAGTTGGATCGATTGTTGGTCTTTCCGGAATGGTTTACGCCATTCTTACATCTTCAAGGGGGGATTTTCAGCTACCATCTTTTGTTGCTATTGCAGTTGCTTTAGCAATTTCAGCGGTTATTGGTTTGGTTAACGGTATAGCCGTGCATGATGGAAAAGTTCCCGCTTTTATTGCAACCTTAGGTATGATGACACTTGTTAGGGGATTGATTATGTATTTATCAAGTGGAAGAATGGTGACTGGAGTTCCGCTGGGCTTTAGGGAGTTTGCCGTTGATACATTTTTGGGGATACCAGCTCTTGTATGGACTTGGCTGATTATAGCTATTGTAACAGCCTTCATTCTAAAATACACGAAATTTGGTAGAAATTTATATGCAATTGGAAGTAATGTAGAAGCTGCAAGGCTTTCAGGAATTAATATTAGAATTAACATGTATGGTTTTTACAGTTTGGCTGCATTACTTAGTGGTATAGGTGGATTGATGCTTGCTACAAGAATGGCTGCAGGTGTTCCCACAGGGGGACAAGGGTATGAGCTTGATGCTATTGCTTCAGTTGTAATTGGAGGGGCTAGTCTTAATGGTGGCGTTGGAACAATCTTAGGTACTGTATTAGGGGCATTGATAATACAAACTATTAGAAATGGCGGAAATCTTCTTGGGGTTGATCCGTTTATTATGCAGATAATAATAGGTGCAATAATTATTTTGGCTGTGTTCTTTGATCAATATATGAAAACAAGAGAAAAAGGAAAAGGAATAAAAAAATTGTTTAAAAGGGAGGCATAATCATAATGGTGAAAATAAGGAAGATTTTTCATGTTGCAGTTGAAGTACCGGATCTTAACGAAGCGATAGATTTTTATACAAAAATTTTAGATCTTACTCTTGTTAGTAGACATAAGTTACCAGAAAAAAAGTTAGAAGTGGCTTTTATCAGTGGTGAAGGTTGTGAGATAGAACTCATGAGTTATGAAAATAGCAAGGATAAAAAGTTTGTTGAAGAAGAATACTCGCATTTTCAGCATTTGGCATTTGAAGTTGATAATATTGATGAAGCCATGAATAGATTAAGTGAAAAGGGAATAGTTTTTGATTCTGTTGAACCTATTCCAGTGTTTGAAGGAAAAGTTTATTACAATACTTTCAGGGGACCTGGCCAAGAATTACTTGAAATAGCTGAGATTAAACAAAAGGAGAAAGTACTATGAAATTACTAATAGATGATGGAAACATTGAAGCAATCGAATCGGTATTCAAACTTGGTATTTTTTCGGGAATCACAACAAATCCTTCTATCATTAAAAGTAGCAATATGGCTCCTATGGATTTGCTGAAAATTATGCTTAAAAAATTTACCGGGAAGCTTTTTGTGCAATGTGTGAACACAGAGTTGCAGAAAATTAAAGAGGAAGGTGAAAAACTTTATTCGCTTTCGCCTCAAAGAATAGTTCTCAAAATACCATTTTCAGAGAATGGAATTATGGCTGCAAAATATTTTGTGGAAAAGGGTATTCCGGTTACTATAACCGCAATTCATAATTTATCACAGGTAGTTATTAGTTCACTCGCTGAAGTGGATTTTGTTGCTCCATACGTTAATAGAATGGAAAATGCAGGTTTGGATATTTCAGTTGTCCAAGTAATGCAAACATATCTAGAAAATTCAAACAGTAAAACACAGCTAATTGCGGCTAGCTTTAAAAACATAAAGCAGTTTGAGAAAATTGTTTCTTACAATGTGCCGTATGTTACAGCATCTGTAAATATCTACAGGGAAATATTCAACAATGGTTTGACACAAAAAGCGATCAAGAGTTTTGATGAAGATTGGCAATCAATGGCAGTAACTGAATGGGTGAGATAACAGGAGGGATTTCATGAACAAAGTTACAGTATTTGGAAGTTATGTAATGGATTTAACAGTTTTAGCGCCACATGTTCCAATAGTGGGTGAAACAGTTTTTTCTGGACCCTTTAAGATGGGGCCTGGTGGTAAGGGGTTTAACCAAGCTGTAGCTGCGCAAAAAGCCGGTTCTGAAGTCGTTTTTATGACAAAAATAGGCAAGGATATTTTTGCCCCTTTTGTGAAAAACGCCTTTGATAGATTCAAAATTTCTAAGGAGTATTTGTTGGAGTCAGAAACTTCAAAAACTGGGGTAGCGTTAATCGTAGTAAATGAAACTAATGGAAACAATGCTATTGCTGTTGCTCCGGAAGCTTGCAACGAAATATTGGTCGAAGAAGTCAAAAATCATGAGCAAATATTCAAAAGCTGTGATGTTTTTCTTACTCAATTTGAAGCAAATTTGGAAGCCACATATGAAGCTATAAAAATTGCTAAGGAATCAGGTGCAATAGTTATCTTAAACCCAGCACCGGTAAAGGAATTCGACCGAAAGATATTAGATTATGTTGATATATTAATTCCTAACGAAATTGAAGCAAGTTTGATTGCCGATGTGCCTCTTGATGGGATGAATTCTATATATAAGATTGCATCAGAGCTCGAAGATAAAGTTGAGACCGTTGTTATTACACTTGGAGAAAAAGGTGTATTTTGCTCTAACATTTCAGAAAAGGTGATTCCTGTGGTAGAAGTTGACACTATTGATACTACTGGTGCAGGTGACGCATTTGCGGGCATCTTTGCTTCTTATCTTTCGCGAGGGCATTCATTAAGGGATGCTATAGATTATGCAAGAGTGGGAGCTGCGATTTCGACAACCCGTTTTGGCACTTCGCCTTCTATGCCAACGAAGGAAGAAATTGAATCAAAATATCATGAAATCTCTAGGAGTGAATTCGTATGAGCTATATTTTAGCATATGATCTCGGAACAACTGGGAATAAAGCTACTATTTATAGATATGATGGTGCATTGATTGCAAGCGCTTTTGGTGCATACGAAACTTATCATCCTAAGCCCAATTGGGTTGAACAAGATCCAGAACAATGGTGGAATTCAGTTAAAGTAACGACTCATAAGCTTCTTGATCAGGCAAAAATTGATAAAGATGAGATAAAAGTAATAAGCTTCAGTGGCCAAATGATGGGAACAATTCCAATAAATATCAATGGGGATCCACTTAGGAAGGCGATAATTTGGGCGGATCAAAGAAGCACGGAACAAGCCTCTAGACTTAAGAAATTTGGTGAAAATGAGGTTTATAAACTTACGGGTTCAAGAATTACACCTACTTATGCTGGGCCTAAAATTGCTTGGATACGTGATAACGAACCTGAGATATACAATGATACTTACAAATTCCTTTTTGCTAAAGATTATATTGCTTTCAAATTTACTGGCAATGTTGGAACGGATTATTCAGATGCATCTCTGTCATCCATTTTTGATATAAAAAACAACGAATGGTCGGATGATTTAATAGAAATTTTGGGAATAGATAAGGAAAAAATCCCTGATGTATTTCCTTCAACTTCCGTAGTAGGAACAGTTCTCGATAGTGTGGCGTCCGAATTGGGGCTTTCAAGTAATACCTTGGTTATAAGAGGCGGTGGGGATGGTGCTTGCGCGACTTTAGGAGCTGGCGTTTTTGACTCGAGTGAGGCGTATCTTTATCTTGGCTCTTCAAGTTGGATTAGCACATGTTCGAAATCTCCGTTTTTCGATGAAAAAGCAAGAACATTCAATTTTTCTCATCCTATTCCTGGTTTCTATTGTCCAACAGGTACAATGCAAGCAGGGGGTGCTTCGTATCAGTGGATAAAAGATGCAATTTGCTTACTTGAAACAGAAAAAGCCAAAGAATTGAATTTAAGTGTATTTGCAATTTTGGATGATTTAATTGATGGTACTGTTCCAGGTGCTAAGAATTTGATTTTCCTTCCTTACTTGATTGGCGAAAGGAGCCCACATTGGAATGTCAATGCTAAAGGTGCTTTTATTGGTCTTTCTATCATTCACAGAAAACCAGATATGTTAAGGGCAGTGCTTGAAGGAGTTGCGTTTAATTTGAGAATTATTCTGGATATCTTAGAAAGCGCAGGAAATTTTGAAAGAATAAGGCTTATTGGTGGCGGAGCAAAGGGAAGAAATTGGAAACAGATAATTGCGGACATTTTCAATAAAGTTATTGTAATTCCAGAATTTCTTGAAGAAGCTACATCTATGGGGGCGGCTATTATTGGTGGAATTGGCTCAAAAATGTTTTCGCTAAGTGAAGCTAGGAATTTTATAAAAGATGTCCAATTTATCGAGCCTCGGAGAGAATATAGAGAAAAGTATGAAACGTTATATGTTGCTTTTAAGAAATCTTATGATTCTCTAATAGAAGTTTATAATCTTTTATCAACAGTATAGAAGGATTTTGTGATATGGATGAATTAAGAAAGGAGCCCTAAAATATGTTTTTAGACGATAAGAAAAAGATAAATCTTGATAGATCGAGCCCTGTACCTTTGTATTATCAGATTTGTAAAATATTATCTGATCAATTGAAAGACCCTGAAATGTTAGGGACTAAGATTCCGGCAGAAGAAAAACTTATGAAAGTGTTTGGAGTAAGTCGCGCTACCATAAGAAGGGCTCTTCAATCTCTGGAAATGAATGGGATGATAGAAAGGGTTAGAGGAAAGGGGACAAAGGTTATTAGCTCTACATCGCTGGAAAGTTTAACTACCATTAGAAGCTTTTCGGAGCAAATGTATATTGAGAATCACGTTCCTATCACCCAAGTAATTGAAACAAGCTGGATTCCAGCTGATGATAGATTTATAGAAATATTTAAAATTCCAAAAGGAGAAAAGATTTTGAGAATAACAAGACTAAGAGGAAATGAAGTGATATTTCCACTTGTTCTTTTTGTTTCTTATCTTTCCCCCAAAAGTGGATTAACCGGTAATGAAAATTTCAATGGCTCGCTTTATGAAATACTTAAAAGAATAAATAAACCAGTTATTGATGGAGATGCAGTTATTGAAGCAAAGTTAGCAGAAGGACGAATAGCAAAATTACTTAAAATCGATGATGGAAGTCCTATCCTTTATTACGAGCGTTTAGGGAAAACATTTAATAACATTCCCATTGAGCTAGTTGAGGCTTGGTATGTGGGAAATCATTATAAGTTCAAGATACATCTGTCATCCAACAAAAGGGAGGCATTAAGATGAAAAAACTTGGTATATTAAACAGGGAGATTTCATGTTTGATTGCTTCTATGGGTCATACAGATCTTCTTACAATTTCTGATTCTGGATTACCAATAGCAAATGATAGAAATTGCATTGATCTAAGTATAGTGGCAGGAAAACCTGGAATATTTGATGTTTTAGAACCATTACTTGAAGAATTAAAAATTGAAAAGGTTATTTTTTCAGAAGAGATAAAGAAAATAAGCCCCAAAATGCTTGAGGAAACACTTAAGAAGTTGCCAGAAGGAATTGAAATTGAGTATGTTCCTCATATTAAATTTAAAGAACTTACCAATACTAAAGCCAAAGGAATTATAAGAACAGGAGAGCAAATCTCTTATTCAAGTATTATCCTTGTCTCCGGTGTTACTTATTAGCATGTAGAAAGGGCTGATTATATAAAACTTCAATTGGCCAATGACCTTATTGAGAAAGAAAAGTTTTTTAATGTTCTAAAAAAAACATCGGATTTTATCGATATCATCGAAGTTGGAACCCCTGCTCTGCTTAAAAATGGGATTTCTCTGGTGAAATTAACAAAAGAACTCTTTTCTAAGCATAAAATTTTAGCTGATACCAAGATCATAGATGCTGGTTTTTTAGAAGCGAAAATTGCTTTTGAAGCAGGAGCAGATATTGCTACTGTACTCTTGAGTGCATCTACTATAACTATTGAGCAATCTTTTGAAGCAGCAAAAAAATATAATAGTTCTATTATGATCGATACAATTGGTTTGGAAAAAATCGAGAATTTGAGAAAGCTTGAGACAATAAAGTATACTGGTTCCATATTTATTTGTTTGCATACCCCCTCTGATATTTCAATGACGAAAACATCTGATCAAGTGAGTAAAATCAAGAAAGAAGTTCAGTATGTAAGAGAAATACTTCCGGATGCTGTAATAGCCATTGCTGGTGGGATTTCTTTGAATACGATTGATTTTTTTCTTTTGGATGTAGTACCAGATATTATTGTTGTAGGGAGAAGTATTTACAATTCACCGGACATTTTTGGTACTGCAAAAGCAATAAGAAAAAAAATGGAAGTGCCAAAATGACTACTTATTATGGGTTGCTTTCTAAAATCATGACTGAAATTTCTCAAGTTCTTTCCTCTGTTGACGAGGATAAGCTTGGCAAAATTATAGATAAGATTCTAAATTCAAAAAGAATTTTCGTTTTAGGTGTAGGCAGGTCGGGACTTGTAATGAAAGGATTTGCAATGCGGCTAATGCATCTTGGTTTAAATGTGTTTGTAGTGGGTGAATCCACTACACCTGCGATTGGAAAAGGCGATTTGTTGATTATTGGATCCGGATCTGGAAGAACTCCCTCAGTAGTGACCAACGTTAAAAAAGCTTGGGAATATGGTTCTGCAATAATTTCCATTACTTCAAACAAACATTCCCCTATTGTTGAATATAGTGATTTTACAATCTTCTTGTTAGCCCCAACTCCAAAAGTCAAGACAGGAAATTTCAACTTTTCCATACAACCTATGGGAAGCTTATTTGAGCAAAGCCTTTTGATCTTTGCTGATTTGATTGTTCTCATGCTAATGGATAAGCTTTGCATGACATCTGATAAGATGTTTAAAAATCATGCCAACTTGGAATAATCGGGAGGTGAAAGTTGTGAAATTTAAGAAAGTTGACAAAATTGATGAAAAACTTTCCGTTATAGGGTTTGGTTGTTGGGGGATATCTGGGCCAGAATATTGGGATGGAACAACAGACGAAAACTCGATCAAGACTATACACAAGGCTATTGAATATGGTGTGAATTTTTTTGATGTTGCTCCTGTATATGGATTCGGACATGCCGAAGAAATCCTTGGAAAAGCAGTTAAAGGGTTTAGGAACAAAATAATAATTGCTACCAAATGCGGACTGATATGGGATGAGGAAAAAAGGATTATGAATAATCTCAAACCTGAAAGTATTTTCAAGGAAGTCGAAAATAGTTTAAGAAGACTACAAACTGATTATATTGACCTATATCAATTGCATTGGCCAGATCCGAATACAGATATCGGAGAAACCATGGATGCAATGCTCGAGCTTAAAAGGTCTGGAAAAATAAGATATATTGGCCTTAGCAATTTTTCTGTATCAGAAGCTAAAAGAGCAATGCAAAAGGCAGAAATAAGCAGTATGCAAGGTCTATATAATATGCTTGAAAGAAATGCGAATAGTTACCATAGTATCCCATTAGAATATCGTACGGAAAGAGATATTCTTCCTTTTTGTCTTGAAAATGGAATGGCATTTTTCCCATATAGCCCATTGCTTCAGGGGTTACTCACTGGAAAATTTACAGGCAATGAATCCTTCAAAGATGTAAGAGCGGCAAATCCAAATCTATCTGGTGAAAAATTCAAAATGTATATTAATGTGGTGAAAAAACTAAATGATATTGCGGATAAAATAAAAAAACCACTCAGCCAGATTGCCTTAAATTGGCTCATTAGAAATGAGGCGGTAACTTCAGTAATTGCTGGAGCTCAGAATTCTCAACAGCTTGAAGAAAATATCGGTGCTGTAACATGGGAAATGGACGATGCTCTGTATTATGAAATTGAAAGAATAGTTGCTGACTCTGATGTAATATAATTTGATTTGCATTTTTCCCAATTAATTGTGAAAACATTTGGTCCTTAAGAGGTGATGGATTGTGAAAGCTGCTTTTGTCAGAGCCCCATTTGAATTTATGGTAAAGGATGTTCATCTTCCAAAATTATCATCTCATGATGTACTCATTAAAGTCAAAAGTTGTGGCATTTGTGGTACAGATCTTCACATAGCCAGAACTCAAGCAAAGGAATGGGAACCTTTTGGACATGAGATATCCGGAATTGTAGAAGGTATCGGCTCGGATGTAGATAATGTTCAAGTTGGAGACAAGGTTGTTGTGGAAAGCGGTTCATTCTGTGGAAAATGCGATAATTGTAGGAATGGTAGAGTTGATCTGTGCATTAATAATATACCTAACATATTCACAAGAGCAAAAAACGAAGCATTGCCGATGGGATTTGCTGAAAAAATAATTGTACATAATCAATCGGTTGTTCCGTTTGATGGAATTTCTTTCGAAGAAGCATGTCTTGTGGAACCATTGGGAGTGGCATATGATTTGGTTCACACAACGGGAATAGATCTTGGTGATAATGTACTTATTGTCGGTCTTGGGACGATTGGTATTTTAGCCGCTCAAATTGCTAAATTAATGGGAGCAAAGAAAGTAATTGGTGCAAACCCCTATAGAAAAAGCAAATTCAGTGTTTCAAGGAAGCTAGGCGTTAATGAAATTATTCCAACAGATAAAATTTCGATAAACTCTTACAAATTTTCAGAAGGCATTGATAAAGCACTGGTTACAGCTCCACCTTCGGTTATTCCCGAAGTAATGAAAGTTATGAACTATGGAGGAATTATTGGTTATATAGGTATAGATTATTCGGAAAAAAAGTTTATCACTTTAGATGCAAATGAATTTCACTTTAGAAAACTTCAGCTAAGGGCATCTTATGCTGTGCCAGCTTTATATTTTCCAAAATGCCTTGAATTGATTGAAAATGGTGTGGTAAAGGTGAAACCCCTTATAACACATAGATTTTCTTTAAAAGATATTGCAGAGATAATGAAAGAAACAGAAAATAATGGTGAAGTAATAAAAGCCGTCATGATAAATAATTAAATTCTGTCTCTTTTCCTCATATAGAACGTAGGATGTCTCAAAATCAGCAGCAGCCAACAATATCTGCCATCTTTCTGTGAGGACAATTGTTCAAGACATTAAACATAATGCAGTTGTCTGCGAGAAAATACTTATATCTCTCT
>Ga0190360_1001305_pt1 | contig 13003 bp, 8 predicted proteins | sample 48721834_MG_FD_161271 | JGI IMG/M metagenome (GOLD analysis project Ga0190360, IMG submission 161271) | Hydrothermal vent microbial mat bacterial communities from Southern Trench, Guaymas Basin, Mexico - 4872-18-3-4_MG | ecosystem: Environmental > Aquatic > Marine > Hydrothermal vents > Microbial... | reverse complement strand
TTTCCCCGACATTTGCTTTACCATAAACATCATCTACTTCTATATCCATCCCGTGTGGGAAAACTATTCTATATGTGATAGACTGGTTTTTCAAACCCGTGAAACTATAGTTTTGAACTGGTATTTCGAAACCAGGGGGTATAAAAGACAGGTTAAACGAAACCGGATAAGAACTATGAGCATAATACGCTACTTTCACAGGGGGATGGTCATCCATTTTTGTTACATCTACATCTAGGTTTACTGATTTTTCAAAAACATCTCTATTAACATTACCAATTACTTCTAAACCTGAAAAAAGCCAGCTGATTCTGTTTTCAAAAGTTTTTTTACCATTATCTAGAAACATGTCAATGTCTTTCTTTTTAAACACGTTTTCCTGGATGCAGAGTCTAAAAGCATCGGAGTTTAGATAACCTTTTTTGAGATGAATGGGTGTTGGTAAGCTAAAATCCTCTGGGAGTTCTGTAACATTATAGTTTCTAACTTCCTCTGAGTCTAATTCAAATGTTAACTCTGTTTTACCTGTGAAAAAACTAAGGAGGTTTAAATCAGCATTTTTTATATCTACATTTACAACTATGTTTTTATCCTCTTTAGTATAATATGGTGGGTTATCTGAGGTGAATTCACCGGTGAACTCAATGGTGTCATTCCAGATGTAAGGGTTTTTTCCATCTAGATAAACACCCTCTGGCATTAAAATGGTGACATTATAGGGGTAACCAATACTGTTGAGGTTGTCACCAAAATTAAGAGAAGATTCTGTAACATTTGCTACTGCACCAGCGTTTATTAAACCAAACATTCCTCTAGCTGAAATGTTATATATCTCTAAATCAACATTGTCATCCTTTAGGACGGCTTTAACCGCAGGTTTTTCATCCATTTCTTTCACGTCATATGGTATAGGACATTGTGTTGTTGTAGTGTTATCCCAGTTGAATTTTAAATCCAGAGTTTGATTGAATTTTTTTGTCTCCACTGCTGTTTTTATCTTCTCCATCATCGTTTTTATTGTTTTCTCATATATCTCGTCCCAGGTTGTTAGATTGTTTTGTATAAGAAGCCTCAAACCATCCGCTGTTATACATGTTAAATTTATAAAATCAGGGATCATATTATACCCTGTTACATCTAATTTTTTTATAAAAATATCTGACTGCAGGGTTGTGGTTTTACCCTCTGCATCTAATAAGAAATGTATAAATATATCCTCTTTATCCCCTGTTGTTGTAGGGTTTTTATCTTTCATTGACAACTCTGCTTCTATGTTTTGTTTGTTTCCATTCCAGTTTTTAATACTCCACTGTATAGTGTTTTCAATGTAATCATATTCACCATTGGTTCTACTTAGACTATATTTATTGTTTAAATCAAAAACAAAAGTGTTATTCCAACCGGGTTCTGCCTGTAAATTGAACCCGTAGGTGATCACTCCACCTGTATCTAATAAACCATTAACTACATCATAAACGTTTACGGTTTTATTTAAACCAAAAAAAACAGATGTAAGGTTGACTATGAACTCATCATAAAAACGTTCGTTTTTATAAACTGGTAAAACATTTAAAGACGATACTTCTGCGTTTTTAAAAGATTCTTTGATTGTATTCATAAGTAATACTTTCAACTCTTGCTCTATTGCACCTAAAATAGTTAAATCACTCAACGTGTTTATCTCCTCATAGGTGTATGTTATCCCACTTCCACTTAACATAATCCTATGTACCATAAGTTCTACATTTACTCTGAAATCAGTTGCACTCACCATTTCAACATTAAACACTGCATCTACATGGTTCTCTATTGTTTCATCCATAGATACAGCATTCATTGTGAAAACGATAGATAAAAAAAGAAAAACAATAGACAGTATAGATATATGTTTAGTTTTCATTAGTTGCAATTCGACATCCAACCTCCAAAGATCTTAAAACTCATGAATTAAACATATGTTAAATTTATAAAAACTTTCTCACCCCCACACACGCCCGTTAGCACACAGTTTTTTTACGAAACCACTAAAAACACTTACGTAATTCCAAAAATTGGGCATAACAAAATTATGTATTACGTCGTCAGTGGAACAGCATCTAAAAATGTAGCTGAAAACCTTGCAGAAGAACTAAACGCACCAATAGTAAACACTATATCTAAACGCTTCCCAGATGACGAACTATATATAAGAATCATAGACAATCTTTCAGGTAAAGATGTAATAATCGTTCAGACTACTTACCCAGATCAGAATATTATAGAACTATTCCTACTTCAAAACGCTGTACAAGAAGCAAAAGCAAAAACCATCACCATAGTAATACCATACTTCGGATACGCAAGACAGGATACCAAGTTTCAAGAAGGGGAAGCCATAAGCGCAAAAGCAATAGCAAAACTCATTAGCCTAAACGCAGACAAAATAATCACAGTTGACCCACACAAAGAACACATCCTTAAATTCTTTTCAAAACCAGCATACAGCTGCACCGCAGTACCCGCAATAGCATACTATCTCAAAACAAAAAACATAGACATGGTACTAGCACCAGACAAAGGAGCAATAGAAAGAGCAAAAAAAGCAGCTAACATAATAAAATGCAAATATGACTACATGGAAAAAACACGTATAAACGGAACAACCGTTGAAATAAAACCCAAAAACCTAGACGCAGCAGACAAAAACATTGCAATAATAGATGACATAATATCAACAGGAGGAACAATGGCAGAATCCATAAAAAAACTAAAAAAACAAAACGCCAAAAAAATACATGTAGCCTGCACACATGGTTTATTCACGGGCGACGCCATAAAAAAACTAAACTCCGCAGGAGCAGATGAAATAATATCAACAGACACAATACAAAGCGACTTCAGCAAAGTAAAAATAGCACCCACCATAGCAAAACTCATCACCACCATAAAAAAATAACTCTTCTTTTTTTTTCAAGAAAAAAAACTTCTACATATACCAAATTTTAATCAAAAAAACCAGGGTACCCACGAAAAAAAACATATTGAGATAAAACAGTAATTTTAGACTTTAGATAAGTTATTTATAATACTATAGATTTACGGTTGTAATCAAACCCCCCCATCACTTTATATTAAAAAACATTTAAGTTTAGGTGAATACTAAAATGAGGAAAAGAGCACAAAGACGTTTTAAACCTCAAATAGAAGAAACAAGAAGACATATAATAGAGCGAGAAAGACTAACAGCTGAAAAAAAACCATTACGTTTTAAAAAAAACTGGTGGATACCCTTCGCTCTTATCGCTATATTCCTACTCGTATTATTCTACAACTCATATTTTAACATTACAAGCGACATAGCTATTAACCCAGAAGGTAAAGGACTTGAGAAATACTATCTCTCAGGTCCAGATCCATATTACAACCTACGTCTCGTCAAAGGAACATATGAAACAGGACGTTACCCGTATTACTCAGAACTTGACCCCTTGTTAAACTACCCGTTAGGCGCGACAGGAGGCCGTCCACCTCTATTTAACATGATGACATTAGCCTTTAGTCGTCTTCTAACACCTTTCATGAATGAATTAGATGCTATTGGTAGAGCTATGCAGTTTCTACCAGCACTCTATGGCGCTCTACTAGTATTCCCAGTATATTTCATAGGTAGAATACTTTTTAACAAAAAAGCAGGGCTTATCGCAGCGATGTTTATCCCTCTTATACCCATACATCTAGGATCAGGGCATGGTTCTGCTTACTCCTTATTTGACCATGACTCATTCAACCTTCTATTGTATTTCCTAACATTTCTATTTCTCATTTTAAGTATAAAAGAAAAAAACACAACAAAATCAATACTCTACTCTATATTAGCAGGGGTGCCTCTCGCTGCTCTCTCTATGACTTGGGTTTCTGCTCATTTTCTATATGTCGTAATAGGAGTGTACGCTGTTGTACAGATGATATTTGATATTTTTACAAACAAGATCGAGTTTAAAATTTTTAGAACCACTTCAATTATTCTATTAACAGGTTACCTTATATCATTACCAGTGTTATCATCCAGACCCAATAGTTCTATTTTTACTCTCCCATTTTTCCTATGTATTGGTGTTATAGTTTTTGGTTTAGTATACTATTTATTTGGTCGACTGAGAATCCCTTGGACGTTGTCGCTACCTATTGTTTTTTCAGCAGGTGGTGTTGCTTTAGCTTTACTTTATTTTATTAACGTATTAGCTAAGTCTTTTCCTTTTCTTTCATCTCTTAAAAGTCTTTCGACTATATTGTTCGGTAGTGGTATTTATGGCAATAAGGTTTCTGGTACTATTGCAGAGGCGAACACATATGGTATTAGCCGTACTGTTATGTCTTTTGGCCCCACTCTTTATTGGCTGGGTTGGGCTGGTTTTGTTTTACTACTTTGGTATTACTATAAGGATAAACAACGCAGGGATTATCTCTTCCTGATTATTTTATTTGTTGTAGATGTTTGGCTTACTGGTACAGCTGGTCGTTTTCTTAATGATATGGTTCCATTAATTGCTATACTTGGTGGATGGGTAACCTGGATCGTAGTGAGTAAACTTGATTTTAAACAGATGCTGAGAAATATTAAAAGCGCTGGTGGCGGTTTTCATGGTATACGCCGTGGTGTGAAAATCCTTCATATCATTGGTATACTTTTTATCGCTTTTCTTGTTATCCTGCCAAATGCTTTTTTAGCTCTTGACGCAGCTGTACCAGGTAAGGTTTATCAAAAAGAAGATGGTAACTGGAGTAACCTTAAATGGGATATGTTTGGTAAAAACTATGTTGGAGCATTTGGGTTAGGTGTTGGTAAAGAAGCATATTGGTGTAACGCCTTGGACTGGCTTCGGGAATATGATACAGATATACCTAAACCTGAGGATAGACCTGCTTTTATATCTTGGTGGGATTATGGGTTCTATGAGGTAGCACTTGGTGAGCATCCTACTGTAGCTGATAACTTCCAGGATGGTATACCGCCTGCTGCTAATTTCCATACTGCCTTGGGTGAAAAAGAAGCAACTATAGTTTTTATCATTCGATTACTAGAAGGTAATATGAAAGATAACAATGGGAAAATCTCAGAGGATGTAAAAAAAGCTTTTAATAAATATCTTAGTGAAAACGATACAAACGAGTTAGTAAGTTGGCTTGAGAATCCAGAGAGCTCCCCCTCATATGGTAGTCCTATTGGTGAAAAGTATGATGAAAACCTTAGTAAAGAACACCCTGTAGGTGAACAATATAGTATTAATGCTGTGTATCATGATGTTGTAGATTTTCTTACTAATGGAGAAAACTATAGTTTATCTGATGAAGAGATCACTTGGTTGTATCATGATATTCAAAATATCACGGGTTATAGTATCCGTTACTATGGTGTTGAAGGATATGATTTACAGATTTTTAATATATTCGCGTATTTGGCTGATAAAAGTTTGCTTTTAGCTGGTGCTCCTGAAGATGATTTTATTAAAATATATTATGTAGGGTATCGGGTTGATTCTAATGGGGATATTGTAGAGAGTGGTCTTCGTTTTACACCAGATGAGCTTAAAGCGATGGATATCGGTGAGAGGAGATATATACGTATTACTGGTACAGATCAAGTGTTTAAAGATTCTTATTTTGATACAATGTTTTATAGGACATATATTGGTTATAATGAGACAGATAAACAGGGTAAGAAAACTCTTCCAACACGTGGTCATATCCAGCTACCTTGTTTTGGTATGAAACATTTCTATGGCGAGTTTATCTCTGATATGACAAAGTATCCATATTATAATACTGGTAGAGCTGCTGTGGTGATAGCTAAATATTATGAGGGTGCTTATGTTAATGGTACTGTTTTGTTTAAAGGAAAGCCTGTGAACAATACAGAAGTGGTTGTTCAGAAAAACCTAACTTATACTGAGAATTTTTCGGTTCCTATAGATCATGATAAATACCTGATACTTTCTGATGAAAATCCTTCTGGTAGTTTTAGTGTATTAGCTGGTGCAGGTTGTCGTCTCCAGGTTCGTAGAAACCTTGGGCTGGCTAGTTTTACTTTGAAAAATGTTACTTTTAACGGGATTAATGATTCAGATTATACTCCTATAACTGATGATGATGCAATGCGTAAACCTGGTTCAAATTATGAACGTTTTCTAAATATTACTATAGATCCAGCTAATGTTACTGGTTATGTTTTTGTTGATATGGATAATGATGGCTTGTATAACAGTTCAGTTGATGAACCACTTTCTTCCAATGTTAATCTTAGAATGTCTGAGATAACAAAGTTCATCCGGGATGAAAGAGGAAATGACAGGGTTGAATTCGGTAGTTACTATTCTTTACCAATAGATGAAAATGGTTCATATGATAAAACAGGCTTACTCCCAGGTTACTATAGACTAGTGTTATATGATAATGACAGTTTTATTCTTTCTCTGGTTGATACTCCCCTTTCTATGGGTGACACTACTGTTAATATTTCAAAATGTAAAACAGCTGATATAGAAGGAATAATTTACTATGATGAAAACTTAAATAATGAATATGATCCAGGTGAAGAGGTTAAAGATGCTATTGTAACTCTTTACCATGTTTTTAGGGATCAAAATGGTAATGTATATCAAGAATCTCCTGTTGTAAATACTACTACAAACAATGACGGGAGTTACTCGTTTGAATCAGTAATCCCTGGGAAAATAAATGGTATGAATCTTAACGAGTACTCTATTAAAGTTGAAAAAACACCTGTGTATCAATCAAAGGAAGAAGGAATTTATCCTGAAGAAAACAAGACAATGAGTTACAATATTTCTATAGGTTTAACACCAGTAGTGGTGAGTGGTAATACAACCTTTGATGGAAACCCAGTTGATAACGTCCTTGTTGAGTTTACACCTGATGAAACCGTTGAGAACAACACAGCTAAGAGGAAACAAGTTTATTCAGATGAAACTGGTTCTTATAGTGTTGAACTTCAACCTGGCTCGTATAATATTACAGTTACTAAGAAAGAGGGTACTGGTTACCCGCAGACTCTAGTTTATGAAACAACAGATAAAATAGTTTTAAACAAAGGAGAGGGTAGTGTGACAAAAGATTTCTCTTTGGTTAAAAAATCTGTGACGGTAACTGGTTTAACAAAATATGAAAACAACATTGTTGGTAATGTAAGCATTAGTTTCAAACCAGATCCCTCTGTCGAGAACAACACCGCGGTATCTAATGAAGCCGTGTCAGATGAAAACGGTTCATATACTGTAGAGTTAACACCTGGTACATATAATGTTACAGCAGCAGGTGAACAGTTCAATATAAGTGGTGTGAATTACACTTATAAAGGATACGGGACATTAACGGTTACTGAAGACGATATTACTACAGGTGTAACATATAATGTTGAACTTTTCATGAAAGAAGTAGAATGATAGATTAACCTGTAAATAGTCTTTCTAATTATTTTATTCTTTTTTTTTAACCAAATTTTTAATATCCTTTTTTAGTATTACATTCTTTTTGTTTAAAACATGTTAAACTTGGATGAAGGTAAAAAAGCTGTATCTTTTGCAAGAGAGGTAATAGAGGAGTACGTGAAAAATAAAACAGTTCCAGAGATAGAGTTACCTGGTGTTTTCAATGAGAAACATGGTGCTTTTGTAACAATACATACCTACCCAAAGTATGAACTACGTGGATGTATAGGTGTACCTCTTTCTGTGATGTCTTTGAAAGAAGCTATTGTTGAGGGTGCTACTTCTGCTACACGTGACCCACGTTTTCCACCGTTATCTCCTGATGAATTGGATAATATAGTTGTTGAAGTGACAGTGCTAACAGAACCAGAGCTTATACGGGTTGATAAACCCAGGGATTATTTATCTGAGATAGAGATAGGCCGTGATGGTCTCATTGTTGAACAGGGTTTCTTTAAAGGACTACTTCTTCCTCAGGTACCTGTTGAGCAGGGATGGGATAAGGAGGAGTTTCTCTCTCATACTTGTATGAAAGCGGGTCTTATGCCTGATGCATGGTTTGATAAAAACACAAAAATTTATCGTTTTAGTGGACAGGTTTTCACTGAAATAAAACCTAGAGGAGAAATTAAGGAGAAGAAAATAGATGGATCTAAGTGTTGAGGGTAAAGTTTATGTTAATGGTGTTTTTGAACAAGCTTGTATAGGTGTTGAAAATGGTAAAATAGTTGAAATCAAAAAAATTTTGAAAGCTGATGAACATTTTGATTTTGGAAACAAGCTTGTTCTACCAGCTGGTGTTGATGTTCATGTTCATTTCCGTGACCCTGGTATGACGCACAAGGAGGATTTCTATACAGGATCAGTTGCTGCTGTTTTTGGTGGTATAAGTTGTGTTTTTGATATGCCAAATAATATTCCTCCTACTACTAGTGTAGAGTGTTTAGATGATAAAATCAGTATAGGTATTAGGAAGTCTGTGGTTGATTTTGGTTTATATGCTGGTGTTACAAATGATAACATTGATAAAATAGAAATAATGAGTAAAAAATGTAATGGTTTCAAGGTTTATCTCGGTAGTTCAACGTTGTCTCTCTTGTTTGATAAAAAAAATCTTCCAAGTGTTTTAGATAAAGCCTCTTTGTCTGGTAAACCTGTTTTGTTTCATGCTGAGGATGAAGAATGTTTAATCGAACATAAAATGGTGGAGGAAAAACTTTCAGATCATCTAAGTTCTAGACCTGCTGTTTGTGAAGAGACTTCGATAAAAGAAGTTTTATCATTTTCACAAGGTTCTAATGCTAAGGTTCATGTATGTCATGTCTCTAGTTGTGACGGGTTGGAGTTGTTAAAAGAACGCAGGGGTAATGTTAGTTTCGGTGTTACACCGCATCATTCATTGTTGAATGTTGAAAAAAAACTTGGTTCTCAGAGTTTTTATAAGGTTAACCCACCTATTCGTACTAGTTTTGATAAAGAAACTTTGTTTAATGCTCTCAATAATGGTTTTGTTGATGTACTTGAATCTGATCATGCTCCTCATACTATTGAGGAAAAAAATGTTGATTTTAATGAAGCACCTTCTGGTGTCCCTGGTGTTGAAACCATGTACCCTTTGTTTCTGTATCTCGCTAAAAAAGGTTTTTTATCATTTCAACGACTTATCTCTTTGTTGTGTATACGTCCAGCAGAGTTGATGGGTGTTTCTAAAGGACGTATTGAGAAAGGTTTCGATGCTGATTTTATTGTTGTGGATTTAAAAGAAGATGAATGTAGAATTAAAGCTGATAGGCTTCATTCTAAATGTGGTTGGACTCCTTTTGAAGATTGGCCAGCTGTTTTCCCAGAATGTGTCTTTGTACGTGGGGAAAAGGTTATAGATGATTATGAAATCCAGGTGAGTCAAGGTTTTGGAGAATTTGTTGGAGTTTAGAAAATATGTTAGAATCAGTTCCTACTTGGTTTTGGATTTTTTTTTCATCTATGGTCCCATGGTGGGAGGGTAGATACGCTGTTGTTGCGGCTATGGTTCATTTTGGATGGAAATGGTGGCAGGCTTTACCTTTAGCTGTTGTTGGTAACATAATACCTATTCCTTTTATATTATTGTTTTTTAATCATGTTGAAAGGTTTTTGAGAAGATATCGTTTTTGGGTTAAAATCATGGACTGGTTATTCTCTAAAACACGTAAACGTGCTAATAAAAAAATACATCGTTATGAGCATATTGGTTTACTTTTATTTGTAGCAATACCCTTGCCTTTTACTGGTGCATGGACTGGTGCACTTATTGCTTATCTTTTTGATTTAGATTTTTATAAATCACTAGCTACAATTTTTATAGGTATACTTGTAGCAAGTGTTATTACAACTAGTTTAACCTTATTTTTTGGAAACATATTTGGAATATAAAAAAAGAGTGTTGTAATGGGTTGATAATAAGGGTATGGATGAAGAAATAAAAACACTAGCATGTAAAACAGTTGATGCGATTTATCGTAAAATTAAACGAGCATCTAAAACCGAGTTTTTAAAATTCAACAACAACATTGGCATTGGGGCTGATGGAACTATTACCAAATATGTTGATAAAATCGCTGAAGATGCTGCTCTCAACGTTATCAATAAATCAAAAAACAACGTTAACGTTCTTAGTGAAGAAATAGGTTTCATAGACAACAATGCAGAATATACTTTTGTCCTTGACCCAGTTGACGGTACACGAAATGCTGCACGTGGCATACCCTTCTACTCGGTTTCACTCGCTATTGGGAAAAAACAGATTAACGATGTAGAATATGGTATCGTTAAAAACATTCCAACTGGAGATGTTTTTGTTGCTGAGAAAGGAATTGGTGCTTTCTACAATAATAAACGCATATATGTCCCAGATGTACCAGATAAAGAACTTCTTTCCTCTCTATCACTAGGTAAAAACTTTGATAGAAAAACCATTAAACTCGCTAAAAAAGACAAAGTCCGTTCACTTGGTTCTGCATCACTTGAAATGTGCATGGTAGCACTTGGTGCATTGGATTTCTACGTTATAGGGAAAGAATACCTACGTGTTGTAGACATCGCTGCATCCACACTTATCCTAAGAGAAGCAGGAGGTATTGTTACAAACATCTATGGTGAAGAACTCAACCTACCTTTTGATCTCAATGAACATACTAGCGTTGTAGCAGCATGTAACATGGATTTAATCAAAAAAATTATTTCTCAAAAATAAAAAAATTTTGGTATGTTACAAAAAAAAGTTTTTTTGGTTGCCTAGTTTTTTCCATTTATAAAACAAACTCCTGATACGTTACCCCAGAGCAAGGTTTACCATATAATATCTCCATGGTTTTCCTCTGAGGATAAAACACTAGAGAAGAAATAGTGGAAGAATAATCACCATGGGAACAAATAGTTGTACGATCACCTGTTTCGTTCTCCTCATGGTCTTTTAAAATATTTTTCAACTTAGAAATACTATGTTGTTTTTCTGTATCTAACAAAAACCTTACCCGGTTGTATCTTTTTTCACTAGACTCATGTACTTTTTCCCCTTGAACAGAACCAGGGGGTGTTTTTACTATAAATCGCGTTATGAGGAATATCCCATTGGTTCATCTCCTTTGTGAGATAATGATTAGTATTAACAATAAATCCTCTACCGTTATCATCGCGTACATTCATATGGTTAGAGGTTAACTCTACAGATTTCAAACTCTCCTCCATGTCAGCAATTAACAACAACGCACCACCTGCTCTTCTACTATTCTTTATAAAACTAATTGCTTCCTTAGTAGTTTCACAGTTTTCAAGTACTTCTTGGCATAGTATAGATATAGGTACATTAAAACAAGGTTTATCCAAACCAAATGCATAATTATAACATACTACTAAACCACATTCATTTATACCCGCATGCGACCCTGGGAGTGGTACCAAACTCGCATCAAGAGTATTATAACCATCCTCAACTATAGAATGTCTCACTATCTGAAGTGGAAAAGCATTTTTAGCATAATCAAAATTCTTAAAAACCATCAGCTCCCCTAAATCATTCCTAAAACCTTAACTCCAAACGAAGTACAACCTAGAGTATACTTAATATTCAAACTCATGTAACTCTCAAAAAAACAAGCAAGTTCTACTAGTTTCAAATCCATCTCTGCACTGTCTGCGATACCCTTCATCCTCATACCCTGTTTAGGATAAAACCTGTTTATATCCTTTCTAACGTTTTTTGATGCTTTTTGTTTAAGAAACCAAATAAAAAAACCACTTGTTAGAAACCAAGGTTTTAAAATACGAAATTCTTCATCCCTTTTAATAACATCTAAAAAAACCTGAGTTAACTCCTTTGTATCCCTTCCCTGCTGCAAACCCAGAGTATAATGATCCCCTTTTAACCTATAAAGATCAACATCACCATAATATTCTTTCATAATGTTTCATCAATATTTTATACAAATTTTAAATCTCCCCCCTTATCTCACATTTTACTACAAAAAAAACTTTTGAAAAAAAATTTTTAAAACACAAATAGAAAAAAATCTTTATTCTCCCCTTTTAAACCCCCTCCTTTCAGTTTTTTTCATTTAATAATAATAGTTGATTTCCCTTTAACATATATTTTTGTTTTAGAACTATTATCGCTAACACATACAAACCCTAGTCTTTCAAGGCAACGTGAAACCTTCTTTTCCATTTCTACCACAACATATAATTTTTAGTTTAATTATTATTTAAAACTTACTATACAAACTTTATCATCTAACACCCCTTTTTTACAAACAATTTTTTTTAATGAGGAGTCTGGAAGGAGCGGAATCGGATGGGATGAAATTAAACCCCCTTTTTTTAACCTCTCAAATTTTTCTCCAGACCTCCCCAAAAACCCAGTATAAATTTCTTGTTTATAAAACTATTTTCTCATCCTCTTTTTTTTGAAATTCCTCTAGTGTTTTTTGATAATCATCTGCTAGGACAATACGTCGTTCTACTTCTCTCCATTCCAAACCATACTCTGAAAGTAATTTTTTAACCATATCTGGGATACGAGGTGCGCATAGAATACCGCGTACATTAGCAGCTTCTACATCTTTTTTAATATCATTCACGTACATCCGCAGCTGATGAACAGCGCTAATATTTGCTAAACTACGTTTCACCTCAATAACGACGGGTACATGATTAATATCGTAGCCAAATAAATCAATTAATCCTGATTTCACATGTTTCTCACGTTTACATATACGAAAACCTTCTTCAATAACACTAGGGTTATTAATGATTTCATTAACAACATCTGCTTCCATACCAGATATAAATAGTTTAGCTTTATCATGGAGAACAGCAACAGTTGCAAATTTAACCTCACGGAATGTAATCTTCATCTTCTCAGGTGGCCGTGTATGACGTGATCTAAGTATTAAAAAACCTTTTTCAACTTTAAAATCTGTTTTACTACCTGCAGGCTGCCAGTTCACAGGTTCACGCATAACAGGTTGATGAACAAGTACAGT
>Ga0190360_1001301_pt1 | contig 13027 bp, 10 predicted proteins | sample 48721834_MG_FD_161271 | JGI IMG/M metagenome (GOLD analysis project Ga0190360, IMG submission 161271) | Hydrothermal vent microbial mat bacterial communities from Southern Trench, Guaymas Basin, Mexico - 4872-18-3-4_MG | ecosystem: Environmental > Aquatic > Marine > Hydrothermal vents >... | reverse complement strand
TCCAATAATTTGTTGTAATAAATGATAAGAATCCTCCAGGAGTCAATCGTTCTATTCCTAAATGAATGAAAAAGTAAAATAGGTCCATGTTCCCAACAAAATACTTGGCACAATTTGGCGATTTTTTAACAATATTTTGAAAATATTCTGAATTATAATTTTGGCCCAAATAAGGAGGATTTCCTATGATTATATTGTATTTCTCATCTCGTTCAGAAAATAAAAAATTTTTAAATTTAAACTTTACACGGGGAAACTGTTTAATTAATTTCTCTTTTAAGCTTAAATCAATCTCATAAGCAGTAATATCTAAAGAACCGGACCGTTTAATTAAATATTTTAAGAAAACACCCTCGCCGGCTGCTGGTTCTAATACTTTAATATTGGTAAATCCTTTTTTATTTTCATGTAACTTATTTGTTCTTTCATACCATTGAAAAACATTTTTTACCATGAACTCTGCTACATAATCTGGAGTAAAAACCTGACCAATTCTGCCTTCATTTAAATTCTTCTTATTTATAGTTATCATTTATGATTTATTTTAAACCATGATAATTTTTTACCTAATATCTTTAAAATTTAAGAAAAAATAAAAAGATAATATTTAAAATTAATTTTAATGAGAATGATGATGCTCGTGTGCTTTTATATTTATTGGTTTAAGAGAACCAATTGCCCATCCAGCTACTTCATTTAATGAAGGGTGAATGATCATGGATTTATATATAGGCATGAAAGAACCAGCTTCAGGACAAGCTTTTTCTAATTTTGGAATATCAGCTCTTCCTTCATACTGAGGTGCTTGGCATGTAAAGCCGGCATTCATTAAATATACAAATGGTTGGACCAAAATTGCAGCATTTGGTCCAACGATATGCGTTCCTAAAATTCTAAAGGATTTATCAACTATAAGTTTTACAAAACCGTCATCCTCATCTCCGGATTCGAATCCCATCGCAAATCCTTTGGCTATTGAAGAATAATGCTTAAGTGCAACATATATTTCATGTCCTTTTTCAATGGCTTCTTTTTGCGTCATTCCTGCATGACCAACCTGGGGGTGCGTATAAATTGCCCAAGGTACCGCAGAATAATCTATTTTCATCTTGCTTTCAGGAGGTCCAAATATGTTATTAACGCATATTTCAGATTCATAATTTGCTTTATGTCTAAACTGGTATTTACCATTTGCATCTCCTATACACCAAATATTCTCTTTTGTTGTTTCAAGATATTCATTTGTCTTAATCCACCCTCTTTTATCAGTTTCAACGCCAGCATTTTCTACTTTCAAGCGATCTGCATTAGATCTTCTTCCCGTAGCGACAAGAATCTCCTCTCCACTTACTTCAATTTCTTTTCCAGTCTCTACATTCCTTGCAATTACGGTTTTTAATCCCTTTTTAATGAGAGCTTTTATTGCTTTATGATTGACATGAACATCCATGTATTTTTTAAAATTCTTCATCAAAAATTCGCTAATTTCTGGTTCCTCAGTTGCAACTAATCTCGGCAACATTTCGATTATCGACACTTTAGTGCCAAAAGCCGAAAAAATATGGGCAAATTCTGCTGCGATAACGCCTCCACCTATTATAATTAAGCTTTTCCAAGGCTTTTTGGGGAATTTTTCATCGAAAAATGTTTCATTGGCTATGTAACCAACTTCTTCAAGGCCTTCGATTGGTGGAATAAATGATCTTGCACCGCTAGCAATGACAAATTTTTCACTTCTAAATCTTCCAATGATTTCTTGAGTTTTAATAGATTTTACCTGCATTTCATGTTCTCCTATAAATTCACCCACTCCCTTATATAACGTTAAATCTGGGACTTGTTTCAGCCCTTTTTCAATGCTTTTTGATTCATTTATTTGAGACCACATTCTTTTTGAAATCAATTTCCAATCAACATCTTCGAGCTTAAAACTCAAACCAACTCTCTTGGCACGTTCCATTTCTCTAATAAGATCAGCGGGATAAACTAAAACTTTAGAAGGAATGCATCCACGAGTTAAACAAGCAGCTCCTAATTTGGAATCCTCCACTAAAGCGCATTTTAAACCCAGCTGAATTCCATAATTTAAAACATTAAGACCGGCCCCACTTCCAATTACAACAAGATCGTATATTTCCATAAATTCAAAATTAACAATATTATTTTTAAAGTTTTTAATAATAACTTAAAAATTAAATGTAAAAAGTAATTTATTCAATAATTTTTTAATATTTGATACATTAAAAAAGCGTTATTGCATTATAAAAAGCTCATTTTGACAAATTCTTGACTTATAGGAAGAAGAATAAAAATTATTATAATAAAAATAATTTAAATAATGTTATTTAATTATCTCAGCTATCTTTGGAAAGATTCTTGGATAATGAACAGCCATGTTATGTATGCCCCTAATCAAGCCCTTTTTCTTTAATTCTGTAATGAATGGCTTAAAGAATTCATAATTTGCTTGATCATAAGCTTCTTTCTTTAACTTTTTATCAGTCACATCAGTTTTAATGGATTTCCATCTAGAAAGCAAATCTTTTGGAACACTTACTCCTGGTACAAATTCATCAAAACCTTTTGCTATGGCATATGATTTCATTGGGAATATTCCTAATAATACGGGGATATTATACTTTTTAATTTCTGTTAAGAATTCAATTGCTATTTCTATATCAAATACAACTTGGGTCTGCAAGAATTCAACTCCAGCTTCTGCTTTTCTTGCAATTTTTAATACTTCTGCTTCCATTGGGTTGGCATTTGGATTTGCTGCCGCTCCAACATGAAGCGTGGGAGGATGTTCAATTTCATGACCATTAATTGATCCCTTATCAACCATCTCTCTTACCAATTTTACCAATGTAGCAGAATCTAGATCAAAAACTGGTTTTGTTTCCGGGACATCCCCTAATGCTGGATGGTCTCCAGTAAGTGCTAATATGTTTCTTAGCCCTAATGCATGTGCTCCCATTATCATTCCCGCAATTCCTAATTTATTCACATCTCTTACAGTTAATTGCCAAATAACTTCTATATTCGCTTCGCTTTGAATGATGTGTGATGCTGCCATGGAATTTATGGTAACAATCCCTAATGGGCTATCAGTCACATTAGCTGCTATTACATAAGGAGCCATTTCCTTTGCCTCTTCAATTGTATGGCTTAAGTCGCACGTTTTTTCAGGTTCAAGTTCTCCTGTCAAGATAAATTTTCCGCTTGCTAAAGCTTCGCCCAATTTTGAATAAATCTTTTTTTCACCCATCTTTCATTACCTCCATACAACTTCTCTTTGGTGTCCTATTTCGCTCCAATTAATTGGATCTCTCAATTTTGTATAAAGATCCAAGCGCCCTAACTCTTTTAATCGCTTGTATATTAAAACCCAGCCACAATCTCTTGTATAATTGCCAACTTCACATTTTCCATCAACCATTCCCCCACATGGGCCATTCATGAGAGATTTTGCACATGTGGTAATTGGACATATCCCTCCAGTCTCATTTAATAAGCATTGACCACAGCCTCTACAACGCATGTAAAATCTTCCAATTCTTTCCGTCATCCCCATGAATTCAGTATTCGTCCCTATGAAAATTGGCATTTTAGGGTATTTATTTGATAATACTTCCACTAAACTAGCTACTCCCAAACCGCAACTAAGTGTGAGAATGGCATCTGTATTTTGCAATTCATTATCAATTTTTCGGATATCTTTTTTCATTACTCGATTATCACAAACCTCTTCGGGAACAATAACAGTCGTGATTTCAAAACCTTCTGCCTCTAACTTTTCTGCCATTTCTTTTGCACCTTCAGTTCCTCCAGTTTGGCACATTGCAGCGCAACTACCACAAGAAATTATTGCTATTCTTTTTACTTGCTTTAAAGCAGCAAGAATTTCCTCAAATGGCTTTTTTGTAGTAATTATTGTAATTTTTTATCTCATCTCAACTTTTTATTTTAATTTTATATCCAATGAGAGAATAAATTAAGAAAATGTTAAATAGTTTTTCTTTAATTCTGAAAACCCATGACTAAGAATAGAACAATTAATGACTAATCTTATTAAATCATTTATCGATAATTTAATTGAACGCTTGTAAAATAGGAAAAATGACTTAAAAAAGAAAAAAATTATACGGATACAGTCATTTATTTAGAAGATTTAAATTAGAATTTTTAGATAAAACTAAATATTATGAAAATAAAATGCAAAAACCCTCCTATTAAGATTGCTAAACTTATTTCTAATAAAGATATCTGCAAAGCATACTTCCAACTCGATAATTTTGCGATGATTATAATGGTGGCTAAACATGGTATGTATAACATCGTTACCAAGCTAAAAATGATCATTTGCGCAGGCGTGAGCAATTGAGCAACTGTTAAACCCAAATTCTGGGCAAATATTGAAAGTAGGACTAGGGTTAATTCCTTTCGTAGGATTCCATATATTAAAAATATGCCCGTAACTGCTGGTAACCCTAGCCAATACACTGTAATTGGTGTTAATACAAAATTTAATGGCGCCAATGCGTTTAAAATCAAAAGAACTTCTAAAAAGAAACCAAGAATAACGATAATCGGAAGCGCTTTATATACAAATTCTTTTGTCCTCAACCAAGTTTGTTTCAGAATAACTTTTACGTTGGGCTTACGATATTCATGCATTTCCATTATCAATTCAGTACATTCTCCTGGAAGCAATTTATTAAGAATTCGCCCCACGATTAAGATTACTACAAAATTAATCACAAATAGTACCATTAACCAATATAATCCCAAATATCTTCCAACTAAACCTAAAACTACCGTCATTGTTGCTGCGCATGGTATGAGAGAAGTTAAAGCCATTGAGATTTTTTTTTCACGTTCAGTTTCCATTATCCTGCATCCAGCACAAGCAGGAACATTACACCCAAAACCCAAAATCATCGTAATAATGGTTTTTCCGTGTACACCCATTACATGCATTATCTTATCCATTAAAAAAGCGGCTCTAGGTAAATACCCAGAATCTTGAAGGATTTCAATAGTGAGGAAAAAAGGAGCAACGTAAACTAAAACTCCTGAAATAGCTCCAATAAATCCTCCCATGGCGCCATCCCAAAAGATTTCAATGAGCAGGTTATCCGACCCGAACTCAGAATGTATTTGATTGGTCCAAATTGAAAAAGCATCGTCAATTAAACTTCCAATGAAATCTCCTATATTGAAAGTGAAAGTATAAATTCCAAATATTACGAGAGTTAATATAAAATATCCGAGAATAGAATGAGTTGTTAAATGGTCAATTAGATCTGGTAGCGTGTTTCTCTTTTTCTTCGTTTTTGATTTAGGAATAAGGACTTGATCAACAATTTTTCTAATATTATTATAAATTTCTGAAGAAATAATCGTATTTATATCTTCACCGTGAAAATCTTCTAACTCTTTTCGATATTGCTCTACTTTTTCCAGAATTTCTATAAGACCTTCTTTAGATTTAAAAAAATCAACGATTTCTTCATCATTTTCAAGTAATTTAATTGAAATAAATCTCGAAGGATATGGAAGTTCTTTAATTATGTTTCGGTTTTTTTCAATTAACTCTCTTAAACTTTGAATTTTTTCCTCAATTTCTTTACCAAAAGATAAAATTTGATGTAAATCTGGAAACTTAAAAAATTGTTTAATTGAGATTCTTTTCAAATCCATATCTTCGCTTTTTGATTCTATATCATTTATCAATTCACTCTTATTTAGTTCCCCTTTTAGTTTAACATCTTTCATCACATCTTGATGATATTTCTTATGTATTTCAATTACTTTTTCCAATAATTGGTGTACCCCAACTCCATGCACTGCTACAAGAGGAACTACAGGTAATTTGAATATCTCTTCCATTCTTTTAAAATCGATGTCTAAATTTCTCTTATGCAAGATATCCATTTGGTTTATTCCTAATATGACAGGAACTCGCAATTCTAATAATTGATATGTTAAGAAAAGATTGCGTTCTAAGTTAGTAGCATCAATTACATTTATTATAGCATCTACATTTTCAGATACAATATATTTTCTACTGATAATTTCTTCTAACGAATATGTAGAGAGCGAATAAATACCTGGTAAATCTACAATATTAAATCTATAATTTAAAAAATCCAAATGACCTTCCATTTTCTCTACGGTTTTACCAGGCCAATTACCTATAGTTTGTGATAAACCTGTTAATTGATTAAAAATTACAGATTTACCTACATTCGGATTTCCTGCAAGAGCAATATTAATTACATTCTTTTTTTCTTGTTTAATGCTTTTTCCTTTTTTAATCTTTTTTCTTGTCGAGCAAGATGACATTAAATTAAACCACTCAAAAATCTTTTTTTATATAATTTATGAGACGTTTCAATATTATTTACTCAACACTTAGATTTAAAAGAACTAGTATTAATTATTTGTATTGCTTACTAGGATTTTAGATGCCAACCCCCTTCCAATTACTAGCGAAGTCCCTTTAACAATGATCTCAATTGGTCCTCTTAATGGAGCAGAATTCTTTTTTATTATCTTGATTCCAGGAACGATTCCCAAGTTAGCTAATCTTTGTTTTGCTTTAAATCCAGCATTAACACGTATGACTGTAACTTCTTCTCCATTTTCACATTCAGAAAGATATCTCATGATTAACTTTCCTTATAGCTTTAATGTTTTTACTACTTAAAGGTCAAATTTTTAACGATTATTAAAAAATTTTTTACTAACTTCTACTATTGATTTATCTAATTTAATTTTTAAACTTTTTGTTGAACCTAAAAAACAAAAAAAATTCTTTAAATTACAAACCTTAATCTAAATATGCATAAAAATTATAAATCAAAATTCAGTGATTTATTATTAATAATTAATTTCTAATTTAGAAAGCAAATTATATTAGTGATGCAGTAAAAAATTATTCTATATTATAAGTTTTGCTAGATTTTTAAAAAAATTTTATCAGATATGATTAAGAAAAGAAAATAAGTAAGAAAAATTATTCAACGCTCATTTTCTTTAAGTAATTTTATTTTTATGTTTTTTAAAAGAATAAAATAAATATGATTTCTTATAAAATGAAATGGTTATTTTTAACCTTGTAGAAGATATGGTAGCATTTTCGCAATGGGAACAGCTAAACCGCCTAATAAAGATCCCAAGGATGTTAATTTCTTCAAATAATCTTTCATGTTTTTTGATACCTTGACCGTTCGTGTTTTTCCTTCAATAATGGTTCCATCTTCAGATAATAAGAAGATTTGAATTGTTTGTTCTCCAATCTCTCTTGGTTCTAAAGTTAACCATATAGTATCACCATTTTCTAACATTGAAGAGAGCACGCTTATAATATCCGTTTGGTCAGAAGAAAATAAAGGAATTGGATGGTTAGGAATCTCGAAATTTCCTCTCCCTTCTACTTCTATATCAAGCAGAATGTCAGAAGGATCAAAACCAGGGGCTACAACCTTAACCTTATATTTTTTAGCATCAACAGAATTATTATATAAAAATACCATGATGTTTAATTCGCTATTTAGATAAACATATTCTTGAGCAGTAGTATCCATGTATATAGGATCGGAAGATATTCGCTCTATATTATCCGCCAATTCTAATTGAAGTCTGTCAATAATGGTGAAGAATCCCGGATTATAATCCTTAATGTAATTAAAAAGCTTGTATATATCCTTGGTTGAAAAATACCAAGATCCTTCCATGAATAATCCTTTTTCTATGTCATAATCAGGAGAATCAACATTTATGATTTCTTTAAGCTCGTTGGTAAATTGATCATCTGTTAAAACTCCTTGAAATCTCAAGTAATAAAGAAATAATATCGATTCTATAGCAAATGTTATGGGAAGTTCTCCTTCTTCTCGTTCATTGACTTTTTGTATAAATTTAGGATTAAGTAATTTATTAATTCCTGCTAAATATTCGTCCCATTTTAAAAAAGTAACTGGATCTAAATGATTGGAAAATATTTCTTCAAAAAAGTTATCTAAAAAGATTTGATGCGTTGTTGGTTTATAGAAATCTTGTAATCCATTGACATCGTGTATGTTTAGGTTGAGACTTCTTATTAATAATGCTAAACCAAAACCAATCAAAGCAAAGCCTATTGCAGCATATCCAATGTCCATGAAATCTGGAAAGAATATCATGATCGAAAATAAAGTCAAGGCAATCAAGCAGATGACCCCTATTGTCTTTAAAAGTCCCGTTACTCTTTTAACCCCTGCAAATAATAACTCAAAACCATCTAAACTATCAATGGGTCTTCCGCGCCTACGTTCAAAATCTAACCGCCTTTTTAAAGAGTTATTTGTAGTCAATGCTCCCAGAATTAATATAATTGAATTAATGCCATATGTGAATAATATAATTATAAAGACAATCTGTAATGTTATATCTAAAATGGTAATGTTTAGAAGCGTTAATAATGCCATTATTACTAAAATAACTGGTAAGACATATAATAGTGGTTTACCCCAACTTGTCATATATTTGGTTAATTTACTTTGCAGTTTTTCCTTTCTAATTACTTTTCTTAACTCTTTTTCTAACTCACTTTCCATGTTATATCGCCTTCATTTTAATCAGGTATTAATTTTTATTATAAAATTCTTTATAATATTGATCGGGAAATAAATTAAATGTTTTTTGAAATGATCTGTTTTTAAAATAAATGAATGAATTTTTTTTTCCGAAATCTAAAATAATACTTTTAAAATTAAGGTTTTTTAGATATGCTTTCTATCATTTTATGACCGATTCATTACAATTTCAATCAGAATTATTACCAATTCTGTACTTATTAAATATAAAAAATGACAGAAAAAATCAAAAATGCATTTTTTTTACTTATTAATTTAGTTTAAAATGTGAACTATTCCATTTTCTCCCATTTAGGTGGGAATAATTATTAATAATGATTTAAGATCACGATTCTGGAATTTCGGAACCGAAAATCGTAAAAATCTGAGGAGAATAGCGGAATCCTCAGAGAACGTGAATAATTTTATCCCAATAGATTTATATATGAATTTATTTTTAATTTTAATTAGTTAAAAAAAATAAATTAAAGATTATGGAAGTGATAAAATAAATGGAAATTTTAAAAATTCAAGAAAAGATTTTAAATCTTTCAGATGATCAAATAAAAAATATTTACAATCTAGCCAGCAAGGTAAGCCTTGAAACCATAGAAGAGTTAGCTCCTGCTCTTTTAAGAATTTGTTTGAATGCAGAAGGTGCATTAAAAGATGAATTAGGAAGAGTCATCTTTCATTTACAAAAAACAGAAAGATTAAATACTAGAATTGGTCTTGAAAAACTATTACATGGCGCCTTAAAAGTAAACACTCAAGAAGTATTTAATTTATTAGAGAGTTCTGAAGCTGACGCCAAAGAATTATCTAAAAAATTAAAAGAAATGTTTAAAGATTAAATTTTTAATCTTATTTTATAATTCTTTTTTAAAAAACTTTTAATTTTAGTTAAGCACTACTTCTTTTTCTTTATTAATTTGAAAGAGTTAAATGAAAAGTCCCATTTCGACCTTTTATTTTAATGGTTTAATTAAATCTAAAAATCATTAGAAAGAAAATTGATTAATCCTTAAAGAATTCCTTTAATATTAACTCTTTCTCATGAACCTTTAAAACTTAATTTGATAAATTTCATCACAATAAATCATTAAATTTAAATAATTCAATCTTGTTAAGATAAACATCAAAAAACATTTTTTTATTTTTTATAAATCTTTAGTTAAAAAATTGGGGGTTTTTAATAGATAATGTTGTCTGACATTGCTGGTTGGATTGATGGAATTACTGCTTCATGCGTCGTCATTTTTGGCATTATTTTTGGATTTTACTTTCTCTATAAAGCAAAAAAATTGAATGCTAAAATTTTGTCTTATTTAGCATTAGCAAACATCTTCGCTGGATTGCTATTTTTAGGTGTATTTTTAGATTTTATATATGTGGTTACATTTAACCAAAATTTCAATAATACTTATGGTTTAGTAGGAATTTTAAGCTATATATGGTTAGCACCTACTATAATTACAGCTACATACATAGGTGTGAATATAATTAATCCTAAATCCAAATGGTTTATTTTTTCCATCTCAATTATTTTAAGCATAATTTTTGAAGTTCTAATGTTTTTTGATCCCCTCTCTACGTTCCAATTTAATCCTCCACCTGCTCCTGGAACTGGTTTAATCGATTATAATTTGCAATCTCTATCTCCTGGTGGAATTTTGACGGCGATTATGATTCTTTTTATAATGGTGATTCTTGGATTTGGATTCTTAATAAAAGGAATCAAAGCAACTGGCGTGATACGTAAGAAATTTTTCTTACTCTCTATTGGATCATTTTGTTTTTGTGTTTTTGGTATGTTAGAAGGCCTAACTGCTCCAGGAATAGCGCTAATTTTCGTAAGAGTTGGTTTTCTTAGCAGTTTTTGGTTCATGTATTTTGGACTGAAATCCTGAATTATAATTATTAATTTTTTTTATTTTTTTATTCAATACTGAAAAAAATTTTAATCTTAAAATTGAAATGAAGCCCCATTACGAATTTTAACATTATTAAATGCTTTAAATTCATTATTACACCTTTTTTAATAAAAAGTAAAAAAGTGAAGAAAATGCGAAAGAGAAGTCAATTTTCTTCTTACAATGAAAATTGAAGCTATGTTCTTTTCAGTTTAATTTTATTGAGAATTCTAAAATTAAAAATCATAAATTAATAAATTCATATTTAATTTTCATAATTAATTTATTACATTTTTTTTATGGTAGCATTGATAGATTTTAAAGCTGAAATAACTCAAATTAATAAGATTTATCAAATAAAAATAAATGTTCCTTTTCCTGTAAAATATGTCTGCCTTTATCTTTTTAAATTAAAAGATAAATGGATATTGATTGATGCGGGATTAAATTTTGGAAAATGGAAAGAATCATTATTTTCAGCATTAGAAAAAATAGGAGTATCAATTGAACAGATTGATTACTGCATAATCACGCATATCCATATCGATCATATTGGTTTGGTAAAAACTATTAAAACAGAAAATCCTAAAATTAGAATTATAATGAGCAAGATAACTAATGAAATTTTTCGATGGGAAACCAATAAAGAAAATTTAAAAGAATTAGAGATTGAAGCAAAAAATTTTGCTAAATTAATGGTTAAATATGGAATGTCTGAAGAACAAGGAGAGAGAATTGTTCAATTTTTTACATTTTGGCCAAGATACTTGCAGTATCAAGAACCAGACATAACCGTTGAAGATGGAAACATTCTATTAGATTCTCTTAAGATTATCTGGACTCCGGGTCATAGTTTTGGTCATATTTGTATTTTTAATCAAACAAATAACATTTTATTCTCTGGAGATCATATCCTCTCTAGAATAACGCCCCATATAGGAAATTTCATTATACCAAAAACTTTACAGGAAAAGTATAAAAAAATGGATTTTAATAATATTTTAAAACATTATTTAAATTCTCTTGATCGAATAGAAAAATTAAATCCTAAAATCATCCTTCCTGCTCACCAGGAAATCATTCTCGATGTTCATAATCGTATTTCTCAAATAAAAAAACATCATGATAATAGGTTAAAAGAAATAATGGGTGTAATTAAAAATAATCCATTAACGCCTTATGAAATATCCAAAATTCATTTTGGGGCAAATCTTGATGAAATTAACTCTTATATGGCGCTCAGCGAAGTTTTAGGACATTTGAATTATTTGATTATGATAAATAAGGTAAAAAAATTTGAAAAATCTGGAAAAATCTATTTTATTAGTTAAAATCTTTTTTTCTTGAATTACATTGGAAAGAAATAAGACCAATTCAAAAAATCTCATGTTTTATTAATTTTTTCTTGAAATGAATTTGATTAATCTTAGAATTTTTAAAAATTTTATAAATTAAATAAAATTCTTTAAATACTCCTTTAGCATATAATATTACATCATTTCATATAACATTAGACAAAAACAAAGATAACCGTTATAATGATGAATTTAATGATTAATGAATTGGATTTGATTAATTTAAGTTATGATATCTGTGAACTTGAATTTGAAATGAATAATTCAGAAGATCAAAAAACTTTTGATTTATTCATGCTTGGAAAAATTTTTTTTGATGCACTTGGATTCTATTACTATGGTAATCTTGCTATTGAAAAAATTATTCCTATTTATTATGGCGTAAAGTTTTATTCAATTCAAATTAATAAATCAGTCCAGCTCCCCGTAGTGAATAAGATTATCGATTTTGGAACAAAAATTGAAGATTATCTCCACCAAAATAATATCATTAGAAAATTAATATTCGTACCTGGACCACCTAAAAATTTTGAAGAAAGAAATGTTAACGAACAACACCTTAAAAGTTTATTTTGGCGATTAGGAGCATTTATAACAATCAATTTGAGAACTAGCTCACCCAATAACGATGTAATGGAAATATTATTTAATTTATATTCTTACATAGGTAAACATATATATGGAAATGAAAATATGGAAACCTTTAAGCAAAATATTAGCAATATAGAAGAAAAATATGATGAAATTTTTAAAAAAACTCCTGAAGAACTAGCTGTTTCAAAAACCCTGTATTCTGTTGTAAAGCAAGATCTTAAATACACTCTCTCTGCGATTAAGGACTTAATTTAAATAAATAAATTATTTTTATTGACGTTTTAAGAGTTTATTTTATTAAATTTAAAACTACTTTTTTTTAAAAACTTAAGGTAAATAGTAATTTTTCACGTGTTAAAGTAATTTTTAAACTCATTCAATAGCTTAAAATAAAAATAATAAAGTCAAGGTAATCTATTCAAACCATTTTGGGATGCTGTTTTGATTGGTTTAAGAACCACGCACACGCGTTCCACGCTCTTGACATCACTTCTTCCTCTAAAATTTTCTATTAAAGCATCTAATTCTGTTATCTCAGGAACAT
>Ga0190360_1001300_pt1 | contig 13031 bp, 10 predicted proteins | sample 48721834_MG_FD_161271 | JGI IMG/M metagenome (GOLD analysis project Ga0190360, IMG submission 161271) | Hydrothermal vent microbial mat bacterial communities from Southern Trench, Guaymas Basin, Mexico - 4872-18-3-4_MG | ecosystem: Environmental > Aquatic > Marine > Hydrothermal vents >... | reverse complement strand
ATCTATCTTTTGTGGTGATAATTGCTAAATCACAAACTTCGGCAATTTTTTCACCTATTTTTCTATGAACTTCTTTTGAGGCGTTTCCAAGTTCAATGAGGCAAGGCATCACAATTACCTTTTTATCTTCCCAAACTTTAAGATAATCTAGAGATGATATTACTCCATCTGGATTTGCTGAATACGAAGCATCGACAACATTAATTCCACCCACTCCTTTCTTTAATTTCATTGCTCCAAAATCTGGTTTTATTTCTTTCAAAATCTGAATAATTTCATTTAATGACATCCCTAGTTCTCTTGCCACTGCGCAGGCTGCCAAAATAGCGTAAACATTATGACCACCGATTAAATTAACCATACAAAACTCCTTTTCTCCATCTTTTGTAGATATCCAAAACGAGACCTTATCTTTTTCAATCTCAATCCCCTCCGCCCAGACATCCGCCTCGTTTTTGTTTTTAATAGCGTATTTAATAATTTTAATATTTTTTAATTTTTGACTTTTGAGTTGTGTCTGCCCGTCCGGCAGGCGGGGTTTTGACTTTTGACTTTTGCCCTGCCTGCCGGCAGGCAGGAGATTTGAGTTTATAAATCTATTGTCCCAATTCACCACCGCCATCCCATCTTCGGGTAGCGCCTCTATCAACTCAAACTTCCCTTTAATAATATTCTCTTGGCTTCCAAAGGTTGCCATATGTTGCTGATTTATTCCTGTCAAAACTCCAATTTTTGGCTTTACCATTTTACATACTTGCCTTATTTTTCCCCTTTCATAAGCGCCCATCTCTACAACAAAAACCTCTTGATTATTTAACTTGTCCAAGATTGTCTCGGCGATTCCTACTTCGGCATTAATATGTTTTTCTGTTTTTAGTACTTTAAACTTATGAACCAAAACAAAAGATATAATTTCTTTTGTTGTAGTTTTGCCATAACTGCCGGTAATACCAATTACTATTAAATCTTTAAATTGCTCTCTCTTTTTCTTTGCTTTTTGCAACAATCTATATTGAAAAAAGAGAGTAAGAGGATGCATCAGAAAAACAAAAGCGCTAACAAATAAAAATGTTAAAATGTCTATCACAAGAAGGTATTGGACAAATTGAATAATATCAATATCAAAAACAAATAAAGCACTCACTATTAATGCAAATAATATGAAACAGCCTCCACATATTACAATGGCTTTAAAAGTAAAAACAGGTTTTTTAAGGCGTTTTTTATAAAGATTTACAAAAAATTTTAAACTTTCCAATAAATAAAGGAGCGCAACTATGTAAACTAGAGGGGCTGATTTAACAAAAAAAAGAAGACACAGGAAGATAATCTTTATTCCCATCAACCAATTCAAAAAAATGCTTTTTCCTTTGTAAGTTCTAAAATGATCAACAAATCTTTTGCGATGATATTCTTTCAACTGCCAAAGATAGACCCAAAAAAGGATCGATTTAATCTCTCTTATTGCCCAAAGCGTAAGAAAAATTGCTCTCATAATTTCAACAAAGATTTTCTTTTATAATCTGTGCTAATTTTTCGGGATGCGATAAGTTGGGGGCATGTGATGCTTCGTCTATAAGTTCTATTTTTGAATTGGGAATAAGTTTATGAATCAAAAAACCGTCTTTGAGAGGAGTAATTTTGTCTTTCTTTCCCCAAATAATTAAAGTGGGAATCTTAACCTTAGAACAGTCGCCGCTTAAATCCTCTGAGATAACTTTCTTGAAAACTTCCTTCATTATTCCGGCAACTTTGAGATAATCTGTTTTTCTCAAAACTATGCGGTAAAAACTTTTGCGTAAAAATTTATATCCAGGAAGAAAGCTGAATAAACTCATTATTCCAGCCAACATTCCCATTGCTTTCTTAAAGATGTTTTTGGGTCTTCTAATAGCCGCTGCATCGACTAAAACAACTTTTACAAATTTTTCTGGATGATCTACCGATAGTTTTATCGCTATACTCCCTCCAAACGAATGTCCAAGTAAATAAACATTTTCAAGTTTCATTTTTTCTAAAAACTTGAAAACAAAATCTTTGTAATCATCTAAGCCCCATACTTTTGGCGGCAAATCACTTCTGCCAAAACCTGGAAGATCCAAAACAATTACTTGAAAATCTTTGGAAAGTATATTTTGTACTTCAAGCCATGAATCTGCGCTTGCGCCCCATCCATGCAAAATCAAAAAGGGTTCTCCCTGCCCTTTTATTCTTATAAAAGTTTTTATTCCATCTATTTTTATTGTCTGTTCCTGAACTTGTTCAACGCTTGAAACAATCATAAATAGGCTTAAAAAATAAAAATTAAAAATTGAATAAAAATTACAAATTAAAAATTAAAAATTTATCTGGGAATTCTTCTAAATCCCGTATATTTTCTCAATACTCTTGGCACCAAAACTCTTCCATCTTTCTGTTGATAATTTTCTAAAATAGCAATTATTGTTCTACCAACAGCAAAAGCTGTTCCGTTAAGAGTGTGGACAAATTCAATTTTGTTGCTTTTTTCTCTTTTAAATCTTATATTTAACCTTCTTGCCTGAAAATCTGTGCAGTTTGAACAGGAATGAGTTTCTCTATATTTTTTTTGTGAAGGAATCCAGGCTTCAATATCAAAAGTTTGGGCAGAAGGGCGGGAAAGATCTCCTGTGCAGAGTTTTACTACTCGAAAAGGAATTTTTAACTGCTTCATTAATTCCTTCTCTATCCCCAATAAAAATTGAAGTTCTCTTTGTGAGTCCTCTGGTTTTGTAAAAGAAAACATCTCAATTTTATCAAATTGATGAACTCTAAAAATTCCTCGGGTGTCTTTGCCATAGGAACCTGCCTCTTCTCTTAGACAGGTAGAAAAAGCCAAATAACGCCTGGGTAAATCTTTCTCTTGGAAAGTTTCATTTTGATGCATTGGACCCACCGCCTGCTCTGCTGTGCCTATTAAAAACAAATTATCTTTTTCTAAAAAATATCGCTCTGCTAAATCCTGCTCTGTGTCTATGTAGCCCATTCCTCTCATTACCTCTGGTCTAATTAAAATTGGCGGAATGACAGGTATAAAATTATATTTTTTTGTTAGAAAATCGTAGGTAAATTTAATTAAAGCAAACTCCAGCAAAACGGCTTCATTTTTCAAGATTCCAAAACGCGAGCCAGAAATTTTAGCAGCCCTTTTTACATCAATTAAATCCCACAATTCTCCAATTTCAAGATGATCTTTAATTTGGAAATTAAATTTCTTTGGCTCTCCCCATTTTTCTACTACCACATTATCATTCTCATCTTCGCCAACTGGAGTATCTTCTAAAGGAATGTTTGGAATTAAAAGAAAAACTGAGTTAAATTCTTTTTGAAGCCCTGTAAGGTTTTCCTCTTCCTTTTTTAACTCTTCTTTTAACTGCTTGGCTTCTTCAATTTTTTCTGGATCTCTTGGAGTGTTTTTTGAAATTTCATTTCTTTTTCTTCGAAGATCATCAATTTCTTTTTTTAGGTTTCTAATTTTTTGGTCTAATTCTTTCAAATAATCAACATCAATCTCCACCCCTCTTTTTTTAAGCGCCTCCTTTACAATTTCTGGGTTTTCCCTTAAAAGTTTGATATCGATCATAAATTTAGATTTCCTTTAGTTCTTTTGTAATTAAATTATATTCGAAAGTCTTTTGAATTATTTCTTCTCCCTCCCCGCCCTGAACTTTAATTTGAAACTTAAAGATCTTTTCATCGTCGCTAAATTGAGCATTAAAAATCTCTGACTCTAAGAAATCTACTTCTTCAAACTCATCAAAAAGCGAATAAACAACATTTAACTTATCCGGGTTTTGAAAATCACTTACAATCACTGCTTCCATTCCATATCCGCCAATCTCCGGAAATGTGCTTATAACTGCTAAGTTTTTAGAATCTGGACTCCAGATTATATCTTCAAAAAGGTTCTCAACATAAACTTCTCTTAACCAGGGCCGTTCTTTGTCTGCTACAAAAACTTCTAAAATATCTTTTTTTGTCTGAAGGTTGATAATATAAGGAGAGGAACTTTCCCATTCAGAAAGATTAAAAGCAATATATTTTCCATCCGGCGAAAAGCTTAAATAAGAAATGGTGCTATGCCATTTAGCTATTTGTTCTGGGACTTCAAAAATTAATGAGAAATTTAAATCCTTCCCTGCAAATAACCGTCCTTGATAATAAGAAGTTTCATCTATTGTGGTTATCTCTTTTCCTTTTTTTATAAATGCCAAAGTATTAGATGGTGAATGATACCACACTTTAACTATTTCAGAATTTCCCGAAGTAAACGAGAAAACATCTTTCTGAATTTGTTGAGTTAAAATTTCCTTAAAATAAGAGTCGCTTACATTTTCTGGTAGTTCTATCTTAAGTTCACCCCATTCCTTTGGATACTTAAATTCAAATCCATATTCTTCATTTCTGTAGGTGTTCCAGTTAGTGGTTTCGTGAGAAGTAGTGAGTGGAGTTGGTGTAGTTGGTTGTTTTCGAACTCCCCAGATTAGATAACAAACTACACCTACAAGAATGAGGATTACAAATACAAGAAGTATAGTAAGTTGTGTTATTCCTTTTTTGGGGTTCATGGTTTAGAGGAGAGTTAATTGTTGAGGAAAGGGATGGTCTTTTTAGAGTTAATATAGCAATATTCCTGAAAAAATTAAATTCACAATTTGCAATTTTAAATTCGCAATTATTTCGGCTTCATTGTCGGGAACAAGATTACCTCTCTTAAGGTTTTGGAATCGGTTAAAAGAGCAACTAATCTGTCAATTCCCATGCCAAACCCAGCGGCTGGGGGCATACCATATTCTAATGCTTCAATAAAATCTTTATCCATTCGTTGGGCTTCCTCAAATCCTCTTCTATATAATTTTTCCTGTTCCTCAAACCTCTTTTTCTGCTCAATCGGATCATTTAATTCAGAGAAAGCATTTACAAGTTCCCAGCCAGCAACAATTAATTGAAACCTTGCAAGTTTTTTGGGGTTTTTTGGATGAGATTTTGCTAAGGGAGCAGTGCCATAGGGATGATGAATGACAAATGTCGGATTTTTAATCTTTGGCTTGCAAACTTTTGAAAAAATTTTATCGGCAATTTCAGCTTTTGCCGCACCTTTCTCAATTTCTATTTTTAACTCTTCGGCTTTTCGTTTAAGAACATTTTCATGAACATCGTAAATATTTATTCCTATTTCTTGTTCTAAAATTTGATGAAACTCAACTCTCTCCCAAGGAGTTTTAAAGTTTATTTTCTCTCCCTGATATTCAATTGTTGTTTTGTTAAAAATTTTTCTTAACAAATATGAAAACATCTCCTCTGTAAATTTCATCAAATCTTTATAATCCTTATAAGCCCAATAAAATTCTAAACTGGTAAAATCTGGGTTATGGAATCTATCAATTCCTTCATTCCTAAATACTCTTCCTATTTCAAAAACTTTCTCAAACCCTCCAATTAATAATTCTTTGAGATAAATCTCTGGAGCAATCCGGAGGTAAAGGTCTAAATCAAGGGCATTAAGATGAGTTTTGAACGGCTTTGCGGTGGCTCCTCCATAAACAGGTTGAAGAATGGGGGTTTCTACTTCAATAAAGCCGTTTTTTATCAAAAAATTTCTAATCTCCTGAATAATTTTGAAGCGTAAAATAAATTTCTTTTTTACTTCGGGATTAAAAATTAAATCCAAATATCTTTTTCTGAACCTCTCTTCATTATCCTTTAAACCGTGCCATTTCTCAGGAAGCGGCCTAAGAGATTTTGCCAGAAGTTTAAAATCATAAACCAGTATTGATTTTTCTTTTGTCTTGGTTTCAAATAATACTCCTTTTATTTCAACAAAATCGCCGATATCAAAATGATCCTGAAAAAATTGATACCCGTTTTTTCCTAAATCGTCTTGCTTAAACACTGCTTGAATTTTTCCATATCCATTTTCTATATCTGTAAAAGTAATAGCCCCGTGCTTTCTTTTGCTCATCATTCTTCCCACTATAATTATCTCTTCTTTTTTTGAAGAAAGTTTCGAAAAATTGTCCAGCGCTTCTTTAATCGTATGAGTTCTTTTTGTAGAAATAGGATAGGGATCAATCCCTAATTTTTTTAGGTTTTTAAGTTTTTTTTCTCTGTTTTTTCTTATCTCTTCAAGTTGCGCCATATTAATCAATTTTAAGGGAAAAACCAAAGAAAATCAAATAAAAAAGCTGTACGTTCGTACATTACCATCTTGTTTGGGGTATTGCAATTAGTGCAAGATATAATTGATATATATTTACGATGGAAATATCGTTCGGTGGAGCCTCAAACTGCCTAATTTATTTAAAATACAAAAGGGCAGAACTGAGCCTGCCCCGAAGGTGCTAAATGGGGACCCTTATTTTGACCTCCCAGCCATTGGAAGTCCGGGAGGCAACTATCTTCTCGGGTCTTACCCATCCCTGAATTTTCCATCCTGTTGCGGTAGGAGTAAAACTCTCGATGTGTGCGAAGTCCGAGGAGATGTTGGAAAAATATAATTCTTCAAGAAGATGTCTATATGCGTCATCTAGTGCAGCTCTCCTTGAAAAACCCCATCCTCTTGCATACATAACAGCATTTAGATAGTCAATCTCGGTAACCCATCTTCTATCTGTTCTGTGAGTTTTGCAAGATGGAAGATAAAACCATATACCCACTAACAACATAAATCCTACTAACGCTACTACACCTATTAAAGCTTTTCTTTGCATTTCCCCCTCCTTTTCTCGATTCTATTATAATTATACCTTAGAAACAAAAGATTGTCAAGGGTTATTCCTCGGGATACTACGCGCACATATGTATTGAGAAACGTTCTCGTTCCGTCTACAAGCCTATTCTTAACAAAAAAGAGGATGCCCAAACGATTTTGAGCATCCTCAATGTTCAAAATAAATATCTAGAACCCATTTTCCGAAGCATCGTCGCCACCAAGGCAAGAATGATTCAACAAGCCGTCGAGCCATTAAATTTGCTTTGGATTCTGTGCTGTCGTTATATTCTCTTAAAGCAATATGATGACCTATCTCGTGAGCAAGAAGAAAAGGATCACCTGTAAATTCTGTGCGTAAAAAGATTTTTCTTCGGTGGGGAATATACTTCCCTGCCGCATTTCCCAGATCTTGAGAGAGTTCGACTCTCAAATCCATTTGATGAGCGCTTTCGTAAAGCTTTCTGTAAAGTAACTTTTGAGTCTTAGAATCTAACGCTCTAATAGCAAGAGAGAGGTAGATAGCATATAGTAGGGCAAGTCCAAACATCCCTCCCAAGCATACAAACAAAAAAATTCTCATCTCGATCCTCCTTTTTAAAGAGCTTGGACTATTTTTTATCTTATTTTTCTTACAATGAATGTCGCAGGAAGTCAATAGAAAATTATTGTTTTTGCTGGTTAAAATACCACCCTAAAACTTCTCTTGCTACATCGCCTACAATTACATGGAGACCCGGCACATCCTCCACCATAACCGTAAGTACTATCTGGGGATTATCATATGGAGCAAAAACAGTTATCCAATTATGATAATAACCCTCTCTACCTGTTTGGGCTGTTCCGGTTTTAGCAGCCGCTTTTACGGGCAAATCATTAAGAATGGTAGCCGAGCCATAAGTTACTGCCCCCCTCATTCCTTCTCTTACAATCTCTAAGTATTTTGGATTAATAAACCCTTGTCGTATAATCTCGGGCTTAAACTCCTCTACAATATTGTGATTCTCATCAACAATTGCTTTAACCAGTTGAGGTTTATACAAAATACCTCCGTTGGCAATAGCAGAAAAAGCCGTCACTACTTCTAAGGGAGGAATCAAGATATATCCTTGTCCGATGGATAAATTATAAGTATCGCCTGGATACCAAATATTCTCTGGGGGGTTAAATCTTTCTTTCTTCCATTGGGGATCAGGAATAAACCCTGAAACCTCGCCTCCTAAATCTATGTTTAATTTTCCTCCCCAGCCAAACAGTTGAAGATATTTTTTAATCTTTTCTACCCCTAGGCCTTTAAAACTCTTATAACCTCCTCCTATAGTATAAAAGAAGACATTACAAGATTCTGCAATTGCTTTTTTAACATCAGTGATACCATGAACCATCCAGTCCTGGTAAATCCATGGCTTATCTGGAAACCAAGGATTATCTACCACTATTTCTCCCTTACAATTTATTTTTGTATTTTCCTGAATAATTCCTTCCTGTAATGCTGCAGCAGCAATAAGAGGTTTAATAGTAGAACCAGTGGGATACCTTCCCCCTATCACCCTGTTCAAAAGAGGGTGATTTGGGTCATTAATAAGTTTTTCCCATTCCTTTTGAGTAATGCCCTTGCTAAAAAGATTATTATCAAAACTAGGAATACTTACCATTGACAAAATCCCTCCTGTATTTGGATCCATTGCCACGGCTACCCCCTTCTTCACCCCAAACTCTTTCATTTTATCTTCAAGAGTATAATAGAGTTTTTCTTGGAGTTCTTTATCTAAATATAAAACTAAACTGTTACCCGGTCTTGGAAACTGAACAATACGCTCAGAAATAATATTACCTTTTGCATCTCGTTCCCGAATTATTTTTCCTTCTTTTGGTTTTAAAATTTCATTATAATGCTCTTCCAATCCATAAGCCGGGCTTTTTTTCCTGTAATATCCAATTATATGTGAAAAAATCGGACCATCTTTATAATCTCTTCTCGTATAATATTTTACTTCACACCCATAAAATGCCTCAGGCATTCCCTCTATTAAAATGGTTGTTTTGTAATCAATATTTTCTTTTAAGATTACTTCGTTGTCTTTGCTGCCCTCGATAATTTCCTTTACTTCCTCCCACCTCTTGCCAAGTACCTCCGCAAGATTTTTATAAATTCTTTCGCGATAATCAAAAGATTCAATCTTGTCTTTTTGACAGATTAGACTTTCTTGTAAAACATTTTCTGTTAACTGATGAAAATTCCTGTCATAAATCACCCCCCGCTGCGAAGACAAAGACACAGAAAAATATCTATTTCTTTGAGCAAGAAGGGTTAATTTTTTATGCTGAAGTATTTGAAGGTTAAAAACAAAACTTAATGAAAACAAAACCAATACCCCAAAAGCAATAAATAACCAGAAAATAAATCTTTTTTTTAGCGGTTGCTCTAAAACCTGATCTTGACCCATATCAAGATAATGGGCGTCTAAAAAAATATCTTCGGGATTGATTTCACTATCTGGTCCTAAAAATTTTCGAGAAGTTTTTCTGGAAAACATAAATAATTGACCACAAAATTAAAAAGAGAAGAAAATTTGCGGCCATCTCTAAAAGATTAATTCGTAAAATTCCCCCGGTAAAAACAAGAGAGAATATTTCTAGAAAAACATAAAACCCCAAAAGAGAAGCCATAAAAAGAGCGAGACCTCCAAAGTAGCGGGAAATATCTATGGTTTTTCTAACCAAGGAAATGCTCAAAAACAGCAAAGAAAAGGTTCCTAAATACACTCCAAAAAAAGATTGCGAGTGAAACTCATATAGCAGAGCTGCTGCCAAAAAAAAGAAAAGAGTTTTTCCCGAAAATTCTTTTTCAAAAAAAGCCAATAAAAAAACGCTCAAAAAAAGAAGGAAATGAAAATTAAAAGAAGTTATTAATCCCTTCAAAAAAGAAAACTGCATCAACCCTAAAAGAAAAAAAATAAGAGTGAAATATATTGTTTCTTTTATCATTGATCCGGGTAGCGCCAATTTAATATTGCCAAAAAGAAAGAGGGTTTTTCTACAAGGAAATACGGAGTTACTTCTACTTTTTGAAATGGATCGATATCAGAATTTATAACTTCTTTTATCTCGCCTATTAAAAAATTTGCAGGAAAAAACTTAGAATTTTGAGAAGTAAAAATTTTCTCTCCTTTCTCTATTTTTTTATCTTTAGGAAATTTCTCTAAAGCCAGCTGAAAATTTCCTCCCCCTTTTAAAATAATTTCTTCATTTTTTTCGGTTTGGGCTATAAGTTTAAAGTCTGGGGCTGTAATTAATTTCACAACAACATATCCGGAAAAATTTTTATCTACAACGCCTACTATCTGTTTTGTAGATGTTAAAACAGGAGTATTTTTTTGAAGAAGAGAGAGGTTTGGAGCGTTTAGATATAGAAAATTATTTGATTGATCAAAAGCAATAGGTCTAAGGATTGTTAAAGAAAAATTTTGTTTTAGTGGTTCTATTTTTAATGACTCTTTTAGAATTTTATTTTCTTCCTCTAACGCATACATTTCTTGAATTTTCTGTAGAAGTTTAAAATTTTCTCTTGTGAGTAACTCATTTTCTCTAATTAATTCTTTAAGATGGCTTATTCCCCAAAAATAAGATTTTAAATTCCATCCTTGTTCAAATAAAACCTCTTCTGGTTTGCTTACTATTTTAAACCAGAGATTTCGCAAAGAAACCCCACAAACCATAAGAATCAAAATAAGCAACAGAGAAAAAACAACTCTTTTATAATTATTGAATTTTCTTTTGCGAAACATTTTCTTTAATTATAACCAAAAAATGCCAGAAATAAAATCTGGCATTTTTGATTATAGACACTATAAGGGGGCTACCTACTTTCGCGGGTAAAACCCACTATCATCGGCCTTGGGAGCTTTCACTTCTGTGTTCGGCATGGGAACAGGTGGAGCACTCCCAGCATAGCCCCCTTATACTATCTACAATCTTAAGAAAAGAAGAACCGAGGCGGGAATCGAGATGAGATAAACGGTTTATTAGTACCCCTCGGCTTCACCCGTTACCGAGCTTCCACCTGGGGCCTATCAACCTGGTCATCTCCCAGGAACCTAAGAGACCTAATCTTGGGGTGGGCTTCCCGCTTAGATGCCTTCAGCGGTTATCCCTTCCCAGCATAGCTACCCAGCGGTGCCGCTGGCGCGACAGCTGGTACACCAGAGGCTGGTTCGGCGAGGTCCTCTCGTACTATCGCCGACTCCCCTCAAGTCTCGGCGCCTGCGGCAGATAGGGACCGACCTGTCTCACGACGGTCTGAACCCAGCTCGCGTACCCCTTTAACCGGCGAACAGCCGGACCCTTGGGAGCTGCTTCACCCCCAGGATGGGATGAGCCGACCATTGACATTGTAGTCAATGTTCAATGGACTATGCCTTCATCCTATCTCCGCCCTTAGGCTTTTTAAGCCATAGGCTGGATTTAATTTATATGATAGGCGCCGGCGTATTGACCACCTTTTTCCCTCAAAATAAAGGAATAGGGTGATCCTCCCCTTTCGGGTCAGTCTCTACGGGGGCGCCTAAATTAATCTTGGCGCCTTCCCACGGCATTGGGCATATTAATAAATTTTAAATTTATAGCAATTAATATGCCTTCCGCCGTTATGAGCCGGTTTATCCTCGACATCGGCTACATTTTATCGAGGTGCCGAACAGGGCCGTTGATGTGGACTCGCGGGCCCTACCAGCCTGTTATCCCCGGGGTAACTTTTATCTGGTGATCTTCCCCGGTTCTATGAACCAGGGTCGGTTCACTAAGCCCCCCTTTCGGGACTGCGTGGCATATCCGCCTTGCAGTAAAGCCGGCTTGTGCCTTTGCACGACCACTCCGATTTCCATCCGGAGCTAGCCGACCTTATGGACATCTCCGTTACCTTTTAGGAGATGAGCGCCCCACTCAAACTGCCCGCCAGGCACTGTCCTCCTAGTACTTCCCAAAAAGGGCTGTACTTTCCGAAGTTAGAATTATAGTTTCAGATGGCGGGTGTTCCATTGGCGGCTCCATCCCGCCCGGAGACGGGACTTCAAAGCCTCCCCGCTACGCTATGCACCTAAAACCATAATTCAATACCTGACTGCAGTAAAGCTCCCGGGGTCTTTCCGTCTAGCCGCAGGTACCCGGCATCTTCACCGGGATTGCATTTTCACCGGGCAGCTCCTGGAGACAGTCCCCCAGTCGTGAAGCCTTTCATGCAGGCCAGAACTTACCTGGCAAGGGATTACGCTACCTTTGGACCGTTCATTTATGTTAGCTCATAGTCGCCTATGAGATCGGACTATATCATCCCAGCTAAAGTGTTGTGCTGGGTCCGGCGTATAGTCTCTGAGGATTCCTCTCCGGTTTAGTTAATTACATCGTCAAATGTGTATTTCCTCTTTCGTCCTCGACCTTCATTTAATCTCTCTCTAAGTTTCAATATTTCTTTCAAACCTTCTTCTTTTAAATGCTCTCCTTGAACAATCTTTTTTACAATTTTTCGGAATATAGAGAAGTTTTTCTTAGTTTTGTTGGACAAAAAAGAAAACTTCTCGAAAAAAGGAATTACATTATTCTGTAGAGCATTAATATTGCGAACTTCATAATAAAATATTCCGTCCTTTCTTTGTCTAATCTTACCACATTTTAACCATCTCTTAAGTAGCGCAAGAATAACTTTATCTTTTTGGGACACATTAAACAATGGCTCTACTTTCCACCCTAACCGTCTATCCTTACATTTCTTAACCGAAACATTAAAGCTTCCTTCTCCATCCACAAATCCCGCAATATAATACCCTACTTTTGGAGAAATTTGATTTATCCAATTTTGCTTCATATTTTTTACCGGAGAGTCTTTCCTGCGGATTGTCTCATCCCATATGGATTGTTACTGGTTTCTTAATTAAAGAAACCGAGTACCATATGGGTCTTTAGCGAGACGTCCCCGCATATAGCCGGATTTTATAACTACAACTTTTGTCATAGTTACGGCCGACGTTTACCGGCGCTTCACTCAGTCAGCTTCCCTCGCTAAGCAAGGGAAACCGCCGAGTTTAACTAACCGGCACTGGTCAGGCTTCAGCCCCTATACATCCTCTTACGAGTTTAAGCAGGGACCTGTGTTTTTGATAAACAGTCGCCAGGGGTCTTTCGCTGCGGCCCAAGCGCCTCGCGATAGCGAAGCGCTGGGCAGGCCTTATCCCGAGGTTACGGCCGCTGTTTTGCCGAGTTCCTTCAGGAGCTTTCACCCGTTCGCCTTGGCGCACTTACGCCAGCCTAC
>Ga0190360_1001298_pt1 | contig 13045 bp, 16 predicted proteins | sample 48721834_MG_FD_161271 | JGI IMG/M metagenome (GOLD analysis project Ga0190360, IMG submission 161271) | Hydrothermal vent microbial mat bacterial communities from Southern Trench, Guaymas Basin, Mexico - 4872-18-3-4_MG | ecosystem: Environmental > Aquatic > Marine > Hydrothermal vents >... | reverse complement strand
GTATCCAGGTTCTTCTTCCATCAAAGCTTTTGTTTTGATATAGTTTAACAGCTTTTGAACCACATTCAGGGCATTTTTTCTTAATTTTGTTCACCATCCAGATTATTGGATATATAAATTTTTTTTTATTTTCTTATTTTTTTAGGATTTAATTATCATTTTGTGCAAATATGGGAGTTTTATATAGAAGGTACTACCTTTACCCAGTGTACTCTCTACCCATATTTCACCATTATGTTTCTTTATTATTTCTTTGCAGATGAATAAACCAAGACCTGTCCCCTCGTTTTTACGGTCGTCACCAGTATAAGCCTGGTAAAACTTTGTAAATATTTTTTTCAAATCATCTTTTGAAATACCAACACCTGTGTCTTTAATAGATATAATTATATAGTCGCTTTTTTTCTCAGCTTTTACACTTATTGAACCCTGATCTGTGAATTTAACAGCATTTACTAGTAGATTTTTTAATACTTGTGAAAGCCTGTATTTATCACCCATCACGTTAGGTAAATCCCGATGTATGTCAACTATGAATTTTAAATTCTTGTTTTCTACAGCTGGTTTCATATCCTCAGCTATTTCATCTAAAAGCTCTACGATGTTGAGTTTCTCCATGTCGAAACGCATGGTATCAGTATCAAGCCTTGATACATCTAGTATATCGTTTACAAGTTTAAGAAGACGTTCAGAGTTTCTAAGGCTAATCCGTGCCCATTCTTTGATTTTCTCAGTTGCGTTTTTATCTGATATAATGAGATCAAGGTATCCTTTTATAGGCGTAACAGGTGATTTAAGCTCATGAGCTGCTATGTTCATAAACTCTGTCTTGAGACGTTCAGATTTTTTAAGTTCATCCTCTATACGTCTACGTTCAGTGATATCACGTATTGTACAAACTACACCAGCGAATTCTTCGTCTTTCTTAAAAGGTGCCATATTAACCTCAATAGGTATAACATCACCATTAGCATCTATAAGTTCTAACTCCACGTTTTCAATTTTTTCACCTGTCCGTCTAGCATCAATGAAAACCTGTTGGAAAAAGTATACAGAATCCTCAGACAAGTAATTCCGGAGGAGAGTCGCTAAAATCTTACTTTTACGTCTCTTACACATTTTTTCAAAAGCAGGGTTTACATATGTTAAACGACCTAACGGGTCAATAGTTATAACACCATCAGCAGAGGTTTCAGCTAATACTCTATATTTCTCCTCTAGTTTCACAAGTTCTTCCCATGCTTTCTGCCGATAAGTGATATCTCTACCTCTAACAAGAACACCAGATACCTTTTTTTCATCCCTGATACAATCTACAGAAAACGAAAACCTATATCTATTACCATCAGATGTTTTAACCTCAGTCTCATACTCCGGTACTTCAACCCCTTGACTTGCATAGTTTATCGCATCGATATGTTTCTTTAGATCCTCTTTTGAAAACAGTTTTTTTAATGCATCAAAAAAAGGTTTCCCAACCACGTCTTCTTTTTTCAAACCACCTAGAGAAAGAGCAGCTCTATTTATATCAAGGATAACATTTTTTTCAAGATATAATAAAAAATCACCTGTTGAATCAAAAATATTTCTAAATCTTCTTTCAGATTCAAGAAGTTCCCGCTCCATCTCCTCCTTTTTCTTCCTCTCTCTTAAATCCCTTATTATTACAAGGTCACCAATGATTTTATTACCCTCAAACAGAGCATTAGTATTTATTTCAACAGGTATCCTCTCACCTTTTTTTGTCAATACTTCAACTTCATAAGGAGGAATCTCCATACCCTTCATTCTTTTCATAAAACTATCAGTGACTCTACTAAGACTCTCTGGGTTGAGAATCTTTATTTCATCAAATCTTTTACCGATTAAATCCTTGCGGGTATATCCTAGTATTTTTGTAACCTGTTTATTCACCTCCACAAAACGTCCTTCTCTGTCAAGTATAAGTATAGGATCTATCGCTGTTTCAAACAAGTTTCTATACTTATTCTCTGATTTTATAACATCTGTTACATCACGGTTTATACCAATAATACCAACTATTTCACCCTCCTGGTTATACCGTGGTATTTTAGTAACAGAAACCCAATGTTCTACACCATCCCTATCAGTCATTTTCTCAATACTATTAACAATAGGTTTACCTGTTTCCATAACTTTTTTATCCTGTTTAAGACTCTTTTCAGCTTCATCTTTTAACAGGAAATCAAAATCTGTTTTACCGATCATATCACCTGGTTCAACATTGAAACAATTAGCTTTCGCTTTGTTAACCATGACAAATCTACAATCTCTATCTTTAAAATAAATACAATCTGGGATGTTATCCATAAGTGACTGAAATAAACCCTGGCTAAAAGCTAGTTTATCCTCAATTTTTTTCTGCTCAGTTATATCCTTAATAACACCGATAGAACCAATAACTTTACCTTCATGGTTTTTCAAAACACTAATAGACACATCAACATCAAGTAACTCACCGTTTTTCTTTATAATCTTAGTCTCCAAATGATGCTGCATACCTTTATCACGTATACGTTCGCCTCGTATTTTCTTCCATTCCTCAGGTGGATAAAGCATCGAAACAGGTTTACCACATAGTTCTTCCTCACCCATACCTAAAAGAGTCTCAGTATATCTATTCCAAGAAACAATACGTTCATGTTCATCAGTAAGCATTATAGCCACAGCACTATTTTCAAAAATTGTTTTATACTTCTCCTCAGTGTCAACCAATTTTCTCTCTATATCCTTCAACATTGAGTTATCCTTGAAAATCCCGATTGAACCTACTGTTCTACCACCACGCCCCCTCAACACACATAACGAGAGCTCTACATCAAAATGTTCACCATTTCTCTTAACCATCCTAGTTTCCATCTTGTATTTCATTCCCTTCTGCCTAATGTTCTCCTGGCGTATCCTATCCCATTCTTCAGGTGGATAAAGAGTTCTAACATTTCTAAGAAACATATCTTTTTCATTCATCTGCAGAAGTTCTTCAGCATATTTATTCCAAGAAACAATACGTTCTTTTTCATCAGCAATTGTTATACCAACAAAATAGTTTTCAAAAATCGGTAGATCTTTTATCTTCTCTAATTTAATTTTACTGTAATCCACGTCTTCATCTCTAAGTATATTCCCTCTTTCAACTTCTTCAATATCAAGATTATAAAAATAATATATTTTCCCTGTTTCTTTTTTAAGCTTTCCAAGTCGTTCTTCCTCACGAAGTTGTTTTACAATGTCAGGTTCTTTCTTCATACTGAAAAACCCTCATGAAACCATCTCTATTTTTATTTAGATTCAAGTAAAAAAAACAGTTTTTTTCAACATAAGATAAACTACATTTCTCTACCGATATCATCATCTGCATCCCATCTATTTTTAAATGTAATTCAACATTATCTTATTTATCTTATTAAAAAATAGAATACATTTTTTACTATATTAAATAATTGTTTAAAATTTTCCTTTTTATCATTTAATTTTTGTAATTTTTTAAAAAAAACGGACGCGGCGGGATTCGAACCCGCGACTACTGGCTTAGAAGGCCAGTGCCCTATCCAGGCTAGGCCACGCGCCCACTTTGTTGAAAATATTATATATATTTATCTTAGGAAGCTAACTGAGGAAAACATGTATTAGTTAAAAATTGATAAAACTATTGGGGGGTAAAAACCGGTTTAAAAAAAACATACATATCTAGTTTTTTTTATTCGTATGGTGCAGCCTCACCAATAAGTTCAACATGTGTAAGAAGCATACGTCTACAACAGTAACGTTCTAAACCCAGATCATCAAGGATTTGTTTAGGTGTCTCTTTAGGTTTTTCACCAGCTTCTACAGCTTTTTTGTACTCGTCATAGCGTTTTTTGTATTCCTCATAAATATCTCCAATGACTTTTCCACATGTAAAACATCTTATAGGGACTATCATAACTAATTACCTCAATTTTATCTATATGATTTCTGCCTCTTTTTACGTGCACCACGTCCAAGAGGTTTTTTAGGTTCTTTCCTCCTTGAATCACTCACAAGAAGACTTCTATCATAATCCAGATATGTGAGTTTTAAACTAGGGTCACCAGTGTATTCTACTATTCCTTTAGCGATAGCTGTACGAGCTGCATATGCCTGACTCATGAAACCTCCACCTTTAACGTTGACATCTATGTTAATTTTATCTATATGTGAGCTAGCAAGGTTTATCGGTTCTAGTATCTTCCAACGGGCAACCTTGGGTTCGTATAACTCAACAGGTTTTTTATTAATCCTTACAAGACCTGATCCTTTTTGAACAGTTGCACGGGCGATAGCTGTTTTTCTTTTACCAGATGTATTTACAATTTTTTTTGTCATTTTAGATCTTTGCTCCTAATAATCTTGAAAGTTCCTCAACTGTTATAAAATCAACAGGTTGTTTCTCTGTTTCTTTAATCTTTTCAAATTTTTTCCCTTCAAATTCTTTAGGGGTTCCTATATAACATTTAAGTTTTTTAAACGCACTTCTCCCATGTGGGGTTTGATAAGGAAGCATACCCCGTATGGTTCTTTTAACGATCATATCTGGCATACGGGGGAAAAAAGGTCCTTTACGGTATGTCCCAACTTCTCTTCTCTGCATATAACGTTTTTTAACTGCAGCTTTTTTACCAGAAAGTATAGCTTTTTCAGAGTTTACAACTATAATTTCTTCACCATTGAGAAGACGTTTAGCAATATTTGTACTGAGTCTACCTAGGATTGCGCCATCTGCATCAATTATTGTAACCATAATTTTCATCCCAGTATCCTAATGTTTTTTCCATCTGGATTGTTTTTCATGAGTTCTTCAATTGTCATGTATCTACCACCAGCTTTCTTAATTTTTTCTTGTGCCTTTTTAGAGAAAGACCAAGCAGCGATAGATATTTTTTTTGTAAGAACACCATCTGATAATACCTTACCCGGTATAAGAGCAGTTTCTTTTTCACCTGTATATTTACTGATCCGGTTAAGGTTTACCACTGGCCAATTCCGAGATGGCTTTTCTAACCTTAACGCTATATCTTTCCAAATAGGTGCATCGTTTAAATTCGCTTGTTTTTTAAGCTCATGTATTAGTGAAACCAATACAGGGTTTGTTTTTTTATTTTGCTTTACCATAATAGTTTTTTCTCCAACTGAATTGAATTGTAGTGAAATAGAATATCATTTATAAGATTTATGGAAGTACTATATATCTTTATTTTTAAACAACCAGTAGGCTAAAACCAAAGGTATGCTCAACCAGAGAAATAGTGTTACAATCAGGTTTGTGGTATTGAGAAATGAAGGATATCCGCCAAGGAACAACTCTATTTGCTGTGCAGCAATAGAAGATATATTTAGAGATAAAAGATATCCGTATGCTTCTAGAGGATTAAAAAAATTCAAAGCGAAGTACCAATCTGATAACGCTGTATTTTCTACATTGAAACTATTTGCAATGTTTAGTAATGCAAAAACAATAAATTGCCATATTATTGTGAACAGGAAGAAAACAAATATTGCACCGCCCATAGCTGTTGATCTCTTTTTAGATAAACATGATAAAAAAATTCCAATGTTTAAGAAAACAAGTCCAACAAGCACGGTTAATCCAATAAATATTAGGTATTCTACATAGTTTACATTTGGCACATTTAATCCAATTATGATACCTGCGATGCCGAATCCTATGAGTATTGTAGAAGTAAGAACCATTCCTAGGCCAAAGAATTTTCCTAAAACTATTTCTAGTCTTTTAGCAGGTAATGAAAGAAGTGAACTCATTGATCCTTTTTCTATTTCTCCGATGATCGCTGAGTAACCTAGTATAAGAGCTATTATTGTTATTAAAAAATTTACAAGTCCGCTTATTATTGACATTGTTGCTCCAAGATCCTGCCATCCTTCACTGTATATAGAACCAGCATAAGATGCTAGTAATGTAAGACTAGCAAAGAGGATAGTGATTATTATAATCCATTTGTTACGTATGTTGTCCATGAATTCTTTTTTTGCAATATTTATGATAATATCTAGCATTAAACCTCCCCACCTGTGTATCTTATAAATACTTCTTCTAAAGAGGGTTCTTGTGTTTGTAGATTGAGGATGTTGCCCCCTGCTTTTGCAATAGCAAGTATAACCTTTGCTTTTGTTTCTGAGTCGCATATCACATTAATTGTTTTTTCTTTTACCTCGACTTTGTCTATACCTTTTATATTGTTGATTGATTTTGTGATTTCATCTGATATTTTTTCTAGTTCTATACTTAGTTTGGGTTTAAGGTTAAGTTTCTTGCTTAAAGCTTCAACAGTATCTTTTGCAACTAGAACACCTTTGTTGATGATACCAACTCTGTCGCAGATTTCCTGTATTTCGCTTAGAATATGTGATGATACAAAAACAGTTGCTCCGTTCTGATTCATTTCTCTGATTTTATTACGGATTTGTATTGCTCCTCTTGGATCTAAACCACTTGATGGTTCGTCTAAGATTAATATCGGAGGGTTGCCCATGATTGCACGTATCATACCAAGTCTTTGAACCATTCCTTTTGAAAACTTCCCGACTTTTTTATTTATAACATCTCCCAAACCAAATTCTTCTAACAGCGAAAAGCATTCTTCTTTTGAAACTTTTTTAATTTTTGCATAAAACAATAAATTCTGTAAGGCTGTTAGATTATCATAAAAAGCTACTTTTTCTGGTAGATATCCAATGTTTTTTTTCGCGTTTTTTTCAGATTTTCTGATGTTAAATCCGTTTATTTCTATTTCGCCAGAGTCAGCTTTAATTAAACCAAGGATTGATTTGATGGTCGTGGTTTTACCAGCGCCGTTTGGTCCGAGGAATCCAAAGATTTCTCCTTTTTTAACTGAAAAAGAAATATTATCAACTGCTTTTTTATCGCTGTATGTTTTTGTAAGTTTTTTCACAGTGATGATTGAGTTTTCATCAAAATCTTCTTTTAATGATGATATATCTTTGAAGGTGTAAACTCCTTTTTTGTTGCATATTGGGCATGTTATATATTTTTTATCTCCCCTCTCATCTTCTATTTCTATTTGATTTCCACAGTAGGGGCATTTAATGTTTTTTTTCATTTTTTTATTTTTTTTCTCCTGTTTTTTTCTTGAGATATCCTACCTGATTTTTTAAGTGTTTTTATTGAAACTCGATAACTGAGAAAAAAATAAGTAACTATTAAAAACAATGTAGAAATTCGTTTTTCTCATGAAAACGTTGATTTCTATATGCGGTAGCGATTCATGTGATGAAAGTCTATCTAGTTATGCACTTGAGGTAGCTGAAAAAATAGGTAGAATTGTTGCAAAAAAAGGCGGTGTTATAGTCTGTGGTGGTCATGGTGGAGTGATGGAAGCAGCATGTCGCGGTGCAAAAGAAGAAGGTGGTGTTACTGTAGGTATACTACCTTATACGAAAGAGGAGGCGAATAAATATATTGATATCGCTATTCCTACAGGTATTGGTAACATTAGGAATTTTTTAGTGGTATCTGCGGGTGATGTGGTTGTAGCTATTGGTGGACGTTGGGGTACATTGAATGAGATATCGTATTGTATGATAGCAGGTAAACCTCTTATCCTAGTTAAAGGAACAGGTGGTTGTGTAGATGAGATAATTAATGGTAGTTTAATGCAAAACATTGAATCACACTATTATATCGCTAACTCTGCTGAGGAAGCAGTGGAGAAAGCTTTCGAGTTAATATAAAACCAAAATTTAATATCCCCTGTTTTATATTCCCAAGAGATGGGTTGTACTAAATATGAGAGAATACAGGATCAAAAAAGGACATAACCCGGATATTGGAGCTCTTGTTACAAAATATTTCAATGTAAAAGGTGACATCTATAAAGGGATGGAGTTTAACGTAGATGGAATCGGTAGAATCAATATGAAACATGATAAAAACATTTTATTTGTAGACATTGAACCACCGAAGAAACCAAGTGGTGACTATAGTATCATTAGAAAATGGAATGATTTCCTCTACGAGGCGACAGGTTTTACGTCTAAAGAACGTAAAAAAGAACTAAGCAAGGTAAAATAAAAAAAAGGTTGTTTTTGAAAAAAGACTTTACTTCTATATACTTCCACATGTCCTCTTTTTTTTTTATTTTTTTACTTTCTCCCAGTCTTCTAGGAATCTTTTTATCCCGACATCAGTTAGAGAATGTTTCACCATTTTTCTGAGTACACTTGGTGGAACCGTTGCTATATCTGCTCCTATTCTTGCTGCTTGTATAACATGTATAGGATGACGTATACTTGCTACAATCACTTCTGTTTCAATATCATAGTTACAAAATATTTCCATTATCTCCTCTATTATCTGCATTCCCTCTTGCCCTATGTCATCTAATCTACCAATGAAAGGACTAACGTATGTAGCTCCAGCTTTTGCAGCTAGTAACGCTTGGTTTGCAGAGAATACAAGTGTTACATTTGTTTTTATTCCTATTTTGCTGAGTTGTTTTACAGCTTTTAACCCCTCTGGTGTCATAGGTATTTTTATCGCTACATTTTTTCTGTATTTCTCTGAGACTTTTGATACGAGTTGTCTTGCTTCTTTTACCATGTCATCTGCTTTTTCACTGACTACTTCTAAGCTTATAGGTCCATCTACGATTTTGAATATTTCTTCTATTATTTCATTAAATGATCTACCTGTTTTTGCAACTAGTGTAGGGTTTGTTGTTACACCATCTATTATTCCCCAGGAGGCTAGTTCTTTTATTTCATCGAGATCTGCTGTGTCGATAAATATTTTCATATAGTCTTTCTCACCCAACAGGTGGTATTATGTTTTTATTCATAACTTTTTGGGGGATAGTGAGATAGAAAAATTTTGTGCAAAGATGATGAACATGTTTGGATATATTTAAAAAAATCAAAACATATATATATCTAAGTATACATTACGTTTTTTTGTGGTGGATGGGATATGCCTCTAACAAGGAAAGCCCGAGTAGTAGGTAGTAGTTTAGTATTAACTATACCTAGTCAACTTGCTAAAGCCCACGATATTAAAGATGGAGATGAAATAGAGATAATACCTATTGGTATTGGAGAGTTTAAAATAAGAAAACTCCAGAGATAAAGAAAGATAAAAAAAAATTCAATTTCAACCTCTAAGAAAAAGTAGAAGAATTTATAGATGGGTTTTTAGAATACAAAAAAAAAATTTGGAATTGGCAACTCTTGATTAACACTTTTTTATACTTTTAAACCAGATGCTAGATCATGTATTACTTTTTCTTTATCAGTTGCTTTGACGATGCCACTAGCTAATAGTACACCATCTGCACCTAGTTCTATAGCCTTTGCTACATCTTTTCCGTTTTTGACACCAGCTCCACATAAAACTTTAACGTTTCTATCTATATTTTTCACTGCTTTTACACTACCACTTACGATATCTGGGTCAGCGGTTGTAACAGAGATATCGCCACCTATGAGTTCTGGTGGTTCAACGGCTATAAAGTTTGGTGAAAACGCAGCGATTGCTTTAGAAGTCGCTATATTGTTTGAGCAGACTATATGATCTAAACCAAGTTCTTTAGCACGGTTTATACAGATATCAATATCAGCGAGTTTTAATCTATGTTCGCTATGGTTAATTAATGTACCTTTTGCTCCAGCGGATTTAACAGCTTCTGGTAACGTCCAACCAGTGTGGCTACCGGGTTTAATAGGATCGATGTGTTCAGCGAAAACAGGGATTGAAACCTTATTGGCACACAATGCTATATCTGTTGCTTGTACTGCTATCGCCATACTGCTACCTGTCTCTCGGTGTATTTTATCCATTAGCATAGCGATTTCTAATGCTTTATCTCTTGTTGCCTCGGCATAGGTTTTAACATTTAACACTATAACTGGTGTTTTTAACATGTTTTATTTCACTCTCCTCAAATAAGAGAATCGTCGTATAACGTAAATCGATGATGTTTAATATAGTCTTCTCTATTTCAGTTTTTGATATAAAATGACGCCTCCTGTACAGGCAGTATTATTTCTAGGAGTCATACCTGCTTTAGTTATACTCTATGTAGTGTTAAAAGATTATGACGGGTATTATAAGGAGAAAACTATTTTTATAATGTTTGTAACTGGTATCGTATTTGGAGTGATAACTGCGACAACAAGGTATATTATTAATCCCTTCCCGTATCTTATTGTTTATATCGTAGCGTTTGCGTTTTTTGAACAACTATTTAAAACAATAGTGCTAAACATTAGAAGTTTCCAGGGTAAAAAGGAAACAGTAATTTATGGTTTAACATTAGGACTGGGTTTTGGATCAGCATTTACACCTTTTTTGATAGTAATGAGTAGTAGGGTTTCTAATGAAGCATCATTTATTGCTATGGTAGGTTTTGGATCAATAAGTTTTATTTTTTTCCATGCAGCGACAGCTGTTTATATCGCGTATGGAATCTATAGGTTCAGGTTAACAAAATATCTTATAGCTGCAGTGTTACTCCAGTTACCTTTTAACATTTTAGTAGATGCTACAAGAATCTACAACAACCCGTATCTAATGTTGTCTAATTTACTGTTGGTTTTATATGGGGTTATATTGTTTTACTATGTTGCGAAAAAGATAATACCTAAAATAAAGATAGAGTCTAGAAAAAGAGGTGGATAAAAAAACTTTTGAATAATATATAAGTTTTGAGATGATTGAAAAAGAAAAAAAGGAGAAATGTGTATCTGAATGAGTTTAGATGTTGAAACAAGTAGTCTAATATACCAAGATACAAAACAAGATGGTAAAGTTTCAAAAATAGTAGTAGCTGGTGTTTTATTGATACTATCTGGTGTTATCAATGTAATATTTTGGATACCATTTTTCTTTATAGATACAACAACTTTGAATACAATGATAAACATTACACAGTTTAAACAGATTAACCCGGATATAACAATTGAACAAATACATGGTTTTTTCACAGTCTGCGCAACAATAGGAGTAATAATCACTGTGTTCCCTATTTTAGGCGGGGTTTTCTCATTGAAACGTAAAATGTGGGGTTTATGCCTCGCTTGTAGTGTCATCGGGGTTTTTACATTTATCCCATCAGTAATCGCTGGTATATTATCTTTAATTGCGATGGTATTACTGCTCATATCAAAAAAAGAATTCTAATAAAATTTTCATATAGATTTTAACTCATCTTTGTTTCTTTTCTGCTTCCCAGATTCTACCGATTATAAAAACAGATGAAACACTTAATAATATAGCACCAATAAGTGTGAGATAAACACCTATATCTGGATAAATATTATAAAGAAATAGATACCAGTTTTCTTTAGTATAGTAAGGGAAATGTAGATAAGATGAACTGTTTTCAAAAGTTAAAATGGCTTCTATTAAAATTGCAGTAATTATAGAAACTATTAAACCTATTAGGAGATTGATTATACTTGAAAATCTTCTCTTATTGATTTTCCTTCCGATAACTAATGAAATTATTGCAACAAATGCAAAAAATAATGTATACATTCCATAGCCTGAACCAATACCGTCGATTGTTTTTATTTCATCTGACAAAACATTTTGTCCACAGTACCATGGTAAAAAAGAACCTATGACGATTAAAAATATCCCTATTACACTTATCAATTCATATATCTTTAACCCATGTATTTCTAATATGTTCCTTTGCTTATGACTATTTTTTCCTTTTTTTGCTTCTTTTATAATCTCTATCAATGGTACTACAAATGATACAAAAGCTAGGCTGAGAAAAACACCTACTCCTTTGTTAAACCCGTGATTGATATCATATATCAACCATGCAAAATAAAAAAATGATATACCAATAATTATTAAAATGAGTCTTAAAAAGTACCAAATTTTTTTTCTCATATACATTTTGTATAGATAAGAAACTTATTAATTTAATGAATGAGAAGTAAGCTTAATATTGTAATAGGGCATTAAGGTAGTTTATGACCGATGTTGATATATTCAAGCTACTAAAAGAGGGTTTTGTAGTATGGAAGAATAACCTACGTATATGCATTCCCTTCGTATGGTCGACTCTACTGACTGTAATCATTGGTTTAACGATTTTCTTTATAATCTTTTTTAATATTCTTATGCCGAGTATAGGTGCTTATTTAACAAACCCTACGCAGGTTGCGTCTTCTGGTTTTGTAAATGAGATCCTTCAATCTATTAAAAACATGTTACTACCTATTATACTAGGTGTAGTAGTATTAATTATTTCAATAGCAGTTATATACTCGTTTTTTACAGCTGGAGCAATTGGTATGATAAAAAAGCTACTTCAAACTGGAGAAACTGATACATCAACTATGTGGAGTTATGGAAAACATAAGATGTTAAGTGTCTTAGGTGCAAATGTTATTATAGGTTTAATAGCTGCTGTTGGATTTGTTTTTATAATACCAGGTTTTTTTGTTTTTATTTCAAGTTTTTCTTCATACGCGTCTAACGGCGTAATGAGTTCCTCGACGTCGTTTAGATTTCTTAGTGAGATACTTTTTTTTCTCCTAGGTGTGTTATTGACGATAATCTATATCGCTTGTGTTTCTATTATTTTCGCTCTTGTACCATATGCTGTTGTTATAGATGATTTACATGCAGTTAACGGTGTAAAAAAAGGTTTCCACATTTTCTGGCATGGAAATAAGATCAACGTCTTTGCTATGTGGATTATCATAGCGATACTAAGTGTTCCTATAGGACTTACTCAAGGGATACCTTTAGTCGGATGGGTTATCTATTTAATCTTGATTATGATAATATGGGCACCATTAGTCACAGTTTGGTGGAGTAAAATTTATCTTACCATAAAAAACCACGGTTAATCAACCGTCATCAAAAAAAGCAGATTCAGTTTTCCATAGATTTTTTATATAAACTTACTAAAGTTTTGCGTTTTGTTATGTATCCCTCCTCATTTTCATAGTAGACCTATATGGACAAAGGACACCCTCCATTATCCTTCTCACCTTTTTATCACCTATTTTA
>Ga0190360_1001294_pt1 | contig 13060 bp, 7 predicted proteins | sample 48721834_MG_FD_161271 | JGI IMG/M metagenome (GOLD analysis project Ga0190360, IMG submission 161271) | Hydrothermal vent microbial mat bacterial communities from Southern Trench, Guaymas Basin, Mexico - 4872-18-3-4_MG | ecosystem: Environmental > Aquatic > Marine > Hydrothermal vents > Microbial... | reverse complement strand
CAGGTTGCCGCTGAAAGCAGCTGTAGCTGAAGGACTGGCAACCGTGGACCCAAATTGGGTGCCGTCTGGTTTCAAAAGCTTGGCATTGGTTGTCGTGCCTGAAGCGCAAGCTCCACCGCTGGCATTGTAGCAGTGAAGAGTAATGGAGGTGACCAAAACGTCTTCTCCAGAGCCGGCAATCAGATCAAACTTTAAGAGCTCTTTTGCGGTTGAACCCTTAACGTAGGTCTGAGCGGCCGGAGTGCTGGCTGAAAGCGCAATGGTCAAACTGCCCGACGCGCCAACAGTGTGTGCGTTGGTGTTAGAAGAACCAGCGCTGGTCACAGTGATAGCAGATGAAGCCAAGTCATACATTGAATCCAATCCGTCAGCTTTCACGTCAGAAGCAGAACCGATATAAAGCCCAACCGTGTTGCCGGTAGTGGCTCCCGAAGGAATGTCGGCTTTCACCAGGATGGTCTTGTTGGAAGATTTTGCCACGTCAAACAAACCGGACGCGTCCCAGCCAATTGTGTTGGCTCCGAAGGTAACGTAAGAACCAATGACTGAAGCTGGTCCAGCAATTTGCGTGGAGCCATCCCAAAGGGTGACGTTGGAGATATCGGTAGCCGAACCCGTACCTTCAAGAGTAAGTCTCAACTGGGTAACCCTGACGCCCTCTCTGGAACCTGTTGAGAACTTAAAGGCAGAAATTAATCTGTTTGAAGTTCCCTTGACATAGGTTTGAGCAGCGGGGTTCAGGGCAGCGTCTACGGCTACGGTCAAATCACCCTGACCAACGGTCATTTCGTTGCCGGTTGCCCTTAAGAAGTCAGCGGTATCGCTGTGCGCGATAGTCATTCCTCCGCCCGAGTTTGCTCCGTAGGCTACCACGTCGGTGGCTTGGGTAATCTCAAATTGAATAGTTCTTGAGGTCCAGATGCCCGAAGCCACGTCAGCGTAAACATACACTCTTTTGGTGGTGCCTGCAAGAATTGACCAGGGAGAAGATGACAAATCAAAAGTGGCATGATTCTGGGAATCCAAACTGGCCACAGTGTCGCCCATTTGGACACCGTCAACCTTAAGCTTGATGTTGGTTATATCGTCCCGAGTGGCGCTCCCAACGTGAGTAATCGTAATTGAGTGAACGTACACTCCCTCCGTGGAACTTGCCTCGAAGGTAAAGCCGACAATTTCTTGCTCGGTTGCTCCCGACAAAATAGTGGCAGCAGCCGGATCGGTTGTCGTCACCACATAGAGTTCGCCAACGGAAATTCCGGCAATGGTTTTGGCATTGCCGTAAACCGGGAAGGTCCCCTCAATGGTGCCGTCAGCCGTAATGTCAGTAGCTGCAGCAATGCCCAGTTTGACAGAATCACCAACCGTGGCAGTGCCTTGCGCGGCAATATTTGCCTTAATGGTCAAATATTTGATTTCTCCGGCAGGAATCTGCCAGTTTAATCCCGTGAAGGTTGCCTTGTGGGTAGCGGTGTTGAGGGCTTGAGTCGAGCCGACTTGAGTCGTGCCATCGTAAAGCTTGATGGCTGAAATGTCAGCATCGGCTGAAATGCCCCCTCGGGTCACTATTATTTTGCTAATAGTCACACCTGCATCACCGCCGGTAAATTTAAGCTTGGTGAAAATGGCATTCTGGGCGTTTAAGGCCACTGATTGGGCTGCCGGCGTGTCAGCAGCGAGAGAAACCGTAGCAACGCCCGTTACTACTTCTTCCTCTTCTTCTTCCTCTTCTTCAGTTACTCCCTCTTCTTCCTCGGCTACGCCAGCTGCTAAAAGCTCGTTTAGTTTGGCTCTGGTGGTTGAGCCAACAAAACCGGTTCCAGCAGTTAACCCCCAAGGAGTCAAAACATCTTCGGCGTATTTCTCCTGGAAGTCGACAACTGCGGCCTTGGTCAAGGGACCAAAGTATTCAGTTTCGTTTCCGGGAGAACCTACGCCAGACTCGGCTAATTGGGTGTCAGGGTCGGAGTTCAGAACAATCTGAAGGTATTTCACTTCAGTGCCTGAATCGCCCTGCTTGAGGTTGTTTTCAAAGGTGAAATCTGCCGGAACGCCGGTGATGGCACCACCCGCCTCTTCGCCTTCGAGTTCAGCCAATTGAGATTGCAGCTCGGCTATTTGAGCCAGTAAGGCATCAATTTGAGCCTGAATCTCTTCGGCTGTTAAAGCGTGTGCAACGCCGGGACCCATCATCCAAACAGCACAAGTTACGGTAGTTACAATCGCTACAATCTTTTTTGTTAAATTAGACATAATTTAAGTAATTAATGTTTATTTTTTAGCGCCGTTATCGACCCTCCCACTTGGCACCTTTTGAATGGTAATAATTATTTCAAGGGCTTAGCCCAGCATACAAAAGGAGCCGGGATAACGGCCTTCCAAGGTTAAAATTATTTATTAGACAACATCCAAATTTTTTCCAAAGCTAAAGAATATTCTCCAGCATCAAAATGCTCTTTTGCTTCTTCAAGCAAAATCTGGTCTTCTTCAGACAAGGTTCTCTCTTCCAGATCCGCAATTAAATGGGCGGCTGTTTTCTTTTCCAACTGCATCAAAGCACTTTCCAGATCTTGAGTGTCTCCCACTTGAGTTCCTAAAACATTTTCCACTTTCTTTTTATTCTGAGTTAGTTCTTTTGCTTCCTCCATCAATCCTTTTAAAACTACGGGATCTGAAGTGGTAACATTGACGTTTATGGCAGCCAGATCTTCAGCGGCTTTTGAAATATTCCCTTGAAATTCCTCAATGGCAGGCCCCAAGCTGTTTACGTCATTGGCTTGGGCAATTCTCATCAATTCTTCCAAGCGTTTGTTGGCCAGCTCCAAGCGAAGCTGAGGCTTTTCTATAGCAGAAGAGAGGCCGACCTGAACGGTTTCTGTTACTTTCTTAACGCTGAACAGCAAATCTCCGGGAACCGTGTATTGGGCAAAACCAAAAAGCCCGATAATTACCAAAACAGAAATCACCGGCGCAAGCGCCGTCCTCCACTGAAAAACCGACCAAATATGCACTCCCTCGGAGTGCACATCCTCGCCCAGAATTTGCGATTTAGTGAAAACAACCCAGTCTTTTCTGGGCTTCACTTCCTTGAGCTCTTTAATTTTACGAATGAGTTCTTTATCGGTCATTCTTTATAATTATGACGAAAAAAACCAGGATTTATTACACCCAAATAAACAACCTCGGGGGTTATTTATGAGCTCCGCGGAGTTTTTCCCTCAAAGCATTTAGGGCCCGGTGAATTTGAACTCTGACTGCCTCTTCAGATTTTCCTAAGATTTTAGCAATTTCTGGCACCTTCAGTTCGTCCAGATAATACCAGACGATCACCTCCCGGTAGTCCTCTTTGAGGTTAGAAAGGGCCGTCCTGACCCCATCAAAGTCCGACCTTAATAAGGCCTGTTCTTCCAGGTTGACTCCGGTATCGACTACAGGTGTCACATTCTCCATTGATACGAATTGAGCTTGGGCTTTCTGACGGTAGTGGTCTGCGATTAAATTTCTGGCAATCTGATAAAGGAAAGCTGTCACATTTTTAATGTCACATTTCTCTTTTTGATCTTTTGTTTTTAATCTTTGGTCTTTATAGGCCTGCCAGCCCCTAGTAAAAACCTCAGAAGTTAAATCTTCTGCTATTTCTTGAGAGCTTACTTTCAAAAAAATAAAGCGGTAGATGCGCTCTACGTTTTGATCATAGATTTTGCTAAATTGTTTCCTTAATTGTGACATTTATATATGTATTGTGACAATTTCTACCCCAAATGTCACATTATTTTCTCATTTTTTGTATAGTAAACGCCTCGACCGTTGCTGCCTACCCTCACCACCTGACCGCTTCGGCAAAGTTTCTCCAAATCCCTGATCAAGGTCCTCCGATTTAATTGAGGAAAAAGCTGCGCCAGATCGCGAACCTTAACCTTTCCGTTCTTGTTTACCGCCTCCAATATTTTATCGCGCCGATCACTATCTTGTTTAATGGTAGACATTAAACAAGAGTGGTTTTCCACAGTTTTTACACTTTTTATTAATTTATCATATTCTCGATAAAGCACCAAGAAATTGCGAGAATCAACCCAGTTTTTGGCCTCTGCTTCTTTGAACAACCCGAGCAATCCCTTAATAGTACGAGAACCGTTCTCGTCCTGATTATATAAAAAATCAGCCAATACCTTATTAGCCGATTTCCTGATTTGATACTTCAAATCTTCCCCTTCTTTTGGGAAAAGCTCGGTTACCCGGTAGATCGCCAGAGTGAGTTTTAAAAAATGTTCAATATCCAATTCTTGTCGCATTCTTTTATTCTAAACATTCTAAAGGAACAATGTCAACAGAATTTTCTTTAAATGTCACATTTGACAAAATGGGACAAACGCCAGACTTAACATAAATTCCCCTGGAATTGATGCCGTGATTTTGGAAGGTGGTATTTTCAATAGTAGTAGTGGAATTGACTAAATAAAGGCCAGCTACAATATTATCGTCAAAAAGAGAGTTCTTTATGGTTAAATTAGAAACATTATTTATGCTGATTGCTCCTCTGGCAGAATTTTCTTTGCAGTGACCCAGATATTTTTTACACCAACCTCCATACCTAATTATGATATTGTCCAAAACCGAACCAGTGCTGGAAGCCAAAAGATCAATATAATAATTATAGGTTCCGTTATCAGAGGTAAAAATAACCGGCTGATCAGAGGCGCCCCGGGCAAAAAGCTGGCCCTGAACGACAAACTTTCTGTTTGGGCCAGCAAATCTAATTTCCACCCCTTTCTCTATATTCAAAATACTATCAGCAGAAAGAGTGACTTGATTAACAATGTAGGGTAGTTCGGTTTTTGGCCAAATGACGTTTTGCCCGGAAATGATGGCTTGGCTGGAATTAGGATAGGCAAAATAAATACCGTTATAAGTGTTGGTATTGCCCGGAGTAGTGTTTCCAGAGACGGTATCTAAAAGTTCACTAATTCTAATCGGAGTATGGTTTCCAATAAAGGTATTGTCTTGGATAATGGGTTGATTGCCGGGCTCAACCAAAATGGCAATTTTATTGTCTTCAAAACTGGAATCTTTAATAAGCGGGCTGCCATTTACAATATAAATTGCTCCTTCCCGATTGATGTTAATATTACCTGGATTTTCTTTAAATTGGCTATTAATAATTTGAGTAGAGCTAGCCCGTTTAATCCAGAGTCCAAAAGTTTGGCTTTTTTCAATAAGAGAATCTTTGAGAGTTAGCCGACCACCGTCGATATAAATTAAGCCGTAGGCATAATTGCAAAGGCCCAAACTTTTATGGAGCTTGCCGCCATGGGTTATTACTACATCAGTTAGAGTAGCATCAGAATTCTCTAAATAAATCCCATCCCACTGGCCAGCCTGGGGAGCGGTACTAGAAGAAGTAAAAGTAATTTTTTGCTCGGCTGTGCCTATAGCTTCCAAACTACCGTTGATTATTTTAATTACATTATAGTCGCAGGTAGAACCAGTGCGCTTAAATTTAACGGTCACCCCTGGTTCTATAGTTAGTTTGGCTTGAGAAACTATAATTGATTCTTTCACAAAATAAGGGCTGCCGAGTTTGGTCAGGGTTAGGTCTTCTGAAACAAGAAGACCGTTGGGTAAATAAGTATAGTCCTTTGAAACCGAGTTTTCCGCTTTGGGAGTGCCGTTAATCAAGTTGCCTTGGGCGTCCCGACCGTTTCTGGTAATTCTGTTGTTTGAAGCCCAATTATCCGTAGAAGTGCCTGGCGCCAGGGAATTAATCCTTTCCATCGTTTGTTTTGTATTATTATCCCCTGCTGGCCAATTCCCGTTTTCCAGGCAAACCGTTTGGTCAATTAAATTGTTGTTTTGATCATAAAGCGACAAAATTTCGCAATCGGGATTATTTCCCAACCCCATTCCTTGCCCATTTCCAAAACTTCCAGTCCAATCAGCAACGACATCGCTTACGGTATCGTCTGCCGTCCTTTCGATAAGATAAAATCCTTGGGCCGGAATAGTAGTGGTAGCAGTTCCGCGACCGGAAAAATTAATATGAGGTTTATTATCAGAAGAAACCAGCCGCCAGCCCGTTAAATCAATGCTTGAAGTAGTATTATTGTAAAGCTCAATCCATTCATTAGCCGAATTGGCTTTAGTGCCAGCCCAGGCAATCTCATTAATCACCACCGAAAGAATGTATCGAGAACCGTTCTCGGTATTTTTTTCATCTTCCTCTCCTTCCTCTTCTTCCTCACCTTCCCCGCCTAAACTTTGATTTTGGCTGCCAGGAGTAGGATTTTGAACTTTGAAATCGTCTAGATAACTCTGGAGGCTGCTTGACCATTTCCTGCCGTAACTCTTCGGAGGAGGAGGCTCGCCGGTGGAAACCTGATCCACGGTTTCTCGATTAGGATTTTTTAAAATTAAAGTGTTGTTTTCCGTTAACGGGTAAGTTGTGCTGACATCAATTAGCTCAGAAGAAAGAGAGGAAGAAGCGTGGGCTATAAGAAAATAACTCTTAGGTGGAATTGTTTTGCCAGAAAATAATTTAGCGGGAGCATAACTTAAAAACTTGTCACCGGTAGCGGTTTTTCTTTGTAAATACCAATCGGTTAAGCTGACTGTCTCGGCATTAGGATTGTAAAGCTCGACAAAGTCGTCTTTTGAGTTTCCTGGACTGCCGATGTCCGTTTCGGTAATGAGAAGCTTGGGGTAAAAAAAACCTTCTTCCTCTTCTGTTTCCGGCGTAGGACGACTCAAAAAAGCTGGGGCCGGACTATTTTCTTTACCCGGCGTGCCTCCCAACGAAGTGTACCAACTCCAAATATCAAATCTTTCCATTGGCCGTTTGCCGGCACTGTCGCCGGCTGGCCAATTGGGATCGGCTAAAACTATATCTTCCAGCTGGCAGTGATTATCAAAAAGATAAAGAGCTTCATTAGTATTGTTGAGGGCCCCAGTATAAATTTTGTCAGCCGGAACTCCGGGCACTGAATTATCATCGGTACGCTCGAGAAGGAAATAGCCGCCAGCCGGAATAATGTCGTTTTCATCAAAAATTACTTCAATTTGCCGATTCTTATCTTGAAGCTGCCAGCCAGCTAAATTGACCGGAATTCCCCAAATGTTTTTAAGTTCTATCCATTCATTGTTGGAAGAGTTCTTGGTGCCCATCCAGGCCACTTCATTGATTAAAACCCGAAATCTTCTCCCCGCCGTGCCTTTATATTTACATAATCGCGGTTGAACTGCGATTATTTCTGGCTCCTCTGGTTCTTCTATATCCTCGATCTCTTGCGTTTCTTGTGTCTCTTGCGTCTCTTCCTCGGCTTCTGTAACCTCGGATTCGGGTTCCTGCACCAACTCAGCGGTCTCAAGTTCAGCGCCGGACTCCGGCACGGCGTCGGATTCCGGCACGGCGTCGGATTCCGGCACGGCGTCGGATTCCGGCTCCTGCGCCGGCTGGGGCGCTGACGCCACTTCTTCGCTGAATATATCCACCCCTTCCAAAATATCGTCTAAATCCTCTTGAATTTCCTCCAATAATGGCGGTTGAACCGCCATCGCTTCTGCTGGCGCCCCAGGTTCGGATTCTGGTTCTGATTTGGGTTCCGGAGCTAAAGTTTCTGATTCAAACTCTACTGGTTCTTCTGAGTCTTCCGTTAGTTCCACTAAGGGACCGGCTTTGAAAGGGTTTATATTGGAGACAAGCGAGGCGATTTTATCTCTTATTTCATTCAATTGCTGAACAAATTTGTCTAACAAAGAGGGCTTTTCTTCTTTCTGTTTTTCAGCTAACGCTTGCTCCTCTAGTACCACAAGCAAAGTGCTTCTCATCTCCTCAGCCAACTGCTTTTTATATTCTTCTTTTATCCCCCTCGGCCCCACATACGGCCCCCACTTATCCCAGAGGGCAATGAATTGCGCCTCACGCTCGGATTGATGGTTCTTATTTTGTCCCACTTTAAATCTTTCTTTAATAATAGGTTTACCTGCCGCCCACCCCATCTCAGTTTTAGCCGCCTGCCAGGCCTCGTCATGCAAATTAACCCAAGTTTCACCTTTTCTAATATCAAAATACCGCCATAAACCGTCATATATCTTAAAATTCTGCAAAGCTTTAAAAGCAATAATAATCTGGACGGTCTTCTGAGTAATTGGCACGATTTCCATAGCCAAGCTCCTGACAGGACTAGCAGAACTTCCCTGTTCTAGTACAGTTTTGAATTTCTGAGCGGTCTCCTTCCAATGTTTGCTTAAGCTGATATTTTTCTCCAAAATACTTTGAAAATAATCTCTTGCAGGTCCTTTATAACCCTGAGTTAAAACCATATCCATAAACTCCATTTCATTAAAAGTCGACTGAATTAAAATTCCATACGTGATATCAGATTCTTTTGACTCAATTTTTTGATTAAGAACCTTCTTTAAATTTTCATCGCTGTATTTAAAAAATTCCGGAAAATTAGTAATTTCCAGCATATCCTTGATTTCTTTCACTTGAGAATCATTAATTTTAGCTTCTGCCGGAGAAACTAAAAAAGCGGCCATCAACACAACCGCTAAAGCTACCCTCCCAGCAGGAAAAACTCTAACTTTTTGAGTATAAAATTGTCTTACCATTTTCCATTAGCAATAATATACTCGATGAATTCTATAGACCAACCATTGAATACGTAAATCTTCAAATTATTCTCTAAAAAATATATATGCGTCCCTCCCAAGTGTATATTTTCTTGGGTTTTAACTGTCTTAAATCCTCCAATATCTTCTTCTGTAAATTCTCCTTCAAGTCCCATATCTTGAAATAAATTTTGTGCCCACAATTTTAACCCTGATGGCTGTTGCTTCAATTTATATAAATCTATGGATATACTTTCAGCATATCCACCTTCTCCTTCTACATAAATAGCGGTTATTTTTACTTCTTCAGCTTTTTCTCGTTTTAAATATTCGAACTCGCTTTCGGGTACATACTCCACCTCCTTCACCCCCTTCCACTCCGGCGGAATCTTAAATTCGTACCCATCAATATGATTCACCACTTTATATTCCTCTTCAAATAAACTCTTCTCCACCCTAATGCCCTCGGGCAAAGTTTTATTCAATTCCCTAACATCTGCTTGATTCTGCCACCAATAAAAAAACCCTCCACCCACGAGGCCCAAAACAACAAAAAGAAGAACAATTTTCTTTATCATATATTTATTTTATAAATTCTAACTCCCCCGCTCACAATGTCAACCCTTAAAAATGCCGGGGAAGCGCCGGAGTCCGACCCGGCATTTTTATTCTGTGGTGGGGTGGCGAGAAATAAAAAACCACTTGGTAATTTCGATCAGGGCTACGCTCACCAGCCCCACTCCTATCAAAACGCCCCAGCTGGCAAGACCCAAGGGAGCTGTCTGCAAAAGGGCTTGAAAAGGACCGAAATATACGGCGGTAGCAAAAACTACGAAAATTGAAGCCGAGCTTAAAAGCAAAAACTTGTTGTCCAAAAGATTTATTTGCCAAACGTTTTTTCTCATATTCTTGAAAGAAAAAAGAACAAAAGCCGTGTCTATGACAATGGCACCAAAAGCCATGGTCCTGGCATAAACCAAATCTAAGCCCAGATAAGACCATAAAAACCAGAAAAGGCCCAGAATCAAGAACTGCCGGACAATTCCTATCCCAAATATCAAAGCTTTCATTTCCTTGGTCAAAAGAGGAGTTTTGGGAGAAGAGGGTCCCCTTTCCATCACTCCTTTTTCTTTAGACTCAAATCCTAAAGCCAGGTCGGGGAGGGTATCTTCCACCAGATTGTTCCATAAAATCTGCATCCAGAGAATAGGCAGAGGCCAGCCCAGAATTACGCTCATTCCCACCAAAATTACCTCGCTGAAAGAATTTGCCAAAACGAAGGCTATGGCCTTCCTAAGATTGTCCAGAATAACCCTTCCTTCTTCAATAGCCATCACGATAATGTTGAAGCTGTCGTTCAGTAAAACCAAATCGGAAGCTTCTTTGGCAACTTCCGTACCCGAACCCAAGGCTAAACCTATGTCTGCTTTTTGAAGAGCTGGAGCATCGTTGACCCCATCTCCTGTCATGGCCACCACTTTGCCTTTCTGCTGCCAGGCCTGGATAATCCTGATTTTGTGGCGAGGCTCTGCTCTGGCATAAATTTTGAACTTTTGTATATTTTTTTCCAAATCTTCCTCTGAAAGCAAGTCCAGCTCCTTTCCGTCAATAATATTTTCATCTTTGATGTCTAATTCCAGCTCCTCTGCCACGGCTTTAGCGGTGACCTTGTGGTCGCCGGTAATAATAACTACGCTCATTCCCGCCTTCCGGCAAATGGCAAAAGCTTCCCTGACTCCCGGCCGCAAAGGATCCTTCAAGCCCACCAAGCCGACGAAAGTCAATTCTTTTATCTCTTCAGCGGCCAAACTCTTATTCTTTTTGTAAGCCAGGGCTATCACCCTTTGGCCTTTTTCTGTCAGGGCATGAAGCTTCTGGTAAAGCTTGGTTAAATCTGCCTGGTCAAGCTCTTCGGGACCTTTTTCTGTTTCAACTTGGCTGGAAAGTTCCAAAATCCTTTCTGGCGCCCCGGAAACATAAATAAAGTATTGGCTGTCTTTTTGAATCAAGGCGGCTTCGTACTTTTTGGCGGGATCGAAAGTCAGCGTCTGCAGAATAGGATTTTCTTTTTCCAGCTCCGGCCTTAAAACGCCGGATTTGCCTCCTGCCATAAGCAGAGCTTTGTCGGTAGGGGTTCCCCCTAATCTCCATTTGTCAGGATGATCTTCCGGATTCTCAATGAAAGCCTCATTGCACAAAGTGGCTATCTCCAAAGCTAAAAGGTGAACCGGATTTTCCGCAACTTCCCCAACCTTAAAAGCTTTCTCCAGGGTAAGAATTTCATCGGCTGCCATCTTGCCTTCTGTCAATGTTTTGGTCTTATCTGTGCAAATTATGCTGGTGCTGCCCAAAGTTTCCACCGAAGACAATTTTCTAATCAAGCCCTTTTTCCTAGCCAATCTCTGCATACCCAAAGCCAAAATTAAGGTCATTACCACGGGCAAAGCCTCGGGAATTCCTCCCACGGCAACAGCCACGGCCGTTTCAAACATTTCTACGGGATCTCTTTCCCTGATTACTCCTCCGACGAAGATAAAAATAGTAAAAAGGACTATCACCGCTCCAATAACCTTGCTGAACTTGGTTAGTTTTTTTTGAAGGGGCGTCTTTTCCTCTTTGGTTTCCTTTACCAAAGTGGCGATTTTCCCCATTTCGGTCTTAAGACCGGTGGCAGTCACCACGGCTTTTCCCCTGCCTCCTTCCACCAAGGAGCCGGAATACACCATATTGTCCCTATCAGCCAAAGGGGTGTCGGAAGGCAAAACATCTATTTTTTTTTCAGCTGGCAGCCACTCCCCCGTTAAAACAGCTTCGGAAATTCTCAAATCCTGAGACTCAATTATCCTGCCGTCGGCCGGTATCTTATCCCCGGCAGAAAAGACAATGATGTCACCCGGTACCACCTCTTCTTGCAAAATCTCCTTTTTATGGCCGTCCCGGATAACCACCGTCTTTGCTTTGAGTATTTTCCTCAGCTCTTCGAAGGTTTTAGATGCCTTCTTTTCTTCCCAAAAACCGAAAATGGCGTTAATCAAAACAGCGGCCAGTACGAAGCTGCTTTGGATCAAATTATTGGGATAATCTTCCAAAAATAAAACCACCACTCCGACAATAATAAGGATGTAGATCAGGGGACTCTGGAACTGCTGTAAAAACAACCGAAAGCCGGAGGGGGGTTTATGCTCTGGGAATTTGTTCAAGCCGAATTTTTCCTGCCGATTTTTGATTTGTTCTTCCGGTAATCCCCTTTTTGCGTCAGAGTTTGTTTTCTCTACTGCTTCTGGCCAAGAAAGATTGTGCCAAGCTAAATTTTGCTCCATTGTTTCATTGTATCAAAAAACGGCTTAATGAATAAGCCGCATCGAAATCAAAATATTACTTACTACAAACCTATGAATTCCCTAATGATGTTGGCGGGGACGGCAGAAACATTTCCTTCCTTGTTTATTATATTCAAACCGACTACGCTGCCGGAAATATCAAACAAGGGGCTGCCGGAAATGTTGGAATCTTCGAAAATGTTAGTTTGAACCGAACCCTCTTGAAAGCTTTTAATAATTCCTTCATTAACAATGTATTCCACTCCCCCTTCGTCAAAAACAGTGCCCACCAAAAACACCCTTTCTCCCAATTTGGTTTTTTTTAAGTCGGCGAAGCCCGCAGTGGACAAAGATCCTTTCTCTATCTTCACCAAAGCCAGGTTGTTTTCCAAATCCCTTTTTAAAATCTGGTAAGCCGGCCATTCGCCGTCCACGTAGAAATAAAAGTCTGATCCCCGAGGGACCAGATCTGCCAAGGTGACCAGCAGACCGTCGGAAGTAACAATTAAGCCCGAGCCTGTCAAAATTTCTCCTTTTTGGGTTTTAGTTTTAACTCCGAGGACCACTTTTTCTACCCTTTCCACGGCTGACTGCAGGGCAACGTTTTCTTGAACGGTAATGGTGGTTTCTGTTTTCGGGTAAACCACCATCTCCCTATTTTTAAGCATTTCCACGAACTGAAAATCCTGGAAATAATCCAAGCCGACCAAGTAAGGCAACAAATAAAGCTGGGTCCAAAGACCGCCCAATGCTCCCAAGACAAAAATAAGAAGAATTTTTAGAATTTTGTATGCCATAAACACTTAATATAGTAAACGGGGGCGCTCCCGGAGCTTCGGGCAAACCATGGGTTTGGCGCTGCGAGCGAAGGAGCACTCCCGAGTGAATATCTTAACTTACCGAAACTTTTTCTGATTTTACTTTGAGGTCGGCAGGAGTTCGAAAAACAATCTGGTTTTTCTCCGCGTCCACTACCACCTTGTCTTTTTCTTTGACCTGGTTCGTCACTATTTTCACGGCCAAAGGATCCAAAACCATTTTCTGAATCACCCTTTTTAGGGGCCGCGCTCCTAGATTGGGATCAAATCCTCTTTCTGCCAAAACATCTTTAGCGGCTTGAGTGACCTTCAGTC
>Ga0190360_1001290_pt1 | contig 13088 bp, 8 predicted proteins | sample 48721834_MG_FD_161271 | JGI IMG/M metagenome (GOLD analysis project Ga0190360, IMG submission 161271) | Hydrothermal vent microbial mat bacterial communities from Southern Trench, Guaymas Basin, Mexico - 4872-18-3-4_MG | ecosystem: Environmental > Aquatic > Marine > Hydrothermal vents > Microbial... | reverse complement strand
CGTGATGTCGGTGAACGCGGAGACCGTCCCGGCATGACGGTCTCCTTCCATCAGGGGGCTTGCGCTCAGGATCACCGGGAGTCTCTTCCCCGTCTTGGTCAACAGGGTCGTCTCGTAGCGGTCGCTCACTCCGGCCCGCCGCTCGGCCATCTTCGCCTCGATCGTGGAGCGCTCCTCCTCAGGGCTGAGGAAGGTCGACTTCTTCCCGACGAGCTCCTCGGCGGAGTACCCGAGCATCTCCGCCCCGGTCGGATTGATGTAGGTGATCGTTCCCGAGGCATCCTCGACCGCGATCCCCTCGTTGATCGTCGTCACGATCCGCTCGTTCAGGCCCCGGAGCCTTGCCGTTTCCTCCCCCAGGCGGAAGTTCTCGAGCGCCACCGCTCCTTCCGCTGCGAGCGCCTCGAGGAGCCTCCGGTCGGAGGGGGAGAAACCGTCTTTCGCCGGGCTCTCGGCATTGAGGACGCCGATCAGCCGCTCTTCGACCAGGAGAGGGATGCACAGCTTGCTTTTGGTCTCTCCAGTGCCCGGGAGGAAGATGGGATTCTTGGTGATGTCGGGGACGTAGATCGACTCCCGCGACCGCGCAGCCGCGGGGATGATCCCGCGCTCCGAGTCGAGCCGGAACTCCTCGTACTTCACCGGAACGGGGAGGGTGTATGCAGCTACCGAGAGGGTCTTCCTCTCCTCGTTGAGCAGGTAGAGGGCGCAGTCTTCGATGCCGATCAGGTCCTTCGCCGCCTCGACGATCCTCCTCGCGATGCTCCTTCGGTCGCGCTTCAGGATGAGGGATCTGCCGAGCTTGTAGATCGCCTCCAGCCTCTCCTCTAAGACCCTCCGTTCGGTTATGTCGAGGATCTGGGCGACCGTCCTCACCCCTCTTGACGGATCGCGAATCACGGTCGAGCTGATCTCCACCCGGCGCTTCGTCCCGTCTCTTCTCAGGACGTTGAACTCGTAGCGGGCTGGGACGTCTTCCCCGGCCTGCCGGCGGCGGTAGCGCTCGGCCACGAGATCGCGGGACTCCTTGTCGAGGAACTCGCGGAAGTCGTGGCCGATCACTTCGACGCGTTCCCAGCCGAAGATCCGGGTGAGAGCCTCGTTTGTGTACACGATGCGGTAGTTCTTATCGATCATCATGATCCCGGCGTGCGAAGTCTCGACGATCGAGCGGAACCGCTCCTCGGATTCACGCCGGGCCGCTTCGAGCTCGAGACGGTAAAGAGCAAACCCGATGTCCCCCGCCAGTTCAGAGAACAGGTCTTGTTCCTCTTTTATCGTAGCGTACTCCCGTGGGACCTCTGCCGCGATCAGCCCGTACAACTTCCCCTCGTACTCCAGGCGGGCGGCCAACTTCCGGTGTTCGGGCGCTTTCCCGAGGAGGGGGCAATCGCCGCACTCGGACGCCGGATCCTCTATTAACACCACCCCGGGCCGTTCGAGGGCACGGCGGGCGCATTCGGATAGCATCCCAGCCTCGTGCATCCGCTCGAGGGATGTGGCGTCATCGCCGAGGCCGGCGTGATAGAACGCGTTCGGCTTCTTCCCGTCAAGGAGGACAATCCAAGCGCTCCGGTACCCGCGGGTTTCGACGAGGGTCTCGCATGCTCTCCGGAGGAGGCGGCCCTGTTCCTTCTCTTTTGTGATCAGCTGATTGATCCGGCGAATCCCTGTTAGGAGGCTGTTCAGGCGCTCGAGAAACTCGCGGGTCGCGATCTCGTCCGTTATCTCCGTCGCGTTTCCGAGGATTCCTGTTGTCTTACCCCTCTCGTCGGAGAGGGCGACCTTCGTTGCGATGAACGCCTGCTTGCGGCCGTCGATGGTCAGCCGATCGATTGTCCGTGTCGTCTCCCCCGTCTTGAGGATCTTCGTATCTCCAGCGCGGAGGAACTTCGCCTCCTCCCCCGGGAAGAGGTCGGCGTCGGTCCTTCCGAGGATCCGGTCGAGGGGGAGTCGTAAAACCCGAGCTAAGGCGGGATTTGCCAGGATGTAGCGGCCCTTCCGATCCTTGACGAAGATAATCGAGTCGGCCGCCTCAAGGAGGGCATGGAGGAGGCCCTCCGTTCCAGCGGCCTTGGCTATCAGGCCTTTGAGCGGCTCTGCGTCCGGTAAGAAAAGGCGTTCCCGCTTTCCCCGTGTCATGCGATTCCCGATATAGGTAACTTAACACATAAGGATTTAAATTGCTAACCATCAGTTGTCGCGGTCATTCCTCCTTGGGAGAGCGAACGTCAAGCACAGCCGGAAAGCTCAAACGTTACGCGAAAGTGAATCCCCCTTTGAAGGCGGCGAGGCAGGCATCGACCACGTCCGGATCGTAGAGCTTCCCTTTGCTCTTCCTGATCTCGTCTAGGGCGGCATCGATCCCGAGGGCGGGCCGGTACGGGCGGTGCGAGCTCATCGCCTCGACCACGTCCGCGACCGCGAGGATCCGCGCCTCGAGGACGAGCTCTTCACCCTTAAGTCCCTGCGGATAACCGGAGCCGTCGAGCCTCTCGTGGTGCTGGAGGACGATGTCGGCCACCGGCCACGGGAAGTCGATCCCTTTGAGGATCTCGTAGGCCTGCTGCGGATGAAACTTGATCAGGGCGGACTCCGTATCCGTCAACGCCGACGGTTTGGCGAGGATCTCGGCGGGAACGGCGAGCTTCCCGATGTCGTGAACAAGGGCAGCGTAGCGGATCGCCTCGACCTTGTCGGTGGGAAGTCCCATCTCCTCCGCGATTGCGACCGCCAGCTCCCCCACCCGCTGCTGGTGCCCGGCGGTGTAGGGATCCCGCAGCTCGATCGCCGCCCCCAACGCCTCGATGATCCCCTCCAGCGTCCTTTGCAGCCTTTCGTAGCTCTCCTTCAGAACCTCCTCTGCCGCCATCCGTTCGGTGATATCGCGGATAATGGCGGTGGAGAACATCTCATCCCCGACCTTCCAAGCGGCGCAGGAGAACTCGGCCGGGAACTCGCTCCCGTCCTTCCGCAGCCCGGTTTGGATCACCCGCCCTCTTATCCCGGTGACCTCCCCCGTATTCCGTCGTTGTTCCATCCGCTTCAAGAAGACCCTCCGGAAGCGCTCCGGCATGAGCAGGGCGATGGAACGGCCGACTATCTCCTCGGCGGTGTAACCAAAGATCTCCTGAGCCGCCTTGTTCCAAAAGACGACCTTCCCTTCCCCGTCCCCGATGACGATGGCATCGGCCGCGGACTCGGCCACGGAGCGGAACTGCTCCTCGGAACGCCGCAGTGATGTGAACAGCCGCGCGTTCTCCAGGGCGACGGCTGCTGCGGCCGCCAGGGTCTCCAGGAGCCGTTGGTCTCCGCCGGTGAAGGCGTCTTGGCGCGGGCCTTCGGCGTTGAGCACTCCGATGACCCGCCCCCGCAACTTGAGCGGGATACAGACCTCGGAGCGGCTGTCCGCCTTCCCGAGCAGGTAGCGCGGGTCGTGTGAGACATCCGGCAGATAGATCGTCTCCCCGGAGCGGGCGGCAGCGGCTATGATCCCGCGCTCGGAATCGAGCGGCAACTCCCGCAGCTCGTCCGGAACCTCACGCAGACACGCCTTGAGCGAGAGCCGGTCCCCACCCTCGTTCACCAGGTATAGGCTGCAATCCTCCATGCCGAGGAGCTCGCGCGCCGCCTCCACCGTCGCCTGGGCGATCTTCTGCTCGTCCTGCAAGAGGACGAGCTTCCGTCCCAGAGCACGGATGGCGGACAGTCTCCTCTGCAGCTCCACCTGCGCGGTGATGTCCCGGGCGATCCCGAGGAAGCCGATGATCTTTCCATCCTTGCGGAGAGGAGCGGAGTTGGCCGCTATCCAGAATCGCTGTCCGTTCTTGCCGACCACCTCGTACTCTCCGATTTCGTGCAGCGCTTCCCCGGAGAGGACCCGCTCGACCCGCGGCGCAAGGCGGTGTAGGGATTCGGGAGCGATCACGTCCCGTACGTTCATCCTGAGGAACTCCTCCTCCGAGTAGCCAAGGCGTTCCACCATCACGCGGTTCACCGAGAGGAAGCGGCCGCGTGAGTCGACGCTGAAGATGGCATCCGGGCTCGTCTCGATGATCAAGCGCATCTGCTCTTCCGACTCCCGCAGGGATGCTTCAAGCTTCTTGCGGACGGTGATGTCGGTGTAATGCTCCACGCGCCCCCCGGCGTAGCGCCCGGAGCGAATCGGCTGGCTCCAGTGTTCGAGCCAGCGCTCTTCCCGTCCCGGGCCGGGCAGCACGTGACATTCGAAGTGCTGGACATAGGTGTTGCCCTCATACGAAGATAGGACCTTCTCCGCAAAACCGTCCGGATCCTCAAATATGTCCTTGATCCGGGTGCGGATCAGCTCCCGCTTGTCCCTGCCGAGCACCTCCTCCCGCCGCAGGCCGAAGTAGCGCTCCAAGGCGCGGTTTATCCAGACGACCCCGAAGTCCGAATCGAGGATGAACACCCCCACCGAGGAGCTGTCCAGCACGTCCTCGATCAGGGAGCGATACTTCGCCTCGCTCTCCTTCAGTTCTTCCTCCGCTTGCACCCGATCGGTGATATCGAGGATCTGGGCGATCGTCCTCACCCCTCCTGATGGGTCGCGGATGGCGGTGGCGCTTATTTCCACCCGCCTCTTCTTGCCGTCCTTTCGCACCACATTGAACTCGTAGCGGGACGGGACCTCCTCCCCGGCCTGACGGCGGCGGTAGCGCTCGGCCACGAGATCGCGGGACTCCTCGTCGAGGAACTCGCGGAAGTCGTGGCCGATGGCGTCCTCACGCTCCCAGCCGAAGATCCGGGTGAGCGGCTCGTTTACGTAAAGGATGCGGTAATCTTCATCGAGCATCAGTATTCCTGCGTGCGCGCCCTCGAGGATCGAGCGGAAAAGCGCCTCTGACCTCATCGTTCGCTGAAGGAGGCGGACGTTGGCGATCGCAATGCTGAGGGCGCTCGCCAGCCGCTCGAACCTCTCCAGATCTTCGCTCCCGAGTTCCACCTTGCTCCCGACATCGATCACTCCGACGATCTCGTCGCCGGCGATTAGCGGCGCGGTAAGGACGGACCGATAGCCGAGGAGGCGAGCGATCACCGGGATGAGCTTCCGCAGGGCAGGGTGATCGCCCGCCAACTCCCCGACCAGCCCGGCGATCTCCTCCGGCGTTGCAAGGAGGAACGCGCTCCGCTCGTGGATCGTTCGCCAATAATGGCCCCCTTCGATTACGGGAAGGCGAAGCCCCCGCACCTCGAACCCGACTAGCTTCTCGATCTTGCGGGTGAGGCTTTCCGGAAGACTCCAGTTCTGCGGGATGAGATGCTGCTTGTCGTTCTCGAGGAAGTAGACGGTGGCGGCGTGTCCGGAGAACAGGGATTTCGCCCCCTCGGCAGCCAGGCGGATCACGCCGGCGAGGTCCTCGCCGCGCGATACCGCTGCGTAGATCCGGGTGAGTAGCTCTAGCTCGGTCATCGTCCCCCTATAATTATCATTTTATACAAACAACCAATATGTTATCAGTTCGCGAGGCCGAAAACGAACCATCGGCCCGGGACGTTGAGGAGTACCCCTGGAACGGGATCCTGCGCGTAGACGCTAGATCATCCCGGCCGGCGAGCGTTCCATGATACGGCTAGGGAAGATCGAGGCTCCTTTGCAACGCGCGGTTCACTTCTTCCATCCTCTCCTTTGCCAAGCGTCCGAGTTTCTTTACCAGCCGTTCCTTGTCGATGGTGCGGATCTGTTCAAGAAGAATGATGGAATCCCTGGGAAGTCCGCTTTCTTCCGCGCTAACCGTGACGTGGACCGGCATCCGCCTCTTTGTCCGTGAGGTGATGGCAGCAACGATGGTCGTGCTGGAATGCTCGTTTCCGACGTCGTTCTGGATGACCAGCACCGGCCGGAGCCCACCCTGTTCATGCCCGCGCACCGGGCTAAGGTCGGCAAGGTAGATATCACCCCTTGTGACCATAATCGGCCCACACTTCGTTGACGACGGGTTCCGATTCCTCGGCCAACTCGCGGTTCAAAGCGGCCATCTCTTGGTAGCCTTCGATCATCTCCTGCCGTTCCTTCTCCTTGATGTAGTGCGTCAGTGCTTCCTTGATGACGCGGCTGCGGGGTTTCTTCTCCATCTGCGCCGTCTCATCGGTCAGACGCACCAAGTCAGCGGGAAGGCTTATCGTCAATTTCACCGTATTCCCCATCGCCGTACCTCCAAACCATAACTTTGTTCATACTAATAGTACGGCTAGTCGGTACGAACATCAATGTCTGTCGGTTGGTAACGCGCCCGCGCTCAATCGGTCATCTGTAGGGATGCGTCCTCGGAGGAGAACCGCTCTTTAATGGCTAGGATCTCGGCGGTGATCGGGAAGAATGCGTCTACGACTTGGGGATCGAAATGGGTTCCCCGCCCTTCCTGGATGATCGAAAACGACTTCTCGATCGAGAACGGTTCCTTGTACGGCCTCTTTGAAGTGAGGGCGTCGAACACGTCGGCGATGGCGGTGATCCGTCCGGCGATCGGGATCTCCTCGCCCCTTAGCCCATGGGGATAGCCGGTGCCGTCCCATTTCTCATGGTGGGTGAGTGCGATCGTCTCGCCGAGCTTGATGTACACGGCGCTGGAGCGTTCGAGGATGCGCCCACCGATCGCGGTGTGCTGTTTCATGATCTCCCACTCGTCCTGGTCGAGCTTCCCTGGCTTTAAGAGGATCCGGTCGGGGATCCCGATCTTCCCGATATCGTGCATGGGGGCAGCGTAGAGGATCGACTCGGCCTCATCTTCGGGAAGGCCAATCTCGCGGGCGACGGCGGCGGAGTAGTGGCTCATCCGCATGATGTGCGCACCTGTCTCTTCATCCTTGTACTCAGCGGCTCGGGAGAGGCGGTAGATCGTCTCCAAGGATGTTGCTTTGATCTCTTGAAACGCGCTCTGCAGTTCCTGCGTCCGTTTTGCGACCTCGATCTCGAGCTCCCCCTGGTAATCACGCATGTGGTCGTTGTATGCCTTTACCTTGAGGAGCGTGTGCACGCGGGCGCGGAGCTCGGTCTTGTCGATCGGCTTGGTGAGGAAGTCATCGGCTCCGGCTTCGAGCGCTCTGACGCGGGCCTCTACGTCGTGAAGCGCCGTCACCATGACGATGGGGACGATTTGAGTGACTTCATCTTGCTTGAGCCGCGCTGCGACCTCGAACCCGTCGAGCACCGGCATCATGACGTCGAGCAGGATCAGATCTGGTGGAGACTCTGCCGCTTTCACGAGCCCCTCCTCGCCATTCCGGGCGAGGTCAACAGCGTACCCCAACGGGGCGAGGAGGGCCTCCATCAGACGCAGGTTCCGATCCTCATCGTCGACGACCAGGATCCGCGGGTGCTTGTCCGTCATCATTCCTCCTCGTGCAGATGAAACCGCACTCTGTCCAACAGCATATGGATATCCACCGGCTTGGCGAGGAAGTCGTCGAAGCCCTGCTGAAGAAGGCGTTCTTCGTCCCCGCGCATGGCATAGGCGGTGACGGCGATGATCGGGATTCCCTTAGTTTTGGGATCGGTTTTCAACGCCCTCATTGCCGCGACTCCGTTTAGCCGGGGGAGCTTGATGTCCATCAGGACCAGATCAGGAGTCCTCTCCTTTGCCAGTTTGACGCCCTGCTCGCCGTCTGCTGCCGTGATGGTCGCGTACCCGGAGGCTTGAAGAAGGTCGGAGGTCAGCTTCAGTCCCCGGTGATCATCGTCCACGATTAGAATGAGCTTCCTCTTCATTTCTCAAAGCGTTTCGGCTTGTTTCCCAAGGCTATCCATCAATTCCTCGACCGTCTCGCCGTCCGTGGGGAACGCCGCTTTGAGCCAATGCAGCTCCGTGTCTGTGACTAGCTTTTTCATCTTCGATAGTATGCGATCGCTGGCGATCTTCGCTTGCTCTCTTCCGATTTCGGGAAAGATCAAACAGACGTTCCCTTCCGCGTCAAGCCCGCAAAAATCGTATCTTCGCGACTCCTTCTTTGCGAGATCCTTGAGCAGTTGCTCCCTCCCAGACAGGGCTCCGGGAGCGCCGCGTAGCTGACAGATGGTGAATACCCCTCCGTACCTTCGCGCTCGCTCGATCGCTCCTTCCAATCGCTCCAAGAAAGCTACGGTTTCCGGTGAAGGGAACCTCCATCCCTCCTTGAGATAAAGCGGGAGTGTGAAGTAGAAGTGGCTTCCCTTCCCCAGCCCTTCGCTTTCCACCCCGATCATTCCCCCGTGCATCTCGACGATCCGCTTGCTGATCGCAAGCCCGAGTCCGGTCCCGGGTGGTTTCCCCTCCTTCTTGCTGGCTTGGTAGAACTCGTCAAAGATCCGGGCTTGATCCTCCGGGGCGATCCCGATCCCGGTGTCGGAGACGCTGATCAAGAGTTCCTCCTCTTGTTTGCTTGCCTCTACCGTGATCGCCCCGCCGTCGGGGGTGAACTTGGCTGCATTCGAAAGGAGGTTCAGCATAACCTGCTTCAACTTACGGGCGTCGGCGGTGACCACGAGGTCATCGAGTTCGGCGGAGATGTTCAACGCGAGAGAGATTCCGTGTGCCCGGGCCTTCTCCCTGATTAAAACGAGGGACCCTTCTAGGAGTTCTTTGATCATTACCGGTAAGGGCTCAAGCTCCATCCTCTCCGCCTCGATCTTGGAGAGGTCGAGAATGTCGTTTATCAGCGAAAGGAGGTGCTTGCCGCTCTCCAGGATGTCGTTCATGTATTCCGCTTGCTTGTCCGTGAGGGCTCCGAAGTATTCGTCTTGGAGGACCTGAGAGAATCCGATGATCGCGTTAAGCGGCGTGCGTAGCTCGTGGGACATGTTCATTAGGAACTGAGATTTCGCTTGGTTGGCCGCTTCGGCGGTCTCCTTCTCCACGCGAAGAGCCTCCATTTTTCGACGGTGGGTGATGTCCTCACATATCACTACGTAGTAGAGGACACGACCGTGGCTATCCTTTATCAGCCGCGCGGATTTGGAAACCCAAACCTTCTCTCCCTCTCGGCGGCGAAGGGGTGTTTCGAAGTCCGTAACGACTTCATTCTCTTTCAGCTCACGGAGGAACTGTCTCTGCCGAGCGGGATAAACATAGAGTTCTCGGGTGTTCTTGACGCTGTCGATGAATTCCTGAGGGGAATCGTACCCGAGGGTTTGGGCCATGGCCGGGTTGGCGAGGAGGAGCTTCCCGTCGTGGGTCGCTTGGTAGATCCCCTCCGCGGCGTTCTCGAAGATACCCTGGTAGCGCTTTTCGGCCTCCTCGATCGCCGCGAACATCCGAGAACTCTTGATAGCGATCGCTGCCTGTCCGGCCAGCGTCTCGAAAAAATCAACATCCTCGGGGGAGAACTGCGTCGGTTTTATGGTTGTGATGTGCAGGATGCCGATCGTCTCACCATCGGCAACGAGCGGTACCCCGAGGTAGGAGACCAATCCATATTTGCGAATCAATTCTTGGTTGAGTTGAGCACGTGGATCCTGAGAGAGATCGGGGATGATCACTGGTTCCTGGCGTTTCACGAACCAGCGCAGGAAGCTTTCGGAGAGTTCGAACGCTTTTTCATGAACGATTGTCCCGTTCGGAAGCCGCATCGCCTGAACCCGGATCCGCTCGCCATTGAACAGGCTGATCGCCGCTGCGTCCGCGCCGAGCTTCGGCGGGATGTGTTTTAACACAATCTCCGTGATCCCCTCTATCGAGAGGCGAGAGATGATCGCCCGGTCGATCTCCCGCAAGATCTCGAGCCGTATCAGTCGCTCAGTCGCATGCTGGAACTGGTAGGCGTGGTCGATCGCTAAAGCGAGATACTCCCCCATTCCCCGCAGAGAGCGGACCTCCACCTCATTCAACGCCTCGTACCGGTGACAGGCGATCAGCAACACCCCGATCAGCTCTGTGCCGCCCTCCTTCTCAACAGTGAGGGGAAAGGATCCGAGGGCTTGGATCCCGGCCGCTTTCATGAAGTCGGGGATGGCCCCTGCTTCGCTCAGACGTTCATGCGCCACAAGCGGTTCATTATGATTTTTGAGTAGCGGAAACTCGCCCGGGGCAAGGGTGGAAATCCGCGCACGCACGTCATCGGCGATTCCCCGCCACTTCCGCAGCACGAACTCGTCTTTCCCCTCCCGCAGGTAGACCCCGCCCATCTCGACCTTGAGGAAGGACGTGGTCTCCTCCAGGATGGTTTCAAGACGCTGATCGAGGTCAAAAGAGTGGAGAATAGATTCAATGGTGCGGGTTCTCGTAGTGAGTTCCCGTTGCTGTTCGAACAGCGCCCGTTCGGTCTGCTCGTGCAGCTTCCGTTCGCGCACTTCATGCAGGGCGTTTGAGATGTGGTGGGCAAGGGTCTCCGCCGTGGGGATGAACTCCTCCGCCAGCTTCGGTGCGCTTACCCCAAGGACAGCGATGACCTTGTCTTGGGTACGAATTGGGGTAAGGATTGTGGTTTCCTCCCTGTAACCCAAGGTTTTTGCGATCATGGGGGCAGCCGGTCCGGGAAACAACTCACGGATGATTTCCTCAACCGCGGTGTAGGTGCTTTCCCCTGTTTCGAGCACCCGGCGGTAGACCGTCGAACGGGATAAGTCAAGTTTGTGGTCGGGTAGGGTCAGCCCGGTCAGCTTTTCCGCTTTCTCAACGATCTTGGGTGGATGCGACGTTGCCGCGATCTCCAACTTGGTGCCGTCCTCCGTCAATCGAACGATGGACGCTGAATACCGCCCCGAGCGGCCAAACTCGTCGCACACCGTCTGGTAGATCGCGTCCTCGCTCGGGAGAGAGTGAAGCTTTGTGGATACGCGCTCTACGAACCGGATCAACTTGAGGAGCTCGTCAACCGACCGGTCCGAAGGGGCGCGCCTAACCATCATCTTTTGATTTCTTGTCGGCGTACATCCGCTCATCCGCCTCTGCGAGGATCTGCTCGATCGGCTTCTTACTCTCTGGGTTCCAGTGCGCGGCACCGATGGAGAGGGTGACGGGGAACGGGATCAGCTCGTTCGTCTTGTTCCGCTCGGCGACCGCATTTCTGATTCGCTCTGCCACTGCCTCTGTTTCGCCATCCGTCTCGAGGAGCATGATGAGGAACTCGTCCCCGCCGTAACGGACGACGATGTCGCTCTCGCGGACCTGGCCGATGAGGAGTTCGGCCACCGCCTTTAGGACCCGGTCCCCTATCTGGTGGCCGAACCGGTCGTTTATCTCCTTGAACCGATCGACATCGATCATCAGAAACCCGATCGGGTGGTCGTAGCGGCGGGAGCGGACGAATTCCTGCTCGACCACCTCGTTGAAGTAGCGGCGGTTGTGGACTCCGGTGAGCGGGTCCCTCCTCGCCTGCTCCCGCAGCTCGTTCTGCAGGCGGATCCGGGCGATCGCCTGAGAGGTGTGGCCGAGGAGGAGCTCGAGGAGGCGGACGTCATCATCCGTGAACGCGTTCTCCTGCGGGGAGGCGACCTGAAAGACACCGTAGCGGCCGATCGGCGCGCTTATCCCGGACTTGAAGTCCGAGCTTGTCGGCCTTGCCTCCGGCACCTCAGCGAGGGAGCCGAAGAGGAACGACTTTCCGGTCTTGTACGTCTTGGTCGCCAGCGACTCTTCGGAGAGGGGGGCGGAGATGCTCGTCCCTTCGGGGAGGCCGTTCGACGTCGCCTTGGCGACGAGTCGATCTCCTTCAAGAATATCGATGGTGCAGATCCCGAATCCAAGGATCCCCTCCGCAGCCGTGAGGGCGATTCGATATACTTCTTCCTCCTGTTCGCATTTCGCAAGCCGCTGAGCGGCCTCGTGGAGGCGCTCCACCTTCTGCCGCGCCGACTCGAGCGCCCTCTCCGCCTTCACCTGCTCCCCGATGTCCCGGACGAGGGCGAGGAGGTGGGGCTGGCTTTCGAAGGTGAACCGGGCTCCGCGGACCTCGACGTCGAACGGGGTCCCGTCCTTCCTGACGTTCACCGACCGGGAGGCGAAGACGCCTTCCTCCTCGATCGCCTTCTGGAAGTTCACGAGCCCGTGGAAGTAGTCGGGATGAATGATCGCGCTCGCCGGGAGGCCGATCAGTTCGCCCTCTCCGTAACCGTACATCCGGTAGGCGTTCGGGTTCGCCTCGACGATCTTCCCGTCGAGGTCGAAGACGAACAGGGCGTCGGTCGTCGACTCGAAGATGCTCCGGTAGCGTTCCCTGCTCTCCTCGAGGGCGCGCTCGGTCATCTTCCGGCCGGTGATGTCGATCCCGGCGCCGACCGTCCCCACGATCTTCCCCGACCGGTCGTGGATGACGTCGTTGTTCCAGGCGATAACCCGCTCCTCACCGTTACACGTCAGGATCGGGTTCTCGTGATAGCGAGCAACGGGGCCTTCGCCTGAGAGGAGCCGGTCGAATACCCCCCGGGTCTCCTGCCGGATCCGGGAGGGGAGGAAGGTCTCGAACCAATCGCTCCCCACGATCTCCTTTTCCGAACAGCCGAGGAGTTCGCACCCCTTCCTGTTGATCTGCATTACGCGGCCGTCTCTATCCAGGATGACGACCAATACTCCCGCAGCAGCGAACGCGCGGAGCGCTGCCTCCTCTCTTATGATGGCGGTTTTCTCGTCTTTATCTGCTCGCATCGTTCAATGCCCCTTGCGTCATTCTACGGTGATACTCCCTCGTTATCCCAGGATATGCACTCACCCTCCCTCTTCCAAATCGATCTCCGATTGCACCGTCTAAGCCGGGACGAAGATCAGACCCTCTATCCCTCGATCTCCGACCTGTCTTACCGTTCCGATCGTTGCCCTCACCCTTTTCCCGATCTGCGGGGCGGGATCCTCGGGCTGGCCGGTCGCGCGGAGTCCGCCGTCGAACTCCTCGCCCCCGCAGGCCGGGCATACAGCGTGGCCCGGGTAGCTCACCTTGCCACACGCGGTGCACCTTGACCCGTACACCCTCTCGCTCATCGATCCTCCCTTCGGAGGACGCTCGTCACGACGTTGTTCCCGAACCCGCCGAAGTTGCAGGCAAATCCGACCTTCGCGCCCTTCACCTGCCGAGCGTCCGCCTCGCCGGAGAGCTGCCAGACGAGCTTGACGAGCTGGGCGACCCCGGTTGCTCCGACCGGATGCCCCTTCGCCTTCAGC
>Ga0190360_1001286_pt1 | contig 13098 bp, 12 predicted proteins | sample 48721834_MG_FD_161271 | JGI IMG/M metagenome (GOLD analysis project Ga0190360, IMG submission 161271) | Hydrothermal vent microbial mat bacterial communities from Southern Trench, Guaymas Basin, Mexico - 4872-18-3-4_MG | ecosystem: Environmental > Aquatic > Marine > Hydrothermal vents >... | reverse complement strand
TACAATAAATAATGCCATCACTGTTATGACAAGACCCTTAACAGATATCGAAGACCTGGATCTAACCCCTCCTCCAGATGAACCCCTGTCTCTTCTATTACCTTTAGCCATTACGATACTCCTCTAAGGAATAAAATTTATGGGGAGAGTTTAACACTTCTATGGTGATGTCAGCGAATAGAGAATGCATCGATTTCAATCTCAAATAAGAGTTCATCGCGGCATACATCATTTTGGACAGTCAAAACTCGCGATGAGGACAGACCATATTTTTCTAAATATTTATTAAACGAATCGATATCATTGTTAAATTTGAAATAAGCAATCGATCGTGTTACATTTGAATAGTCCATCCTTTTTGATTTTAATATAGCTTCAACGATTTGCATAGTGTTATCTATTTGTGCACAAAGGTTTTTTATATGAGTTGTTGCACCATTTTTGTTTATGCTTGCAGTACCAGATATATATAGATAAACACAATTATTCATTTTAAGTTCCACTGCCCTGCTGAATGAGCTGCCATAATCGCAAGCAGGATTTTGCAGCGGTGATGGGACTTCACTAATCGACATACTTTTATTTTTTAATTGTATTGCTATTGCATCTGCTGTCAACAAAACATTTTGAGGATTTGCTCCACCAATTCCTGTACTGGCAGGAATAAGAGAATCAAAGATTCCTCTTTTACTATAAAAATCGGTTCGAACCCTGTTGAATTTATCATACCACTGCAGGATATTGTCATTAAAAAACCATGTCCTTATGATGTTTTTCATTCCCATACCAGCTTCTCTGAGTACTCTTTCGATTCTCATAAGGGTATCATGAGTCTGCTCTTCTGGAGATTTTGATCTGTCCCTGGGATGAATATTTCCAACCGCACAATAAATTGCTGAATCGTCTTCGAATAAACGAGCGGAGGGTTTTTCATCCAAGTAGATTGTTTTGGTACCGACGCCAGTAACTGCATGAATCTGCAAACCCGTGATATTTTGCTCCTGACATTTCTTGTCTTTAATATAAGTAATGGGCCATTCAACCCGACCAAATATATTTTTTATTTCTCTAATAAATCTGTTGAATCCAGAGATTGATCCGAAAACAAGCATCCTTATGATGTTTGCATCTTGACCGGAAAGAGTTTTTGATAACTGTCTTAAAAATAGATCAATATTTTTTTCAGGGCTTTTTTGTGCAGTTATAAATAGTTCTGTGAGGTTGTGTCTCTCTATATATACTGTCTCAATATTTTTATATCTATTAGTAGATAGCCTTGACATTCTGATTCCTGGTATTGAACATATTTAAGTTTGTGAAAATATACCATTTTTAGAGTTAAAATGCAAATATTTCTTTATAAATAATATAGCCATTTAATTATATTGAATGATTGCTTTTCTGTACTAAAATATATATATTACAATTATTAAAACTTAAGGAGGTAATATGAAAAAAATCATCTTGTCTATAACAACAGTTATCGTAATATTTACTGCATGTACTACAAAAAAGATTCTTACACCAGATTTTGAGCCACTCGTTCCAATATGGAATGGTTCATGTACTCATAGAGTAAGCTTTAATGGAACATTGAATAGTCTAACAGATTGTGATGTAATTTTTGTTGGTGAAATACATAATGACAGTCTTACACACGTTATAGAGCTTGAATTGCTTAAGGCGATTCATCAACGGCAGTCAAGAGTGGCCGTCTCTCTGGAGATGTTTGAGCGGGATGTGCAGTCAATACTCGATGATTATTTAAGAGGAAAGGTTTCTGAAAATGAATTTTTAAAACAGTCTCGTCCATGGAAAAATTACATGAGCGCTTATCGACCCTTGATAGAATACTGCAAAAAACATGGGATTTCTGTAATAGCCATGAATATACCGAGGCGTTATGCAAGAAGATTGTCCATGATGGGGGAGAAGATACTGGAGAGTATCCCGGATTCTGAGAGGGTCTGGATTGCACGCAACTTCATGCCCCTTAATGATCAATATAAAGAGAGATTTATGAAGCAGATGAGAGAACAGATGCCTGATGCAATGTCACGAATCGATCCTGAAAATTTGTATAAGGCACAGGTGATCAAGGATGATACCATGGCAGAATCGATAAATGATTTTATAATCAATCATCCAGGGACCAAAGTTGTCTCTTTTCAGGGTGATTTTCATTCTGCCTATCATCTGGGGATAGTGAAGAAGCTGAAAATTTTGAATCCACTTTTAAAGATAAAGGTTGTATCAATTGTTCCTGTTGATGATCCATTCAACATAGATAAGACCTCTTTTGCTGGTAGGGGAGATTTTTTAATTTTTGTTGAGAGAATCGTTCAGGAATAGACAGATGCGAAAGGTTTTGATTACAGGGGGCAGCGGTTTTGTTGGAGGTAATATAGTGAAAGCCGCATCTTGTGACTGGGATGTATATTCGACCTTTAAGAATCATCCATTCGCATTTCCCGGCGTCAGAACAATTCACATGAATCTTGAGGATGCTGATGAGATAAGAGATGTGATTAAGGAGGCATCTCCAGACGTTGTAATTCACTGTGCGGCATCGAGTGATCTGGATGTTTGTGAAGAGAATAGTGATCAGACATATAGAATAAATACTGAGGCGAGTGGTGTGATTGCCGAGCTTGGAAGGGAGCGAGGATTTCGGTTAATCTATATATCGACCGATATGGTATTTGATGGAAAGAATGGTGATTATAAAGAGTCGGACGAGTGCTGTCCAATAAACACATATGGAAAAAGTAAACTTGAGGCCGAAAAAATAGTATCGGATATATGTACTAATTTTGTAATAGCACGGGCTGCTCTGGTTTATGGAAGACCACTAACAGGTGGCACATCATTTTCTCAGAGAATTATTGAGACCACAGGAGAGGGAAGGGAGATGTATCTTTTCATGGATCAGTACAGGACTCCTGTACTGGTTCAGGATCTTGCCCGCGCAGTCATAGAACTTTCAGAGTCTGAGTTTACAGGTATAATTCATCTTGGGGGCAGTGAGAGATGCGATAGATACTCATTTGGCCTGAGGCTTGCAGAGATAAGAGGGATTTCAAAGAAGATGCTCAGGCCAATATCGATGAATGATGTTCAATTTGTAGCTCCTCGGCCAAGAGATACTTCTTTTAACATCTCGTTTGCCAGGTCACTCCTTAATACAGAACTTACGGGATGGAGGGAAGGATTGAAGCGAGCGTGATTTGTGATCTGGAAGTTAATAATAGATTATGTTGTTTTTTTAATATTTTGACCAAAACAGATTCTCTTAATCTTAATTATAATTTTTTCCTTGATTTTTTGGCAGAGTTATTATAATATTTAAATATTCTTATGGAGTCTTTATGATAGTAGATCTTCGTAGCGATACCTTTACAAAGCCATCCAAGGATATGAGAAGGGCAATTGCAAGGGCAGAGGTGGGTGATGATGTCTTTGGAGAGGATCCCACTGTAAATAGACTGCAAGAGGAAGTTGCATCGCTTCTAGGGAAGGAGCGGGGGTTGTTTGTGGCCTCAGGAACAATGGCTAATCAGATTGCAGTCAATGCACACACTCAACCAGGAGAGGAGGTGATACTAGAAGCAAATTCCCATATTTTCTACTATGAAGCAGGGGGGGCAGCGCTTCTATCTGGAGTTCAGCTTCGTCCTATAAGCACAGAAGATGGAATATTGCGCTCGGACCAGATTGAGAATGGTGTAAGACCAGAAAATGTACATTTTCCTCCCACTTCGCTGATTTGCCTCGAGAATACTTTGAATCGTGCAGGCGGTAAGGTATTTCCAATAGATGAGATCAAGAGAATAAGAGAGGTAGCAGATAAGTACAACCTTAAGCTCCATCTCGATGGTGCCAGACTATGGAATGCTTCTGTTGCCACAGGCATTCCACTCGATGAGTATGCAAAATACTTTGATTCTGTTTCGGTATGTTTTTCAAAGGGACTCGGGGCTCCGGTAGGTTCTCTGCTGGCGGGCAGTGAAGAATTTATCAACAGGGCTCATAGGTACAGAAAGATATATGGCGGCGGTATGAGGCAGGCAGGAATTATTGCAGCAGGAGCACTCTATGCTGTAAGGAACAATGTTCGGCGGCTTGCAGAGGATCATGAAAATGCAAGGACGCTGGCAGAAGGTGTGGCATCGCTGCCCGGTATATCTATTGATATGGATTCTGTACAGACAAACATAATTATTATGAAAATAGAGAGGGCAAAATACAATTCAATTAGGATCGTGGAGGCCCTGAAAAAAAGAGGTGTCCTGATCCTTGCTGTAGGCCCTGACACTCTTCGAGCTGTTACCCATCTGGATGTTTCAAAAAAAGAGATCAAATATGCTGTGAGGGCCTTTCAGGAAGTTTTTAGAGACTAGAAGAGAGAATATCAAACAGAGTTTTTTGAGGCTATACAGGTCCTGCAAAACCCAAGATTAAACCGATTTTTATCTCAGTTTTAATCAGACCAATCAGTAAGAATAGAGAGTTTGCACACGATGTTAGATCTTTTTTTGGGAGAGGCTGAGTCATCAATTAAACCCCAAAAAAGGAATAGGAGGTCATCATGAGTCCCAAAGACTTGGACTACAAGATGCTTGAGAGACGTTGGGATATGATGCAGTTTGATTTGTTTGATGAGTTCATAAAGAAATATATCGGCTATAGTGAAACTAAGGGAGAAATAGAAGGAGAACCAAAGCCAACATGTTTTAAATCTGGCGCTCCATATAAGTTTTGCTTCTTTTGTCCATATTATAAGTACTGCAGGGAACCTGATTAAAATCAATAGGGAATAATATGTATTTTGCCCTCTTCTATTTACTTTTTTTTACTCTCGATATCCTGTTTTCTACATCTATGCAGACAATAGGGCTGACACCTGTGAACTATCTTGTTGCAGGTGTGGGCTCTTTTTGCCTCTTTTTTTTATGGAAGCGGATTCTGATCGATCCTCCAGCTTATTCGAATCCACTTATTTGCAAACTCTTTTATATTGATATGTTCTTAATTACGATTTTTAACTTTTTAATGGCTAATCTACAATTTTTTCAATTTTATGATCATGTTGTAATTGGATCAACTTTTAATAGACAGAACATTGTTGCCTTAAATTTGATTTTATTTGTTTTAATATTGTGTTTAAAGACAAAAAGATCACAACTCCATGTATGGATCGAATACTCTGTTCTCGTTTCTTTAATATGGTATTCAATACCGCTAATTATTAAGTATAATATGCTTACAATGAGATGGGGCGGGCTTGTAGATATCCTGATGCTCTATGGATGGCTGAGGATTATTGATCTCTTTATGGCAGAGGAGTATAAATTTGGGAATTGAATATTTTCAAATCCTGCTGTTTATCAATTTCTTTTTTCTCTCTGTTGCTCTTCTCGTTGTTTACCATTATGCATACAAATTGAGAAGCGAGCTGCGCCGTTCAGATAATTTGAGAAAGATTGCAGAAAAGTTTCAGGCTCTGTTTCATTCGACTACAGATGGTGTGTTTCAATGCAACAGAACGGGTCGCATAATTGTTATCAATCAGGCTGGTGGACGCATGCTTGGTTTTAATTCTCCAGATGAGGTTGTAGAAGGTGGGTACAGGGTCAATAAGTTTCTGATGAATCCACTCATACAGAGGAGTGTTGTAAAGAAACTTCTGCTTGGTGAGAAGATAAATAATCTTGTTATAGAAGCAAAAAGGATTGGCGGTGAGATGTTTTTTGTTGAAGTAAGTCTTAATTTTTGCAAATATGACGATGAAAAGATTGTAGAGGGTATTTTTAGAGATATAACCAGACGGATTGAGATTGAAAATCAGTTGAGAACATACTCGGAGCGTTTGGAAGAGATGGTAAAGGATAAGACCAGAGAGGTGATTCGACTGGAGAAGAAGAAGCGCCAGATGGAGAGTCTCGCTTCTCTGGGTGAGATGGCAGCAACAGTTGTGCATGAGGTAAGGAATCCTCTCTCTTCGATTAAGATTAGTCTGACATCTCTTCTTAAAAGAAAAAATCTTGACAAGAAGGACCAGCTTTCGCTGAAAATTGCAACAGAGGAGATGAGCTATCTTGAAAAGGTTCTCCAGGATCTTTTAAATTTTTCCAGACCAAAGGATTTGAAACTGATCAGGCAGGATATAAACAAAGTGATAGTGATGACGCTCGGTCAACTGACACAGGATTTTGAAAGGGCCAACATTAAAGTCAAAAATGATCTGGCACCTGAAATGCCTCTTGTTGCCATGGATATGAAGAGTATGCATCAGGTTTTTTTAAATATTCTGATAAATGCAAAACAGGCCATTGGTCGTGGAGGAGAGATAACGATTCATTCGGAATACAATCCGAATAAGGACAGCGTATTAATAGACATAATAGACAATGGAAAAGGCATAGATAAGAAGCACTTCGATAAGATATTTCATCCGTTCTTCAGTACAAAGAAAGAGGGTACTGGACTTGGACTGGCAGTGGTCAAAAGAATTATCGATGCTCACGGCGGATCGATTGATATTGAGAGCAGTATTGGAGAGGGAACGAAAGTTCACCTCGAATTCCCTGTAGATTGATTGAAAGTGTCTATTTATCAGATTTGAAATTATTTAGTTTCCTCAAGCTCCCCAGATCTATCTCATTTTTCAATAGATTTATACTTCCAAAACACCCGTACCCATTAATTACAGTAGAGTATTCGTCTCTATATGTATTTGGTTTTATGCCTACGTTGTATGTAATATATTCTGAAAGGTTCAAATCGTATGCATATATTAATATGGTTGCACTGTCTTCAGAATCGATTATGTCTGTTTTGAACTCTACTCGAACGTTTCCTTCGTCTGGTCTTTTTATTCTCTTGAAATAGCTCTTTTCTCCTATCAAAAGGTATACATCATAGACGCAGGCCAGTGAGTCGCGCAGTATTGAGAACGATAGATTTTCTTCGTCTCCTTTTTCGAATCCATCGATTATTACAGGTTTACCGGGAATTGTTGTCTCTCCTATCAATTCTGGATATCCATCTCTTCTGCATTTTATTTTATAGGTGTGGCCTGACAGTGGGAAAAAGTCGCCCTTCCTGTATTCACACTTTTTGAATGTTCCATCCAGATCTGTCCATACAAATTTAATTGAATCAACAAGCTCGTCGTGGTTATAGTGATATATTGTTACATCTGCATCTTTTATTTCCAGGGAGTCTTCACTAATTGTTACAGGGAAGGATTTTTCTATGTGCACAAATGAGGTTGGTTTGCTGTTCAAGGAATCGGGGCGGAGCACTCCAAGTATGTTTAATTTTGGATCTGCAGATGGTTTGTGTATGTAGCATGGTTGTGGACCGTAACCTGTTATCAACTTTTCACAGCTTAGTGTCAGCATCAAAGTGATGATTATAATAAGCAATATTGGGCTGGATGATGAGTGTAGTTTTATGTTTATCACAACAAACTCCTTTTAAAATTTGACTGTATATCCCATGCTTACTTCAGGGAGGTAGTTTGTTCCAAAACCATAGAGCCTTTTTTTACCAACAGGAAAGTAGAACAATACATTCCTGTGAAAGAATAGTAAGTTTCCAAATGTCAGGTTGAGGTATGAATGGTCTGCACCGAGGAATCTTGCCAGTTGTGCACCAAATCCAGTTGTAAGGCGTTTTTTAAGGCCAATATCGAGTCTGATAAAGAGCGGAAGACGGGCGTTATTTTTTTTCTCGGTCACATAGATAGGGAATGATGATATCTCATTTGAGATGGGATTGTAATAGTAGTATGATTTTACCATCGATTCGATAGTCTTTGGCACTCCTGAGAGGATTCTGAGGGTTGCACTGTATGATACCAGTGGATGTATCTGATGATTTATCATTAGCTTGAAAGCATGTGTGCGGTCATAGTCGAAGAGAAAGGATTCCCCGTTCATTATATGGGGATAGGTTCTGGTCGATCTTCCGAATCCATAACTTATCCAACCTGCAAATTTTTTCCATGTCCCTTTCCATACAACTTCGAAACCAAAGGATTTTCCTGTTCCGCTTCTTATTTTATCAGAAAATGTATAGACTTCTGTTTCACTAAGATTGTAGTCAAATGTATATACTCGGCGGATATCTTTATAGTAAAAATCTACAGAGAGAAGCATTGAGTTGTTTATTGATTTATCCAGTCCGATTATGTGATGAACAGAGCTACATGGCTTCCGGTTAATCAGAGGATAGTAATAATCAAGGTATTGGCTGAGTTCATATTCCTGAGAGTTTATGCTCGTTATGAATTGATAGTAGTTGCCCCAGGCTGCCCTGAGTTTAAAATCGTACGGAAGATAAATCAGAAGGTTGAATCGCGGCTCAAAATATAACTTTTTAATATTTCCAAATTTTGAGAGCCTCACTCCTCCACGAAGAATGACTCCTCCGAGTCGTATCTTATCTTCTATGAATGCTGCGATGAGGTTTGGTTTCCGTGTAGTTCTGCCTTCATCTATATAAGAGATTGCCACTCCATTGCTGAAGTTAAAGCTGCTGAATTCCGATCCTATTAAAAGGCTATTTGTTTTGTTAAGCTGCACATTTAATGTGATTTTAGATGTAATATCCTGGATCCTATTTTTGATTGCTGTGCGATAGTAGAGTTTGTATTTCTTGTTGTCTTCTGGGTCGGTGTATTCAAAGTCGAGCTTGGATATGTTGTTTGAAGAAAAAAATGATCCGGAGATCTGTGTTTTCAGATAGACTCTTGGTGAGACGATCGATTTAAGTATGAATGTTACTGCCTGGTTGTTCCAGATATTTTGATATAAAAGTTCGTAATTGTCAAATATGTCTTCTTCAAATGTAGTCGCAAGATATGAGTAGAACTTTGAAAAATTCATATCCATAAAGTCATGTGAATAAAAGTATCTCAGGCTTATTCTGTTTTTCTTGTTTAATTTCCAGTTTATTGAGATGTTTGCATCGTAGAGATATGCAGGTGAATATAGAAGGAATTTTGATATTAGGTCATAATATGCTCTTGCCGAAACCATCATTGTTGCATTCTTTGAAAGGGGGAAGTCAAATACCATTTTAGAGCTTGAACTTCCTGGTTCGATTTCTCCGTGAAGCTCCTTGCTGTTTCCCTCCCTTGTTGATATGTACAATACCGATGAGTTCCTTCCGCCATATTCTACACCAAATCCCCCTATTAATATTTCAACATTCTTTATGGCATAGAGGTTAAAAAGACTCGATGATGAGACGCAGTGATAGGGATTGTATATTGTTACTCCATCGAGCAGGATCAGATTTTCTCCAGGGTCTCCTCCTCTTACCGAGTATAGAGGAGAGAGTGGATCGATGGTTTCGATTCCTGGCAGATATTCGAGTGCCTTGAATACATCTCCTCTGCTTGTGGGTATCCGCCTTATGGCCATGGGAGTGATTTCCCTTGGACTGGTCTCTATCTCATAATCGGCAACCTCTGATCTTTCTGCCTTTACTACAATACTGTTTAGCTCTATTGGTTTTGGTTTGAGAAGTATATCATTTAAAACAATGCTTTTTTCATAGAGGTCTATTTTAATCTCTTTTTCTTCATATCCGATATATAATATCTTCAGTCGATATGTGCCTGGAGCAAGACCCGTTATTCTGAAGTATCCATTTATGTCTGTGGATGATCCTCTTTTTGTACCCTGTATAAGAATGTTTGCTCCGATGAGTGTTTCCTTTGTCTCCATATCTGCCACGTATCCAGCAATAGAATATCGCTGCGATCTTGCGATTTGGGGAATTATGATGAGCATGGCAATTATTACTGCACTGCATCTCATAGCTTTATTCCAAAATTTATTAACAGACCGATCGAAAACATAAATTTTTTTGAATAGATGTATGTCATATTTTCAAAGAGTCCAATACCAACAATGGGAGATATTTTATCCAGTCGGTTGTAAATAATGCTCTGACTCATGGAGATGTCGCCAATAAATATGTCGTATAGACTGTGTTTTCTTTTTTCAATATTTTTCCATCGATTAATACCAAACATGAAGTTCGATTTGAATCGCAGCATCAGGGATGGATCGATCCTGTAAAAGATGCGTTCAACAGATATTCCGAATTCTATGGAATCGTAATCTTTTGTGTTCCTGTACCTCAGTTCATACCCCCTTGTTGGTATCAGCCAGTTACTCGCCTCACGGTTTAGGAAGAAGATATTAAAATCTGATATCCACCATCCATTTCCACTTATTATGTCGCATACTGTCAGCATGTTTATATATCTTCCTCTGTATAAGTGATCTCTGAAATTTTTTATTTCAACTCCTTTCAAGGTAGCTCTTTGTGTTGTCAATAGCATAAGGTCACGGACAAACTCATTCTCCCATTTTTCTATTACACTTTCATATCCACATTTTAGGTCTTCCCGAAAGAGAGGTTTTCTTATTTTTGTTTCATACACGAGCTGTCCGACAAAAGAGGAGTCATCAGTGTCTTTTCCTCTGAATATTGAAAAGTATGCATTGAGTTTGTAGTGAGGGTATAGGATAGAACCACTATTTTTTGAAAGCCAGAAGTATTCTATTCTTAAGTTTAAACTATTACTGTCTGTTTTTGATATTGGAAGCGACTCATATATCTTAAGTGGTAATGGTTTATCAGAACATATTGCTATGTCTACTGGAATGAAGAGAAAAATTTCTTTCTCAGCCCTGCCTATCAAATTTTTGTCTTCTCCTCTGTTGTCTGAAATCCTTTCTACTGGAACTTTTAAAGGAGTCATGATTTTTTTAAATGATATCAGGAGAGTATCCTGCACTAAATGCTGAGAAAGAATATGACTTGAGTAAAAAAATAAGATGGTGATAATGTATTTAGATATCTTTTTCATGGGATATCAGAATGGAGTCGACCTTAATACGAAAAATAATCAATTTATGTTTCAAGATCAACATTGAAAAGCTTTTAGTTTGATTTTAAAGAACCATTTCTTAAATTATGTTTGCTGTTTTGTCGTTAATTTATTACAGGAAAATCGCATGAGGAAGCTGTTTTCAATATTGATTAAAAAGGCCAGAGGAGTCAAGGTATATGCTCTTGTTGGAAGAGCCGGTACTGGAAAGAGTTTTCGTGCCCGTCTTGTGATGGAGAAATATGGGATTCGGTATTTGATAGATGATGGGATTCTGATTCGTGACAACCAGATTCTTGCAGGCAGATCTGCCAAGAGGGAAAATAGTCGCGTAAAGGCAATAAAGTGTGCCATATTTGAAAACGGTGATCATGCACGGCAGGTCAGAGAGGCCATCTCAAGAGAGAGGATAGATTCAATATTAATTCTAGGAATATCTGAGAAGATGGTTGGGCGGATAGCAGAAAGACTGGGGCTGCCTTTTCCTGACAGAATAATCTACATAGATGATCTTGCAACAAGAGACGAGATCATGCATGCTACAGAGATGCGGAGGACCAGGGGTAAACATGTGATTCCAGTGCCGCAAGTTGAAGTAAAACAGGATTCTGCACAGCGGATTATAGATTCTGTCAGGTTGTTTTTAAGAAAACATCCCTTATTTTTCTGGAAAGACAAGATTGTTGAAAAGACAATAGTCCAGCCACTTTTCAGCAGCCGCGGCAGGTTGAGTATTTCGAGAGAAGCACTTGGACAAATGATAATGCATTGTGTGGATGAGTTTACAAGTGACATTGAAATCAGGAGAATTACGATCGACAGGCAAAATGATGGTTATCAAATAGAGATCAGGATTGATTTTCCATATAAGGAGAACATTCCGGAGGCTCTATCAAAATTGCAGGAATATATAGTAACCCACATAGAAAGATACAGCGGAATTACTATAGAGTCTCTCAATTTAACTGTTGATCGAATTATAAAGAAAAAATATGAACACAAAAATAGAAGATAAAAATATTATTGCAGTCGCACTTATCTCATCAGGGCTCGACAGTCTGCTGGCCGCAAGACTCATAAAGGATCAGGGGATAGATGTAAGAGGAGTTACCTTTTTCTTTAGGTGGGATCCGCTGGCAGAGAGAATAAAAGAGGGCAGGATATTAAAGATTTCCCGTAGCATCGGCATACCAATAAAGATCATCGATCTTTCTGAAGATTTTATGGTTGTACTAAAAAACCCTGCACATGGTTTTGGATCAGGAGTCAATCCCTGTATAGATTGCCATTTGCTGATGATTCAGAAAGCTGCAGATATCATGAAAGATCTTGAAGGTGAATTTATTATAACAGGAGAAGTTGTGGGCCAGAGACCCATGTCGCAGTCCCGATCGATGCTCATACACATAGAAAAGGTATCTGGATATCGGGGGAGGATTCTCAGACCGCTATGTGCAAAACTTCTTCCTTTGACAATTCCTGAGGAGAGAGGATGGGTTGATAGAGAGCGGCTGCTTGGGATAACCGGGCGTTCTCGAAAGGTCCAGCTTCAGATTGCAAAAAAAATTGGTATAGAGAATTATGGAACGCCTGCAGGTGGATGTATATTAACAGATCCTGGATATTCAAGAAGGGTAAAAACATTTTTTAATAATGTGGGTAAAGATTCATTAGATATTAATGAAATGATACTTTTTAGATATGGCAGACACATTTGGCCTGAAAGCAGACTGCATGTGATTGTTGGAAGGAATGAGGAAGAAAATCATATCCTCGAAAGGTTTTGTGGTAACAGATGGGTTTTTTCACCAGAAGATGGTAGGGGACCTGTTGTATTGGTGAATGGAATCGAAAATTACAGGGATATGATTATGGCTGCAGAAATTACTGCAAGTTATAGTAGTGGTGAGACGGAGAAGAGGAAGATCTGTTGTGAAGGAGATGGTACAAAAGATGAATTTGTTGTAGATGTAAGACCAAAAGAGGATTTTATCAAGTGGATAGTATAGTGATGTTTTTTGATTCGTAATAGTGAAAAGTGAAAAGTGAATAGTGAATAGTGAATAGTTGAAGAATATCATAACATCGGTTACACAAAATTATCACAACATAGGTAACATTTTAGTAATGGGCAATTATCACAACATAGGTTACACTATTTATTTTCATATGAATTATTTTCA
>Ga0190360_1001285_pt1 | contig 13113 bp, 15 predicted proteins | sample 48721834_MG_FD_161271 | JGI IMG/M metagenome (GOLD analysis project Ga0190360, IMG submission 161271) | Hydrothermal vent microbial mat bacterial communities from Southern Trench, Guaymas Basin, Mexico - 4872-18-3-4_MG | ecosystem: Environmental > Aquatic > Marine > Hydrothermal vents >... | reverse complement strand
ATTTTTTCAAACCTAGTTTTTGTAGCAGGTTTATGTGGTACAGCCTTACAACCCATGGATGGAAGAATAGATAGATCATAGGTGCCGATGTTTTTAGCGGTTTTTACTATGTCTTCTTTATCTAAACCGATGAGGGGGCGTAAAACGGGTAAAGTGATGGCTTGTTCGATAACATGGATGTTTTCTATTGTTTGTGATGCTACTTGGCCAAGTGAATCGCCCATTATTATTGCTTGTGCTTTTTCTTTTTCAGCTATTTTTTCTGCATAGCGGAGTAGCATGCGTTTGCAGAATATGCAGGTGAAACGGTTGTTGCAGTTTTGTTTGAAGATATTGATAGCGGTTCCGTGTGGGATTAGGTAAATTTTTAGTGGACAGTGTATGATTTTTTTAAGACGTTTTACTAAAATCTTGAAATTTTGAATCTCGTTATCATCTGTAAATGGACGGTTGTCCCCGTGTGCTATTATTAGCTCATCTGTTTTTTTTGATAAAAGATATGTAGCGACAGGTGAATCAATTCCACTTGAAACAAGAGATACTAGTTTCATGCTGTCTCAGTTGCTATATAGTCAAGGTAGTCTTTAAGGCCACCGATTATTGGTAGAACGACAATATCTGGTAGTTCATAAGGGTGAAGGGTTTTGATACGTTGAATAGTTTTTTTAACATTCTTATCAACGGTTTTAGCGATGAGGATGCATTCTTCATCGTTTTCTATTTTACCTTTCCAAGTATAAATTGATTCAATTTTTGGTATGATGTTTACACATGCAACAAGTTGTTCTTCTACTAGTGTATGAGCAATTCTACGTGCGTCTTGGATGGTATTTACGGTAGAATAAATTATTGCGACCATATTTTTTCCTCCCCCGCTGTTTTAGGAAAACGATTTAATCGTTTTAAGTGTTTTGTATTAACGTATTACATTATGAAGTGTTAAAAGTTGATAAATGATGTAAATAGAAAGAGCAGGAAATAGTTTAAAACATTTAAGAGGTGAATTAACAAAATAGAAAACAACATAGCGAAAAATGCTTATAGCTAACAAATGCTTTAGATCATTCAAAATTTTTTATTAATCATCCATATTTTAACATTTTAAGTCTGTTAATTAATGCACGTAATTCTTTTTCAGAATCATAAAAAAGATGGCTTTTACATTTACAATCAGTGCACCCAAAGCCAAGTATAGAGGGTAGATTTTTACTTAGTGTTTCTGCAATTGAACATTCTCTCCTATGAGTATCGTTTATATAAAAAACATCTACAATACTTGCGTATTGTAACAGGTAGTCAATATGCCAGTGTAACTTTTTTTTCTTACGAAGATGCCTATTTATACGTTTTTCTAGACTGTTAAGAGAGCTCCCTACATAGAGGTAGAAGCCTTTTTTAAAATATTGTTTTCCAAATTTACCAACAAGGATTTCTCTATCATCTTTTAACTCTATTAGAAGAATATAACTACCTTTCATAGTTTTCCTCGTTCAAAAATGTAATAGAATTGTTTTTCTATCAAAAAAGTTTTCTAAACCATACAGGTGCTGTTAACTTAACGGAAATAAAGGGAGAAATGATTGATTTTTGAGACTCCTCTGTATAATTCGTAACAAACAACAAGTAAGAACAAAATTGTTCTTGATGTCATCTATTAACTTCAGTATTGATATATGTAGCATTTTAGTTGCTTTTATTGGCAATATTTTTTTCAAGTTTTACAGCTTTAAAGACTTCTCTAAAAGATCTTAAGTTAATAAGAACCACTATACAAAAGAAAAGAATATAATTTTTATACCCCGCCGCCTATCTTGAGACTAGGGTCACCGAATAATATCCACTGCTGCACCATTTTGGCATCCATCTCATCATTATTCCCAAGGAATCTATGTAAATACTCGGTTATCGCTTGTCCATGATTCATTCCAAGTATTCTACTATGTTCTTCAGCATAAAGTTTTAGAAACTTTAGTTCAAGCCATCCATCGAGTATTTCAAGGTAGTCATTCACAGAGTTATGATCAGCATCACCCATTGCATGTGTCCCTAACCCACTATTGGCAATAGTTGCTATACTTCCTCCTCCTTTTTTACTCGTTAGTTTCCACGCCCAACAGTTACCAAATAAATTTAATTTCATCTTTTTGAAATTTTGAGATAGGGATATATCAAATTTACCATTAAGGCAGCCTCCAACAATGGTTACCGGGAGTTTATTTTTGTTTCTAAGAAAATTCATATATATTGGTGTGTAAAATGGTATTATTTGTAATCTGGTAAGAGTTGGCGCCCATCCTTGTGCATTAGGAGGGTAATGAATACCCCAAACTGTAGAAGCTCCGTGTCCACAGAAATATGCGAAACCTGCACCCTTGTTCAATGCTTTGTTTATATCTTTAACTAATAGTTTGTTTTTTTCAGTAGCATATAGTTTTACTGGTTCAAAATCTGACATAATCTCTGATGCTTTCTCCATTATAAGTATTCCTTCAGTTATATGATCTGGGTCATCCCAGTGGTCACCAGATACCAGTATTATCCTTTTAAACCAGTTTTCACTAGCTTTGTTTTTTTCATAGTTTATTATTTTGTCTACCATGATTCTAACTTCTCTTTTGTTTCTACATGGTAAACGCCCTAGGTATACATCAGGATAAAGATCCGTTCTATCCTTATATTTAGTATTCCATTCTGCAAAAACACCGTTATCATTTGAATCCCATCTGCTAAAATTCCCCTCACCATCATAAATGTCAGCATAGTAGAGGTCACTAATGAATTCTGGTTCAATAACTTCTTGTGTACCTTCCGGTATTAAAACATGGCTGTATCTAACTGGTAAATTCCATTTACTAGTTTGACCTTTAATACCACCAACTAGTAAAACATACTTGGTACCCCAGTTTTCAACTGCTGATTTTATATAATATTTTATCTTTTCCTGATTATCTCTACCGTTACTTTGATCGTAAACTTCATCTAAACTTACTATCTTAGTCTTCACACCGATGTTGTTTTTATGTTCAGCAAGAGGGGTTAAAAGTTTTGTAAACTCTGATGGTGAAATAATTAAAAGATCATTTTCTCCTTTATCAACCAACAAGGGTGTATCTGGTTCTTTATAAACGATTTGTACTTTAACATTTTTTACAAATTGTAGCTTGTCATAAAAAGAATTATATCTCACAGGATTAACACGTAGTATGAAAAACGTTTTATGAACTCCTTTTGATAAACCACCACCTGTATGATAAGACACCCAAGTTTGTGGGTAGAAAACATTTTCATTGTAAATGTCTGTATCCATACCTGTAAGTGTTGAACAAGATCCAAAAGAGAGTTTCTCTGATAGAGATATCTCTTCAGATTCAGAGTACTCGTATTTAACTTCTATTATTTTACTCCCAAATGGTAGTTTTATGATAGTGAGATTGACAGGTACTACAGGTCTACCATCACTTATACTATATAGATCTACTTCTTCTACATAAACATTTGAATATTCATTATTTGATACGATTATTGGTTCAGAAAAATTAAACTCTTTTCTTATAACAATAGTTCCTTCTTTATATAAACCTGGTTTTCCCTTTTTGGGTTTTATCTCTCCCCCGGTGGGGGTATATAGATATACTAATGCTCCTGCAAAACCAGATAGGATTATTATAACTACTATACCTATTGCTATTATTTTTTTATCAGAGTTCATAATAATCAACCCTTATAATATATTATTATATTCTATAAATAAATTTTGTTGTATATAAATTGTTGCAATTCTAATCTTTTAACTACAAATTTTTTTATATGCAAGTCTAAAAAAATTTAGTTTAACCGTTGATAATATTATTTGATAAGACTATGTCTTCGAGTTTTTTCATAAAACTAGTTTTATAGAGTCTGAGAGGATCTCCAATGGCTTCTTCAATTTTTGTATCAAAAGGTATAGAACCAAGGTAACGTATTCTTTCTTTAGAAACTATGTTTTTAACATATCCAGAGTTGTTCATTTTCATGTTTTCAACTACACCAACAATTGGTAGTTTGAGTTCTTTGAGTAATGTTAAAAGTTTGCCTACCGCAGCCATAGAAACCTTAGAAGGAGTAGTAACAACAAGGAATCTACTTTTTTTAATAAGACGTATAACATCTAATGTTTCATCACCTATCCCTGGTGGCATATCTATAACAAGATAATCAAGTCTCCCCCACTGGGTGATAGCTAGGAGTTCGATGATGATATTTGAAACGTCTATCCCGCGAAACGGAGAAGGTTTATCCTCTGTGAAATACACAATGGACATGAAACATATGTTGTTAACTTTAGGTGGTATGATGCCTTTTTCTTCTTCTGGGAGGACGTTTTTTACACCTAAGATGATATGTGAAGAGGGACCGTATAAGTCGAGGTCTAAGAGACCGACTTTGTATCCTTTATTTGAAAGGATGAGCGCAAGGGATGAAGCAGTTAGGCTTTTACCAACTCCACCTTTGCCACTGGCTACTGATATAACGTTTTTAATGTTACTTAGTCTTTTGTCGATTACACTAATTCTTGCATCCATAATCTGTTATTTCTCTCCTTTAATTGTTGTTATTGAAACACCTCTACCTATAGTTATTTCAAAATCTGGGCTGTTACAACGTGGGCATCGTGTGTGAACAAAGGCTACCTCAGGTATGAAATGTATAGCTTCTGCTTCATCTTTTTTAAGTTTTTTTTGCATGTCTTTGAATTTCCATGTATTACCACAGTTTTTACATTTTAAAACGCTTTCTTCTGTTTCAATTATGATTTTTACGTTTTTCAATATCTTATCTTGTTGTTTTATAATTTCGTTAAGTGCGAATTCAAAAAGGTCTTGTTCAATTTGTTGAAGTTCTCCGATACTGATTTTGATTTCAATGATTTTTTTGAGTTTTTCTTTTTCTGCTGTTTCAACTGCTGCAGTTAATACTGACTCGGCAAGCGCCCATTCATGCATAATAAAAACAAGATAAAAGTAAAACTGGTTTAAATATTACTATAAAATAATGGTTTTTCGCGATAGCAAAATTTAAAATATGAAGTATTATATAATAATATTGTTTTGATATTATGTGAGGGAAATAAAATGAAGAAGATCAATAAGGTATTATTAACGGTTCTTGTAACAAGCATATTTGTTATTTCTGGAACATCTTCTGCTGCTTTTATAAAAAAATTTGAAATCCCAAAAGATGAACGAGTTAATGCGAAATGGACTGTAATGTATTATATGTGCGGTGATTCAAATATGGATAGTAGTTATATATCTCCTTTTCTTGAAAGACTGTCAACTATTAAGTCTTCCAAAGATCTTAATATTGTTGTTTTGAAAGACAACTTAGGTAAAGGCAATTCAAAATTGTATTATATTAATGAAACAGGAGAAAAAATCGAGTTAAACAATATTTTTGGTTGGCCAGATGAGGCAGATATGAGTGATCTAAAAACTCTTGAGTCATTCTGTAAACAAATGATGACAGTATATCCTGCTAATCATTATGCATTGATAACATATGCATCTGCAGGGACAGGTTGGCAGCAATATCCTCTACCTGATTCTGATAATACCGGTGATAAAATATCAACCCCTGAATTCGCACAGGCTCTGAAGGAGATTGTTGAATACGTGAATCATAAGATTGATGTTCTTTTTGTTTCTTGTGCAATGAATACGATAGAACTATCATATGAACTAATACCTTATGTTGATTATATTGTTGGTACACAAGATTGTTTTTCTGAGGAAACAATTGTTCCAAGGTTTTCTGATGCAATCTGGGATTTAAGGAATAACTCAGATATGAACCCTGAAGAATTCTGTAGTAGAGCTCCTTATAGATTTGAACCTGAACCATTTAATTATTTTGAAAGTTACAATATGGAGATACCATTGTTATGTAAAATTTTGAATAAACTTCCTTTTAAAGGGTTTCATACAGTTATTCACTATCCTTCTTCATCAGTAATAAATCTAAGTAAAATTAATGAATTAAAAGATAGACTTGATGATTTATTATTGAATTTAATTGTTAATTTAGAAAATGATAGTTTTAAAGAAAGTGTTAGGAGAGCTAGAGAGGAGACACAAGAATATTCAAGATGCTATCCGAAATATTGGTTTTTATTCCCACTTTATACTCACTATCCTTTCAATATATTAGCATATGACTGCGTCGTAGATTTGTATAATTTTATTGAAATTTTACAATATTACATTGATAATAGGTATATCAAAGATCAATGTAACTATATTTTAGAGTGCTACGATGAAGTGATACCCGCGATTAAAAAAATATCATATGATAATTCTAATGGTTTAAGTATATATTTTCCAAGGACTAAAAACATGTATAATAGGTATATTTTCCGTGGTAAACTTCCTTGTCTCTATGAGGATTTGAAGTTTTCACAGGATTCTTATTGGGATGATTTTTTAAAAGAATATTTGACGTAAAAACTTTTTTTATCATAGAAAATCTAAAAAAACTATTGGCAATTATCCACAGCCTATGAGGTATAGTAAAAAAAATCTTTTAAAGAAGAAAATCAAACACGTTGATATTAAAAAATTCAATAGTATATCTTTGATTGATTCATTTGAAAACATGTCTTTTCAATCCCGTAACTTGGCAAGGGCTTGCAAGATATATGATACTATGCTCAGGGATAAAGATTGTACTGTTATCTTGTGTTTAGCTGGTTCACTTGTTAGCGCGGGTTTAAAAAAAGTTATTTTTGATTTAATTAAACACAATATGGTTGATGTTGTTGTATCTAGTGGTGCGATTGTTGTTGACCAGGATTTCTTCGAAGGACTAGGTTTTCATCATTACCGTGGTTTTGTAAACGCTGATGATAACAAGTTACGTGAGTTAATGATCGATCGGATTTATGATACTTTTATTGATGAAGAAGATTTACGTATCTGTGATATGACTGTTAAAAAAATAGCTGATGGTTTGAAACCAGGAGTGTATTCATCTAGAGAGTTTATCTATGAAATGGGCAAGTATCTAGAGAAGTATGGTAAAAATAAGGAGTCTTTTGTTTTGGAAGCTTATAAGAAGGAGTTACCTGTTTTTTGCCCTGCTTTTTCTGACTGTAGCGCAGGTTTTGGATTAGTTTTTCATCAGACAGAGAAAAAAAATCATGTTAGTATTGATTCTGTTAAGGATTTTAAAGAACTTACAGAGATTAAGATTAAATCTAGGGAGACCGGTGTTGTTATGGTTGGTGGCGGTGTTCCTAAGAATTTTGTTCAAGACACTGTCGTAGCTGCTGATATCCTTGGCGTAGCTGTTCCTATGCATAAGTATGCTGTGCAGCTTACTGTTGCTGATGAACGCGACGGAGCACTTAGCGGTAGTACTTTTAAAGAAGCAAGTAGCTGGGGGAAAGTTGATCAAGGTTATGAACAAATGGTTTTCTCTGAGGCGACTATTACGTTCCCACTTTTAGCTAGTTATGTTTATCACAAGGGTAGCTGGAAATCGAGAGATGACAAAAAACTCAACAGGTTGTTTCAATAAATCTTTTTGGAAAATTTTATTAAAAAAAGTAGTATAACTCTTTTTTATAAGAGAGGCAGGGTTAAATTGGATGAATTAAAAAACTCGGTGCTGTTGAAATATGTGCTTAAAGCACTTTATAATGTTGCTAGTAGACGTACTTCTGCTAAAACAGCTGATGAAACCATTGGTTCCTCTATAAAAACACTTGAACGTAAATTTGATTTTTTGAAATATGTTGATATAAATCAAACAGATTTCACAGAAGGAGGATATACTGTATTGGTATCACCTGATATCGATGAAGTTCCACCGAGTCGTTTTGGAGCTGCAGTAGAGGCACTTATACGTGTTGTTTATAATGATCTCAGTAGCGACGCAGGGCTTTATTTTGTAACAGAGTTGAAAGAATATGCTGGTGAAGATATTATACGTCATATGCAACAAGAGTTCAATGTAGATTTTGATCAGATACAACTAGAGCAACATTATGTATATAGAAGAATGGAACGTAAGAAACAGATTGCAGAGGCGGTAAAGACAGGACGGATTGATAAAAGAAGACCGCAAAACTTACTAGGATATACATGGGGTAATGTAGCCTATTGGAAACATGAACCTGGATCTAAATTCTGTACATTATATGATAAACAGGGGCGTGTTCTTGATAGGCTTAATCTTGATAGAATCATACAAAACTATGTAGAAAAACTATCAGGATATACTGAGGTTGACTTAAAAGAGATAGAGAAAGAAATTGTTGTATATGAAAAAGAATACCAGCTTCTAAAACTTTTACTAGAACGGGATATGGATGCAGAGACAGCTATGCATAAACTAAAAATCACTAGGGATGAGTTAAACAATATGATACAGAAGCTTGCTCAGATGGAGATGCTTCATTATGTATCATTTGATACTCTAGAGTTAACAGAGACAGGTATAAGTTATATTTCAAAGAAACAGGAGAATAGATGAAAACAAGTATAGAGTATATATTTTTTAATAGCGTTTGAAAAAAGAGTTTAAAATAATTTTCCTTCCACGTTTATTCATATTTAATGGGAATTAAAGATTTCAAGACGATGGCTTAATTTTTTAACTATTTTTGCTAATCAGTTAACATTTAATGTTGTTTAATTAAAGTTGATGGTTAAAATCTTTAAACTCCATTTAATGGAACATACAGATTACGCCAAAATGCTTAAAAGATTAATGGATTTTTACGGAAGTCGTGCTATCAAACTATATCTTATAAAAAGTCGAAGATACAGACTAAAATTTTCTTAATCTGTATCCCCCATTTAATATATGCAAAAGTAAAAAGCAATATATACAACTATATCTCTATTGATGCCACGTGGGAAAAGAGGTTACTGTTAAGTTGGAGAAACTACAGAATAATCTAAGAAAAATGGGTAGTGCGGTTATTGCTTTCTCTGGTGGCGTAGATAGTACATTTTTACTAAAAGTTGCATATGATGTCCTAGGTGAGAATGCAATAGCAGTTACTGCAGTGTCATCAACGTACCCGCAAAGAGAGCTAGAACAGGCGAAAGAATTCACAACGACCATGGGGATAAAACATATTGTTATAAACTCAGAAGAAACTGAAATCGATGAATTTTCAAAAAATCCTGTTAATAGATGTTATTATTGTAAAAAGGAGCTGTTTTCAAAGATAAAGCAAATTGCGAATGAAGAGCATTTCAACTATGTTTTAGATGGATCAAATGCTGATGACATAGATGATTATCGGCCAGGGTTAAAAGCTCTGCAGGAGTTAGGTGTTGTGAGTCCACTCTTAGATGTGGGTTTAACTAAGAAAGAAATTAGAGAGCTTTCTAAGGAAATGGATTTAGATACCTGGGATAAACCAGCTTTTGCATGTCTAGCATCTAGGTTTCCATATGGAATAAAGATAACTAAATCAAGACTTAAACAAGTGGAAAAAGCTGAAATGTTTTTACATGCTATAGGTTTAAAACAGTTCCGTGTACGTTATCATAACGAAATCGCTAGGGTTGAGGTGTTAAAAGAGGATTTTCAAACCATTCTTAATCATTCACAAGAGATAGTAAAACATTTCAAAAAACTTGGATTTAAGTATGTAACGCTTGATATCGAAGGGTATCGTAAAGGTAGTATGAATGAGGTTCTTACATGATGAAAAAAATTTTACAAGATTATAAGAAAGGAAAAATTGATTTATCCACGGTTTTAGATAAAATAAAAACTCTACCTTATGAGGACCTAGGTTTTGCAAAGATTGACACCCATCGAATCATTAGGAAAGGTTTCCCAGAAACTGTTTTCTGTAAAGGTAAAACTATCTCTCAGATAATTAAAATCCTTGAATCAATGTCTAAAGATGGTTATAATATTCTTGCTACTAAAGCAAACAACAAAATATATGCTGCTGTGAAAAAAATTTATCCTGATGCAGAATACAATAAAATAGCCAAAACCATTGTTATAAAAAGAGAGAAAATAAAGACAAAAAAGGGGAAAATCCTGGTTATAACTGCAGGGACATCTGATATCCCTGTTGCAGAGGAGGCAGTGGTGACAGCAGAGCTCATGGGGAACAAAGTTGAAAAAATCTATGATGTTGGTGTCGCTGGTGTACATCGACTATTGGATATCAAGGATAAAATTTTCAAAGCAAATGTTATAGTTGTTGTTGCAGGAATGGATGGAGCCTTGGCAAGTATAGTTGGAGGACTTACATCTAAACCAGTGATAGCTGTCCCTACAAGCGTTGGGTACGGTGCTAGTTTTAAAGGAGTAGCACCACTTCTAACTATGCTTAACACCTGTGCAGAAGGAGTAGTAGTGGCGAACATTGATAACGGGTTTGGTGCAGGGTATTTTGCAAGTCTTGTCAATAGGTGAAAAAAAACAATGGTTGCAGCATATTTTGATTGTTTCTCAGGGATTGCGGGTGATATGGTACTTGGTGCCTTGTTTGATCTAGATTTAGATCTTGATTTTTTTAAAAAAGAACTTAAAAAACTTGACGTCTCTGGTTATGAGATAGATGTAAAAAAAATTGAGAAAAACCATATCTCCGCATGTGATGTCTATATCAAAACCTTAGAAGATCAACCGTTTCGTAGTTTTAAAGATATAAAAAATTTGATTAAAAAAAGTAGTTTATCAAAAGATGTACAGGGGAAAAGTATCAAGATTTTTGAAAAAATAGCTGAGGCTGAAGGGAAAATACATAATATAGATGTTGAAAGGGTTCATTTCCATGAAATCGGTGCTGTTGATTCGATAATAGATGTTGTTGGAGCGGTTATTGGTATAAGAAAACTTGGTATAGAAAAAGTTTATAGTTCACCTCTGCCCCTGGGAAAAGGTTTTGTGAAATGTTCACATGGAGTTATTCCTGTTCCTGCTCCTGCTACAGTAGAGATTCTAAGAAACATTCCAGTTTATCAAGCAGAGAGGAAACAAGAGCTTGTTACCCCTACAGGTGCTGCAGTTATTACATCCTTCGCAGAAGATTTTGGCGTGATGCCGTCTATGAGGATTAATAAAATTGGTTACGGTGCCGGGAAGACAAAAAGTGAAGACTATCCTAGTTTACTCAGGGTTTTTCTAGGTGAACTCTTTTAAAAAAATAGAAAATAAGGAAGGGAAAAGGATTTTTTTATTGAGTTAGTTTCTTCGGGTTCTTATATATGAGATAGGCTTCCCATAAACCAATCCCAATGCATAGTAGTAGTATACTAAGCATAAATGCTTGCCAGGATACTTCGACGAACTCCCCACTTTCTAAACCTGCTGCGATTACATCATTAAAATACCCCATCATGTGATCTACAAATACCATTATTGTTGTGCCCCAGAAGATTAAACTCAACACCTCTAACTTATATCTACCGTCGTCTTTGAAATACCATAACATTGTAGCAGTTACAGCAGCTATAGCACTTGTTATCAGCCACATTTCTACTAACCCTCTATCTATGCTTTTACTTTTTTAGGTATCATGATCTCTTTTTTTGTCATTGCCATAGAAAACGCAACCATTACAACCCATATGAGAGTTACAGTTATAGCCATAGTTACTCCGTTGATGGCCATTTCATGAAGCATTACTCCTATCTCACTGGGGTCTCTCATCGCCGTTAGAAATGGCAGTATAGGTGAAACCTCTCCATGCCAGATATGTTCTATTGCAAGTATAGCAACTCCACCCCATAGCATCGTATTTAGCCAGCTTAGCTTTATTTTTTCAGCTACCTCTTTACCAACGGTTTTCTGGACGATTGTTGTAACAACTGCCTCAGCACCTGGTACAAGAAAACATGCCATATCTTAACCTCCTTAACACTTTTTTTATTTTCGTGTTACCGCAATCTATTTTTCTATTTTAAAGTTTTTGGTAACAAAAAATTTAAATTCGTGCTACGATTACCTATAAAACGTGCTACCCATGACAGAACAAATAACAAGATTTGGAGTATCAATAGAACCTGACTTGCTAAAAAAATTTGATAAAATGATAAAAAAAGAAGGATATACCAATCGTTCAGAAGCAATAAGAGACCTCATAAGAAAAAACCTCATCACTGAGAAAAACAAAAACCCAGAAACAAAAGCAATAGGAACACTAACAATGATATACGACCACCATGTTAGAAACCTAACAAACAAACTCCTAGATTTACAACACGACCACACAAAAGAAATACTAACCACAACACACGTACACATTGATCACCACAACTGCCTAGAAGTACTAGTACTAAAAGGAAAAACAGGAGACATACAAAAACTAGCAGACAACATCAAAGCACTCAGAGGAATAAAACATGGTGAACTAGTAATAACACAAAGTTCACCATAAAGTTCATCATCATAAAAAAAACAACAATGTTACTTCTCTATCGCTTCATTAAGATCTTTAACAAAAGTCTTAACATCTACACCATGCACAACCGCTATATCCTTTATCTTTTCAAAAGAAGCAGCAATACAACCAACACAACCCATATTGTACTTAGCGAAAACCTTCAAAGTCTCAGGATGTTTTTCAATAACCTCTCTTATATTCATATCCTCTGTAATACCGCCACATGACATTTTACACACCATATCTATTTATTTAACAATCGTTATTAAAACATCTTATATAAATACTCGTTTTTAACATTTACCCTCCTGTTCTAGAAGTATTAATCAAGGAGGAAAAAAACCGGACGGGAAAAACCCTTATATCTCAAACAGGAGAAGGAGGAGAAAAAAATAAAAAACTTGGGATCACTTGAGATCAAGGGCCATCCGGTTTTAGACAACAAACTACACTACATAAATAAAGAAAACATTTTTCAACTATTTAAACAAAAACAAGGGATAAATGAAAGTATTAACATCCCCTCCTCTTTTTTGTACTCAAAAAAAACATTTTTTTTATAATAAAAACAACATTTACTAATAGTACAAATAAAAAAATAGGAGGTATGTCAACGGAAAATCCTATTTTTATACCGATTTTATTCATTTTAATAGGGATAACATTAGACCTTTTGCGTAATTGTAAGACTGGAACAACTGTTCTCTTCT
>Ga0190360_1001280_pt1 | contig 13131 bp, 11 predicted proteins | sample 48721834_MG_FD_161271 | JGI IMG/M metagenome (GOLD analysis project Ga0190360, IMG submission 161271) | Hydrothermal vent microbial mat bacterial communities from Southern Trench, Guaymas Basin, Mexico - 4872-18-3-4_MG | ecosystem: Environmental > Aquatic > Marine > Hydrothermal vents >... | reverse complement strand
TTTTTATACCTATTCTTTAACTTACCAACATAGTTATTTTAAGAAAATATATTTAACTCTTTATTTACCTCTGATCTCTTTAACCCAATAATTTTTTGAAGGTTAATTTAATTACTTTAACGTTTTAATATTTGAAAACTTTTTAAATGGCTAAGTACCACTATATAAAATATTTTTTCAAATAATAAAAATTTTATTAATTAATAGAATTTGAGCTATTATTTGATAGATTTAAATATTATATTATTACCTTTTAAGAGTATCAAATAATTTATAATGTTATTTCGCTTAAATTTCTATAATCTTTTAAAATAAATCTTTATTTACTAAATTTATAAATTATATTATTAAAATTTATTTTAAGTTACCAGAAAGATTTTAATTAAATTTAGTCTGATATTAAAAGTTTGATCTATTACTAATCTATTCGGTCTTATTCAACATAGAAAATTAACCCTCAAATATAATAGAATTTTAGAAGATTTTTGTAGAAGTTATTCTTATTATTTTTAAGACTTTTTTAGGAAAATATATTCTATAAATTGAGATATTTATGACGACCTTTCTGATAATTTTCTATAATAAAGAATAAAGTTGGTTATTATAATTTAAAAAGTCGAAATTTTTTTTACAATAAATAAAATTTAGAAGTTTGGTATTATAAAGAAATTACATTAAGTAATTTTGGAAATAAAGAAGATATTTTAATTGTATTGAAAGAGTACTAAAATAGCTATAGTTATGCAATTAAAAAAGAAATGATATGCAACTATATCGTAAAAAATTCTAGTTTAAAGATTTTTTAAAAGGATTATTTATTAATAATACTGCAATTATTATTAAAGGAAATGCAATCAATAATGCAAGAGTAGGAACTTCAAATAATATTATAAATGAAAAAATTGTTGCAATCACTGGTTTAAATAATGCTAAACTAATGCCTTTAGATACCTCAATTTTTTGTACGCCTTTAAAAAATAGGTAAATACTTAATGCAGTTGAGGTCGTTCCTAAAATTAATATGATTATCCATTCTTCCCATGTATAAATTAAAAAGTTATTAAATTCGGACGTAAATCCTATCAAAACAAAATTCGGAAGCGCTGCTAGAAAACACGAAATCAATGTATATTTTATTTCGATATTTTTAATATTATTTGCCCTATTGAAAATAACTTTTCCAATAACTGAATATATAGACCAAATTGCTGCTGCAGAAACGATCAAAATATTTCCCAATATATTTTGTGGGTCAATTAGCAAATTAATTTGAAAATTAGTAATTAAAATAGTAGTCCCTGTAATTCCAATTAAAAAGCCAATACTTTTTAATTTTAAATTTGAACGCTCATTTAAAATGAATACGCTGTAAATTGAAATAAAAATTGGATAGGTGGTATATAAAGCTGAACCTACATTTGCTTGGGTAAATTGAAGTCCTATAAAATACAGTAAATTCGAAATACCAAACCCAAAAATGCCCCCAAAAATAAATAACCACTTGTATTTCCTCAATAAAGTTCCAAGATCTCTTAAATTTTTAATTGAATTCCTTCTAAATCCTATCATCCCTAATAAAAACATACCTCCAATAAAAAATCTCAAAAATGATAACGAAATAGGTCCAATCTCTCCTTGAAGAAATTTTACTATTATCTCAGTAAAAGACCAAATAAATACACCAATAAAACACAATATATATCCTTTAATTATGCCTTTCAATTTCTCAAAAACCAATTTTTTCTCAATATTTCTATTTAAATGCTTAAATATTTTAAATTATCATTATTTTTTTTTAAAAAAATATTATTTTGTCTATTTAAATAAATTATTAATAAATAAAGTAAAAACTGATAATCTAATCCTATTATCAATTAAATCACTTGATCTAATCACATATTCATTTCATTTACTAAAATTTTACAAAATATGGATTTTTTTTCTTTAATCTTAAAAATTGAATAATATTTCAATTCACTTTATGCAAATTCTTATTTCAATTTATTAAAATGATTAAATTAATAGTTTAGTTCCATATATTCTGAGATAAAAATTAAAATTGAACTTATTTTTTATTTTAAAAATTTGTGGTAAAGAAGTAATTTTTATTTATGAATTTTTGATATTATATATTAATCTTTAATTTAATGCATTTGAGATGGAGATAATTAAAGCAGATGAATTGATAATAGAAATCAATAAATTAAAAGAATCAGTCAAGAATAGTCGAAAAATTTTAATTGATAATGAAAACCAGTTGATTTTAGATATAAAAAGTAAAACAGAAGAAATTACAAAATTAGAAGCATTATTAGATGAACAAGAAGAAGAATTTAATAAACTTCAGATGTTAATAGGTAATAAAGATAAATTGATCTCTGAACTTAACCAGAAAATTGCTGAACAAGAAAAATTTATAAACGGATCTAAAGAATTAGTCCAAACCAATGCTTTATTAAAAAATAAGTTAAAACAATTAGAAATTGAATTGAAACATAGGACTTCTGATTTTGAGCAGTTATTATCCCAATTAAAAGATAAGGATTCCCAATTAAATAAATTAAAGTCCACGTTTAAATTAATTTCCGATTTATTTGAAGTTGATAGCCAGGATATTTTTACAGAATTAGAAAAATTCATACCATTTTACAAATCATTTAAAAAATCTGGTGTTATTGAAAAAGATACAAAAGATTACCCTGTTTCACAGCCATTTAAAATTATTTCTGGTAGAGAAAATTTAATTAATACAATAAATATGATATTAAGAAATGCAAAATATCGTATTATTTTGGTGATGCCTAGTATTGAAGATTTGGAATTGCTAGATTTTTCGAATTTAAATGCAAATCTTATTTTTCTTTCCACATATTTAGACAAAAATGACCAAAAACATCTTCAATGGGTTTCAGAATTGGATAAAAAATATAAAGTTAATGTTCGATTTTATGAAAAAAGGGATAGGTGGGGAATTTTAGCTGATGGAGAAACACTTTTTGTGGCTGATGCAAAACAAGGGCATAATCTTATTGGTTATTTAATAACTGAAATTAATCTTGTAAACCTTCTATCCAAACTTATAAATGATGTTTGGGTTAACTCAATAAAAATATAATTATTTAATTAATCTTCGATATAGAAACGCCAGGCGCAATAAAATTCATCTGGATGGGGGTCTGGTGGGCATGCTATACATTCAGTTTTAATTCGAGGGTCTATTGTTTTTGCAAAATAAGAATATTCAATGATCCCAACAGATTTACATGGGAAATCCTGGAGTCCTTTTCTTTTTCTAGCAGATTGAACTCTACAATTGTTCATTCTAAATACGCAACTTTTTTCGTCAACATCAATAATTTCTTGAACATTAATATATGCATATAACCTATATTTCAACGCCCTAATTAAATTTGGTATTCCACCACCTGGTTCCATATTTAATCTTGCCATAATTCTTTTAGCTTCAATTACTGTGAATCTTTTCCAGGCTTCAGCATCACATTGAATAGCAATATCAATCCCATACTTACTTTCAACAGCTTGGAACCATAATCCATCATGTGCCAGCCATAATTTTGCGCTATCTTGAATAATTTTTATTAACTCTTCATTAGATAAATTTTTAAGCTCATTATTCAATATAAATTCACCATTCTAATCTATGATTAATAAGTATTTTCGATTTTTAATTGTTTTAAACCATTAAACTCGCTTTTTAGAATTTTCTATTTTCATTATTATCTTGGGAAGAAATTAACTGAATGTTTGAATTTCTTATTTGGAAAAAAAATATAAGTGTACAGATTGTTTTAAAATAAAATATTGTTTATAATAAATATTATAATCGCTTTTTTGCGTACTTTTTCAATATTTTTATAAATAATAATATTTTTAGAAGGGGCAATAACTATATTTACACCACCTATATCTGAAGAAAAAATTACATAATCAATCTCCGCATGTAATACAAGAAAAAAAATATTTTGAGTTAAAAAATTACTCCATTTAAATTACCACCATTTTAATTGTCTAAACTTACTTCTTCAATCTACTGCTAATGAAAATCTGGAATTTTAAATATAAATGGGGTTAATATTAAATTTCAAATTTTTTAGACAATTACTACTATATTATTGTAATTTCAAAAAATGAAATTGATTTCAATAATAATTCACATATTATCATGGGAAGAAAATTGATTTATAGGAAAAAATTTAAACAGAAACTAGAAGAATTATCTAAAAAATAATTAACAATAAATTATATGAAATATAATAAGTCGAATGTGGTCTTTTATTATGTGTAGTTATTATATAAACCCCTATGCAGACTATATTGTTGGGATAGTCTTATCGATTGGCGCAGCAGCCATGTTTACTTTTGGTGCTGTATTTCAAAAGAGAGGTGCAGAACAACTTAAAGAAAAAGGAATTGATATTAAGTTATCTGATAGAAAATCATTAATTACTATGATAAAAAATAAAATATGGCTTATCGGCATAATTTTGGGGTCTTTAGGTGGGCTACCTTATTTTGCTAGTCAAGCATTTATTGGTGTAGCACTTACCCAGCCGTTGCAAGGTACTGGGCTTCTGATGCTTGTAATTGCAGCTGTCTATTATTTAAAAGAGAAATTAAAGAAAGAGGAAATTATCGGTATTGTGATCTTAATTTTAGGGCCGGTATTTTTATCGTTAAGTAATGTTAAAGATATAAATATAAATTTAGATTTTACAAAGATTAGCTTTATTTCGTCAATTGTTATTTTTTATATTGCATGTATTGCTGGAATTGGAATTACATATTTTATGGCAAGAAAAGAAATTAAACCTGCAATTATGTTGGGGATCAATTCGGGTATCTTTTTTGGGATGGGCGCTATAAGTGCTCAATTAGGCGTGTTTTTTTTAGAGATGGACGCAGGGCTTATAAGCATACTTGGTGCAATCTTGGGGTTCAGTATGATAATAATTGGTAATACAATTGGGACTCTGATTGTCAATGTTGCATTTCAAAAAGGGAAAGCTATAAGAATAATACCAGTTCAAGGAATTGGAAATTTGTTAATACCAGTAATTGGTGGAGTATTTATATTTCTCCAAGCAATTAATAATCCAATACTCTTTATAATTGGTTTCTTATGTCAATTGGCGGGAGGTATTCTTATAGTTCGATTACAAGCAAAAATTCAAGTTTCAAGTGAAGACAATAATTAAAATCAATAAATTTCATCTAATTTTTGACTAAAAATAAAAAAAAAGATTATTATATTTTTTTAATAATTCTACTTTAATCAGAATTCATGTTTTTTTCTTTCAATTCTTTTGCTCGTTTTTCTAATATTTCATGGACATTGTTCATATCATTTTTTACTGTTTTTAGTGCAAGTATCCAGAAAAACCCACAAGGGATCCAAAATAAAATACCGATTAATAGTGTTAGGTTTAAGTCTAATCTGAATGGATATTTAAACATATAAAAAACATAATTTATTAGAAAACCTCCAAAAAAAGGCCCAAGTCCTCTTCCAATTGTATCGAATGTATTACTTACACCCATTACTGTTCCTCTGTGTTCGGGTAAATTTACATCTGCAGTTGCAGCATACCAAGTAGCACCACATCCGCCCGCAATAATCGACCCTATAAATGCCAACAAAAAGATTATGGACAAATTTAAATTATTAGAAAATTCGTTTATCAATGCTTGAATTATTACTAATGTATCTGTAGAATTTGGAATTGTAGTAACCACATTAAATGGAATCATTACAGCTATAGCAATTAATGGTACTCCCCCAAAAACAGATATTGTCGATAGTAAGACTCGACCATCAATTCGACGCTTATGGATCTTATCACCAAAATACCCAAATATAAAATTTCCAATTGCTGCTCCTGCCATAAATAACCCGCCCAATATTGCACCTATTATCGCATAAACACTTGCACTAATTCCTGTAAGGCTAAATTTGTATGAAAAATAATATGGAAGCCACGCTTGAGAAACTCCCCAAGGTATACACCCAAATATCCCTTGAATTATCATCCATCGGTTTGTTTTATTAGTCCAGACAATTCGAAGCCCTTTTCTATTTATTCTATATGAGTAATGTAGCTCTTTTATATCTTTAAATTCGCGTTCAGAACGTGCTCGTTCAGGTTCTTTTAGAAATAAAAAAATAAAAGAAAAAATAAATCCCGGAATTGAAATCATTAAGAATGGCGTCCTCCATTCTATTGAAAATGTAGATACAATATAACCAACCCCACCACCAAATCCTAAAGCAACACCCCATAATGCAAATGTTATAGACCTTTTTTCAGGTGAAATTAAATCTGATATAATACTAAACCCAATCGGTAGGACACATCCCAGTCCAATTCCTGTTAATGCTCTAAAAATTAATAGTTGCATATAATTTATTGAAAAAAATGTCATGAATGAAAAAATCGACCAAATGATGCTACTAAAAAACATTGCATATTTCCTTGCAACTTTGTCTGCATAATAACCCCAAAAAACCATAAATGCCCCGGATACTAAAGTTGTAATAGTAGTAACTAGCCCTACTTCAGTCTCAGAGATTCCAAATTCCAATTGTACAAGCGAATATTTTGGTATCAACAAGCTCTGATCTGCAAAATTTAATAAAACAAGTATAAAAAATACAATAATCATTAGGAACTCTAAATTCTTAAAGGATTTTTTTATTTTTTTCCCATTTTCAGTCATAACACTTCATATGGAATAACTTGTTTGTATTTTTAAAAATTTGTATTCATTTATTTATCAATTTACTGATTCTTTTAACTGGAATCTTTTGAGCGTATTTGTATAAAATTTGGTAATTACATTTTATGACTATAAAATAATGTAAATTTTACAATTCAATGTTTTTAATTATTCTGCTAAAATCAAAAAAATTGAGAATATTTAAAATATAAAAATCATCAACACAGAGATTTAATTTTAGTAAAAAAGTATTAATTGGATTCTTTTAACCCACTTGAATTTATTTTTTTAAATTTCATTTTTTTATTTGATTTTCATTGAGAATTCTAAACTTTACAACAAAAAAATAAATGATTTGCTTCTAATAAATGAATTGAAAAATAGCGTTAGAATTTTAACCAATTGTCTTGCTTGTTATTTTAAAGAAGTTGCTTTATTATCTCTTTTAATTGACAATAGTTGTAATGTTATCTTTAAATTATTTAATATTTTGTATATCTGTATTCAGAAATTGTATATTTGAAATTCTCAATTTTCCATTTATTTTTCAAATTATCTTATATTCTCTCTTTTAACCTACTCTTTAGCATTCATTTTAACTTCATTCACAATTTATATCCCACGTTTAGCAGAATTTAAATAAATTCAATGTTAAGTTTATAATTAAAAAGATGAGTGATTAAACTCAAAATATTTTAAATGACTGTGAAAAAAATGATTACCAAATTAGTGTTACCAAAACTTGGATGGACAATGGAAGAAGGCAAAATAATAAAATGGCTGAAACAAGAAGGTTCAGAGATAAGGAAACGAGAACCCATTTTAATGATTGAAACTGACAAAGTTTCCTTAGAAATTGAATCGCCAATTGATGGATTTTTGCGAAAAATTATAATTCAAGAAAATCAGACTGTACCTGTTGGAACTGTAATAGCTATATTATCTAATAATTTAGAAGAAAAAATACCTAAAGATATTGAAAGTCTAAAAGAAGTAATTGAAGTTTCAGTACCTAAAAAGGAGGAAACCCTTGAAACTATACCTGATCAAGAATTACAGGCAAAAAATCAAATCGCCAATAGAATTATTGCGTCACCAAGGGCTAAAAAATTGGCGAGAGAACATAATATAAATTTAACATTATTAAAAGGTACTGGCCCAAATGGTAGAATTATTGAGAGAGATGTTATTAATTTCTTAAATCAAGAAATTTCTCCGCAAATTAAAAGTAAAACAATTCCTCTTGAAGGAATTAGAAAAATAATTGCAAAAAAGATGCATTATAGTCTTAATGAAATTCCACAACTTACATATACTTCTGAAATAGATATGTCTGAAGCTATCAAAATCAGAAAATATCTTATTGATTTATATTCAAGTGAAAATGTCAAGATCACTTTAACTGATATTATTATTAAAGCAGTAATTGAAGCAATAAAAAAATATCCTATTTTTAATTCAGTTTTAGATGAAAATAAAATTGTAATAAAAGATGTAATAAACTTAGGAGTTGCAGTTGCTACTGATAGGGGTCTCATAGTCCCTGTTATTCATAATGCCAGTTCAAAATCAATAAAAGAAATATCAATGTCAGTAAGAGAATTAGCCAATAAAGCTAGAAATAATACCTTAAATTTAGATGATGTTTCTGGCGGAACATTTACAATTTCAAATCTAGGAATGTTTGGAATAGAAATATTTACTCCTATTATTAATCCTCCCGAATCCGCAATTTTAGGAGTAGGTAAAATTATTGACAAACCAATAATAAAAGAAGGACGGTTAAAAATTTGTCCAATGATGGTGCTTAGTTTAACACATGACCATAGAATTATGGACGGGGTTGATGCTGCTAAATTTTTACAAGAAATTAAAATGCTTTTAGAGGAACCATATTCCTTATTTAAACTTGAAAAACCAAAAAGTGCCCAAAAGGAAAAAATAATGGGAGAAACAAATAGTTTAAAAAGTCCCAAAGAAAAAGGAGCCTTAAAATTCGTTGAAATGCTAGAAAAAAGAGGTATGAATATTTTAGGGTATAAACCAAACCAAATGAACTTAATTGGGCAACATAATCCACAATTAATTGCTAATTTTGCAAGGTTACATAGAGATGCAATGCAAGAAGGTGCTTTATCTACAAAAACTAAGGCATTAATTGCATTAGCAATAGCAGTAATTGTTGGTTGTGAATCTTGTATGAAATGGCATCTAGTAGAAGCAATAGAAGCAGGGGCAACTAATGAGGAAATTTCAGAAACTCTTGGAGTCACAATTTATATGGGCGGTGGGCCAGCGTTAATGCATGCCGAAACAATTGCTGATAAACTTGAAGAATTACGTTAAAAAATAAATCTTTTATTGTGTAAAGTAATGAATAAAAAACCTGATTGGATTATCAGAAAAGCTCCACGACCTGAAATTTTATTGGAAATGAATAAATTATTTAGAAATTTAAAGATTCATACAATTTGTGAAAATGCATTATGTCCGAATATTGGTATATGTTTTGAGAAAAAAGTTGCTACTTTTTTAATTTTAGGCAATATTTGTTCAAGGAATTGTAGATTTTGTGGAGTTCAAAAGGGAAGACCTACTCCTGTCGATAATAAAGAACCTGAACATGTTGCAGATGCTGTCCAAAAATTAAAGTTAAGACATGTAGTTATAACTTCAGTAACTCGAGACGACCTGCCAGATTTTGGAGTTGACCAATTTATTAAAACAATAAATGCGATTCGTAATAATAACAGAAAAATAACAATTGAGGTACTAATCCCGGATTTTCAAGGATCTGAATTTTGTCTGGATAAAATTATTAAAATTAGACCTGAAATAATTGGTCATAATATTGAAACTATCCCTAAATTATATCATAAAATCAGACCAAAAGCCGATTTTTACCGCTCAATTGGGATTCTCCAGTACCTGAATGATAATAGAATTAATTATCTTATTAAATCTGGTCTAATGATTGGACTTGGCGAAACTAAAGAAGAGATCTTCCAAACTATGGAGATTATTTCAAAAACTGGGTGTGATATTTTAACTATAGGACAATATTTACAACCTTCAAAAAAGCAAGTAGAAGTAGAAAAATATTATGAACCCAAATTTTTTGATGAATTAAAAGATTATGGAACTTCAATTGGATTTAAATATGTCTATTCAGGTCCTTTTATCAGAAGCTCTTTTAATGCAGACGAAATTTTTAAAATTTTAAAGTAAATAAGCAGATCAATGAGTATGATTAACAAACTCTAGGAATTGGCTCACCTCGTGGGGTTTCAATTATTCTTTTACCGCCAATCGAGGTATTTAGAATTACATAACCGGGCTTTTCTGCTTTAACTTCACCGATAATCTCTGCATTTTTTCCATATTTAGTCTTTTTTATTAGCGATAAAGTTTCTTCTGCTAAATCTTTTTCTACTCCCATAACTACTTTACCTTCATTTGCGATGGCTAATGGATCAAAACCTAGCATTTCACATGCAGCTATTACCGGCGCTTTAATCGGGACTTTGTCTTCATCAATCCAAATACTTACATTTGACTTCTGAGCAAATTCATTTAAAAGTCCAGCAACTCCTCCTCTTGTTGGGTCCTTCATGGCTTTTATACCACCCGGTTTCATAGCAGCTTCTATTGTTTCGTGTAAAGGGGCACAATCTGAAACTAATTGTGTCTCAAAACCTAAACCTTCTCGCTTTGAAAGTAGCGCTATCCCATGATCTCCAATTGAACCATTAATTATTATCTTATTACCTGGTTTCAGGCCATTATCCGTAATAACTGAACCTTTTTTTACAATACCAACTCCTGTAGTTGAAATTATCATACCATCAAGTGTCCCATTGGGCATAACCTTCGTATCTCCCGCAATAAGCGCCACATTTGCCTCAACTAATATTTGGTTCATAGAATTTAATATCTTTTTAAAATCATTCATTAAAAAACCCTCTTCCATTATAATTGCCGATGTTATGGCGACTGGCTTGGCGCCCATCACTGCGACATCATTAATTGTCCCGCAAACCGCTAACTTTCCAAGATCTCCACCCGGAAAAAAAAGCGGCGTTATTGTATGTGCATCGGTTGAAACAACAACTTCATAATCTTGAACTGGAATTGTTGCCCCATCATCTAGAGCTTCAAGTCCAATACCACCTTTTACAATTTTATTTTTAAAAGTGGGTACGATAATCTCATCTAATAATTGTTGCGTTAACTTTCCACCAGCTCCATGAGCCAACTCTATCTTATCAAATTCCATATATGTCAGACCTTAAAATCATGAAAAATCAATTAAAATGAAATTAATATAGAAGAATTAGAATAAAAACTTTTTATCCAGTTTTATTATTTTTTGAAATTAATATTAATTAAAGAATTTTATAGCAATTAAGTTGTAATTTAAAAAGAATTATGATTGACAAATCATTATATTAATTATTTTTACTCGTGAAATCTCTTTTTAAGTTAATAAATTAATAACTCTTAATATTTTACTAAAAATATAAATTATGTTCGATATTCAAATATAAACTTTAAAATATCATCAATAATTTATGCCAAATTTCTGCTTTTTTAATGGTAATTTTAAATATTATATTATATTTTATTTGACTTTAAATAAAATTTATAAAATGAATTTATCAATATCTCTATTACAAAAAAGTAATAACAATTATTGAAATTATCTTGGTGAATTTAATTTGGTTAAAAAACAATTCTATTTACTTATTCTGTGCTTTATTCTTATAATTACATTATTTATTTCAATAATTGTTCTTGGAATAATTTCTGATATATCTCATCTGCCACTTATTCCTATACAATATATTTTTGATTTTATAAAAATTTTACCAGGACCTATTTATACTGATATTTTTTTATTATTTTTCATTTCTATTGGCTTTTACTTTTTAAATCATCTGCTTTATCCCTATTATATTAAAATATGGTATTATTTTCATAAAATTTATAGAAGAAAATCAAAATACGGATTTATGGTGATTGGAAAAAAGGTATCCTTTTATAAACTCTTTATAAGAGCATTTTATATGGGATTATTCGCGTTTAGCATTACAACACTCATTTCAAGTTTCTCGGGGAACTATTTTTTCAGGGCAGGTTTACCATTGCCTGGTCTATCAGCTCTTTTCGTTTGTGAAGATATTTTTCTAGGGACATTTCTAATTTGTCCAATTACTATTCTTATTTTCTTTCCCATTTTTCAAATGGAGGATTCAGGTTTTATAACATACAGACATCTGCCCAATTATATGCGGACTCCGGAAATTGAGGGTGTTCATGCTCTTTTATATAGATTATTGAAAGGTTATTCCGGACTTTCAACTATAATTACATTGATATACTATATTTACGCCGCTTTTGAAGCTGTAGACTGGAATTTCGGTAACCCTGCAATTCTAACTCCATTAATATTGATCGGGCTACCGTTTCTTATGATTGGTCTGTTATTTATTCCTTTTTTGCTTTATGATAAATGTATTGAAAAAAATTCAGAACGATTACGCAAGAAATTTAAAAAACTTCCCTCAGTTATTGTCCCAAATTTTGATGATATCATTAGCAAATAAAACTACAAGTATAAAAACAAACGGATTAATAATAAAAGTTAATATCATAACTGGAATAAGTATTAAACGTCTAAAAGAGTTAAATATAAAAACTAATAATTTGTATGTCTTTAGAATAAATTTTTTAAAGTAAACGAATAAGAATAATCATTAACTTTTTATATGATTTTTCAATTCACATAATAATAAATAATTAAATATAATTTACAAAATATACAAAATAAATAGAACAAGATATGGTGTAATAAATGTCATATTGGCAAGGTAGATCAAAAAGAAAACCAAGTGGCGGTCGTTTAAAAAAACGGTGCAAGAAAAGAAAATATGAAATGGGCAATCCACCTACAGAAACTATTATTGGCCCACCTACTAAAAAATTTGTCCGTGGTAGAAGTGGTATCATAAAGATTAGGCTAAAAAAAATTGATACAGCAAATGTAACCGATAAAAATACTGGAGTCACAAAAAAGGTCAAAATTTTAAAAGTTATCGAAAATCCAGCTAATGTCGAGTATACAAGAAGAAGAATAATAACAAAAGGTGCAATAATTGAAACTGAATTAGGCATAGCAAAAGTAACAAGTAAAATAAATCAAGTAGGTATAGTCAACGCCGTGCTAATTAATGAATAATTGAATATAGTTAAAAAATATTTAATATAGAAATGTTTATGTTTCGACCCTGATATTTTTAATATTTAATTCGTGTCCTCCTATTATTTCTAAATCTCTTTCTCCACATTTTGGACACTGCGATAGACTTAATTCCATCATCAATGTATCTCCTGAAG
>Ga0190360_1001279_pt1 | contig 13134 bp, 4 predicted proteins | sample 48721834_MG_FD_161271 | JGI IMG/M metagenome (GOLD analysis project Ga0190360, IMG submission 161271) | Hydrothermal vent microbial mat bacterial communities from Southern Trench, Guaymas Basin, Mexico - 4872-18-3-4_MG | ecosystem: Environmental > Aquatic > Marine > Hydrothermal vents > Microbial... | reverse complement strand
TTGTTGTTAATAAATTCCCAAACAGCTCCAACATGAGCACTCGGCTCTTCAATCTCCGTCTTCCTGGGGCCGTGAATGCCAGTATGGGAAGAATTCAAATAACCAATCATCTCGTTGGCATAATCATAAAAATCCTGATCTTCCCGGACCTGTTGAAGGACAGGCCGAAATTCTTCATAAATTTTATTCCAGTTTACTTGATGAAAGTCTGGATCATAGTAATAGTGCTGAAGAGTGTAATAAAGCTCAGCCAGCATCTGTTCGTAATCAGCAGTTTTATCAACCTGGATTTTAGTTTTAAAAGAAATTGGCTTAGTTGACTTAGCCTTGAGGTCAAGACGCCCGATTTTTCCCTGGCTCAGGTAATAGAGAAATTTGAAGTCTTGATCACTTTGAAGGTAGCTGGGATTTAAGATACCGGGCATAAAGGCCTCAAAAAGTCCTTGCTTTTTCTTTTTGAGGCTTGTTTTCCAGAGATGGCTGCGGCCGTCGATGTTAGAAACAAAATAGATAGTCTGGTCTTTAGGAATAAAAACATATTCACCGTCGTTGCCGAGGGTATTAGTAATTTGTTCAGTCTGACGGTCTAAATTTTCCAGCTTAAATTGAATTTTCACAGCAGGCTTTTTTCCCTTTTTCTTTTCCTCGGCTTCTTTCTTCTCGATCTCGAACAATTTTTCGAATTTATCCTCATCAAATTCTGGCTTTTGGGGCTTTAACCAGACTCGATATAAATCCCACTTGCCTGTAAATTCAGGAAAGCTATGGCCGTAGCGATTGGAAGTAAAAATTAGAAATTTCCCATCTGGCGACCATAAAGGTCTGCTCTCATCATAAGCAGTATTGGTTAAAAGTATTTTCTGACCACTTTCAACATTCACCGCCCAAATATCCTGGTTGGTGTGGTGTTGGCTGACCACAGCCAGATAACGGCTGTCAGGCGACCAGGAAAATTCATCAGCAAAACGGCCGCCAAAATCGTCTTCCAGCAGAAGATGATCCTGGCTGCCATCTTCTTTAATAAGTCGAAGCTGACGTTTGCCGCTGAAGTAAGCAATCCACTGGCCATCAGGTGAAAAACGAGGCATAATCTCATCCTCTTCACTTCGAGTAAGGCGGAGAGGCTTTTCTTTACCAAGGGCCGAAATAAGATATAAATCAGGATTAGCCTCAACATCAGAAACATAGACTATTTTTTTACTCTTTTTATCCCAATCTATATCCCTTTCCCTCCAGGGACTCTGGGTAATGTTACGGGCATAACCTCCATCTGTAGAGAGAACAAAAATATCGCCTCTGACCACAGCCGCTATTTTTTGACCATCAGGAGAAAGGAGAAATTCGGAAACAGGAGCATTCTTCACATAAAAAGTACGATTCTCTTTGCTTTCTGTGGGTGCTTCAATTTGAAGCCGATGGGACTCGCCTGTAGTCAAGTCTATCAGCCAAATTCCAAAATCACGTTCATAAACGGCTCGAGGTACTTTGGCAGCCATCGCTAGCCAGCGGACATCTTTTTCTTTATATTGAGTGATTTGTTTTAAATCAGAACCCTCTAAGGAAACCGTCCAGATGTTGCTGTTTTTAAATTTCCTATCACTCACAAAGTAAATTCGCTGGCCATCAGGGCTCCAATTTGGCCAAAAACAGTTGTTCCTATCGTTTACTAAGATTCGAACTTTATTTTCTCCTATTTTTTTGACCCAAAGTTTGGAGGTGTTGCTGCCCTGATACCCACGGCGCCACCAATATCCATTCTCCATCCCCAGGGAAAATAGGAGGCGTTGGCCGTCAGGACTGACTTTTGCCTGATAAGGCCAGTTCCAGTATGTATTCAGAACAGGAAATGCATTGCCGCCTTCGAGGCTGATTTTAAAGAGACTGGAGGAAGAAGATCGGCTGGAGCGGAAAATTATCCACTTGCCATCTGGGGTAAAATCTGTGGCCACGTCTTCCCCAGTATGAAAAGTGAGCTGCCGCAAGCCTCCACCCTTGGTCTTCATCAGATAAACATCGTTATTGCCACGACGGTTGGAAGTAAAAGCCAGCCACTTCCCGTCTGGGGACCAGATAGGCCTCTGATCATAAGCTACATGATCTGTCAAGCGAAGAGCCCGCCCTCCCTTGACCGAAACCAGCCACAAATCACCCATATAAGAAAAGGCTACCTGTTGGCCATCGGGCGAAAGAGCTGGATAACGGGCTCCAATAAGCTGCTTTTCAAGCGGAAAAGAATAATTAGCCAAAAAGACTAAAAATATCCCCAAAAAGAAAACATTGAAATTTTTAGGCCTCATAATTTCTCCTTCCAAATGAATTAGTAGCTAATATTTATTTCTTTAAAACCCTAAGCACAATATGAGAAGGGAACTGGCCTGAACGGTATATTTTTTGAGTTGCTTTCTGAAAATCTGAAGGCTGAGCATGATAAATATCCACAAATTTCTGAGGATTCATATCATAGACAGGAAACCAGCTGCTCTGGACCTGAACCATGATGCGGTGACCTTTAAGGAACGTATGATAGCGATCCCGCAGGTCAAATTCAATCTTGGTTACTTTATTGGGAACCATCGGTTCAGGTTTAGAGAAACTGTGACGGAACTTTGCCCGGAATATCTCTCCTGCCAGAAGCATCTCAAAATCTCCCATTTTAGCCGGACAGTACTGGCTGTCAGGAGCATTGCCCGGATAAACATCAATCAGCTTGACAATCCAGTCAGAATCAGTGCCAGTAGTGGAAACATAAAGGGAAGCAATTATGGGCCCGGCAATGGTCACATCTTCTTGAAGCACATCTGTCTGGTAGACCAAAACATCAGGCCTGGTAGCCGCAAATCTCTGGTCTTCAATCATCCATAAATGTCCCTGAGTAGTTCGAATTTCGGCTGAGAAAGGAACAGGCTTGGCCGGATCACTGATATAAGAATCATAAGTGTCAGCGGAGCTTTTCTTGGGTGGGAGAAAAGAGAGCCGGCCATGGTCGTGAAAATAAAGATTTTTAAGCTCCACTTGTTGAGGAGGCCATTTATCATAGACTTTCCAGACATTTGTCCCTGTCTCAAAAACCACAGCTTCTGGAGCCTGCCAGTTTTTTTTATCCTTCAGATAATAGCTGAAAAAGGGATACTGGATTTTCTTTTGGAAATATTCTGAAGTTGTTGAACCAAAACTAATGCAGCCTAAATGATCTCCTTTCATTCGCCGCCAGCCTCCATGAAGCCAGGGTCCAACGACAAGAGTACTTTTATTGTCAGGGTTTTCTTTTTCAATTGTATAATAAATGGACATCGGCCCGTAAAAATCCTCAGCATCAAACCAACCAGCTACATTAAGCACCGCCGGCTTGATATTCTTAAGATAACCCAGGGCATTCTGCTTCTGCCAATATTCATCATAAGTGCCGTGGTCCATAAACTCATTCCAAGCTGGAACCTGGTTGTGAAAATACAGTTCATTTATTCTGGCAATGGGCCCGATATCAAGGAAAAATTTATATCCCCAAGGAGTACTATAATCAAAAGGTTGGCTTCGCTTCTCACTCGGACCTTGGCGCCGGCGGGCATTATGGGCCAGCCAGGAAAAAGCATACATCAGCCGAAAAGCGCCATTGTGGTGCCAGTCATCGCCAATAAACATATCAGCCGGAGAAGCCTGAGGCGAAGAAGCTTTGAGGGCTGGATGAGCCTCAATCATACCCATAACTGTTTCCCAGCCGCTGTAAGATATTCCCCACTGACCAACGCGGCCATTGTGGTTAGGGATATTCTTCAACAGCCATTCGATTGTATCATAGGTGTCGCTACTTTCATCAACATCCTGGTTATTTTTTTTGTCCAGCACAGGAGGTTTAATTACCTGAAATTCGCCCTCTGACTTAAACTTACCCCGCACATCCTGAAAGACAAAGATATAGCCATCACGATCAAATTCTGCTGAGGGCCCTAATACTGGGTGATAGTTATCAGCTCCATAATAGCGAATTGAATAGGGTGTTCTATAAAGAAGGATCGGATATTTCTGCGATTTATCTTTAGGAGTATAGACAATAGTAAATAGTTTGACACCATCTCTCATGGGAATCATATATTCTGCCTTATCATAGTAGGCTTTAACCACAAATGGAGCTTCTTTCGCCTGGGCTTGGCTAAAATTGGCCATTAGCACCATGCAGGCTACCAATAACAATGATTTTAAATATTTTTTGATGGGCATGATCTTACCTCCCGCCTCAATTTTAGAGAAGGATCTTATATATTATAAAATCTTAAAAATTTTTTCAGCTAAATTTAAGAAGAGGTAAACGTTTCCATATACGTGATGATTGAAAGTTCTCCCAAAGAAATGAAATTTGGCAGCGATTTCCCTCCATCCTCGCCAAGCCCCCACCCAACCTATGGGCTCGGATGGAGGGAAATCGCTGCTTATAGATATAACCTTATTCATTATTAGCTATCACGGCTTTAGAAATTCTTCCTAAGAAGGATGATTATTTCTGGAATAAAAAAAGTAAGCTGTTAACAATAACCTGGCTGCAGTCATTGAGGCGGCTTATTTTCCATTTCGGCCCTCAGAAGAAAAGTGAGGCCAGAATTATTAAGTTCACTTCTCTTTCCTCTGGTTCAACTATTGAATAAAACTTGAAATTTAAGCAGGAAAATTTTTATCCGCTTTCTTTAAAGAACTGCAACAATTAGGGCGGTTGTGTTCTCTATTTATCTTCTAAGAGCACTATCTACGAAGCTCTCTATGAAACTGCGGCCCTTTCCAGTTTTTTCATCACCGAGAACATCAGGACTGCAGATAGAAAGCACATCACAATCAATAAAAGAAAAAACTGCCATACTTCCCACCTATCCCAGAAATAGCCAATAAAACCAGCCAGGGCATTACCAATGGCTGTGGCCGCTAGCCAGCCGCCCTGCATCGTTCCTTTATATTTGGGTGGACTAACTTTAGAAACAAAAGAAATCCCCATCGGCGAGAGACATAATTCAGCAATAGTCACTGAAAAGTAAGTAGCAATCAGCCAATAAGGAGAGATAAGCATCGGCGAAACGCTTCCCTGGAGTTCGGCTGGAGAAGCAAGCCTTCTGGAAGCAAACATCATTATCCCGAATGAAAGGGCGGTAATAATCATGCCGATGCCGATTTTTTTAGGAGTACTGGGTTCTTTTCCCCGCTTCTGGAGGAAGCTGAAAAAACCAATAATTACAGGAGTCAAGAAAACAATGAAGATAGGATTGAAGTGCTGGAAAAGTTGAGGGCTGATAGACATTATCGGATTAAAACCACTAACAACAATATAAGTCAGCAAAGCCCCACCAATTAAAAGAACAAGAGCGATGATTCTGCCTGAGGCCTTTGTTTTTCTTCTCAAAAGCAGAGCTAAGCCAACTATTGCCGCCAGAAAGGGCAGAAACGATTTAAGGTTAAAAAATGTATAGGTAATGCGGCTGACCTGGCTAACAGTGTAATCTCTGGCAAACATACTGAGAGCAAAGCCATTTTGGTGAAAGCTCATCCAGAAGAAAATGACCACGAAGAAAACAAAAAAGAGAGCAAAAAGCCGATCTTTAGTCTGTTCTTTGGTTAATATGACCATTTTATCCTTATGCTCTTCTAAAGTTTCCTTTTGTTTTTCTGTTAAATCAGCGTGCTTATAATATTTTCTAAAACCAACAAATATCAGAAAAGAAGCGACAATGCTCAAGGCAGTAATGGCAAAAGCCGCATTGTAAGATTTGCTCAAGGTATTTATATACATCTGGGAAAAAGAAGTTAGATCTGTAAAGCTGCTACCTAGCTGAGCCTTAGCTAAAGAGAGCAATTCAGAAGTGTCTTTTAAAGTCCCCCTTAGAAACTGGTGAGCAAGAGCAGGTATTCTGGCATTATAAGTCAGCCCGGATTTGGCTAATATCCAGTTACTTATGCCGGTGGCCGCGTGAGGCGCAAAAAAGGCGCCAACATTAATACCCATATAGAAAATATTAAAGGCAAAGTCACGGTTTTTTTCGTATCTGGGATCATCATAGAGATTCCCTACCAGAGCCTGGAGGTTTCCCTTAAAAAAGCCAGTACCTACGCATATGATGCCCAGAGCTATAAAAAGAACCACTTGACCAAATCCGGGCAGAGCCATAAGCACATAGCCCAGGAACATCAAGATCGTCCCGAGAACAATTGTTTTTCCATAGCCAATGACCCGATCGGCCAGCCAGCCACCTATCAAGGGGAAAAAATAAATCCCAAACAGGAAAGTTCCATAAACAGCTCCGGCTTGAGTGGCCGTGAAACCGAATTTAGCCTGAATGTAGTAAACAAAGATGGCCAGCATAGTATAGAAACCAAACCGCTCTCCCATATTGGCAAAAAAAGCAACAAACAAACCCTTAGGGTGCTCTTTTAACATAGTTCCTCCTCTTTCTTAATAAGAATAATGATCGTTTTTTTATCTCTATTCTTCTTTTTGAGAAACTTTAATAAATACATTAACCAACTTTGATAGTTTCTAAGATATTGTCTTTACAACTTCTTTTAAAATCAACAGTTTTATTTAAATAGTTTCAAATTTTTGGACCGATGTCGACTTTTGTCAATATAATATATTGAAATTAATAAAATTACATTTTTCATAAAAAATTTCTATTCATTCCTTTGTTCTTGCCTCCCTTAAGATCTGATGATATTTTTTATATTATACGATGTAATACCCAAAATATAATTCATTTTTTTGTAAACCTTGAATAATCCTAATAATTAATAATAATTATGCTTTAATAATTAATTAATAATTATAATTAATAATTATGCTTTGGCTGTTCCAACTTGTTGATAATCCAAGAATTAACTCTAAATTGCACCCTATTTATCTGCTTAGAACATACTTTTTCCCCTAAAAAAACTAGCTCTAAGAGAAATTCATTGGTTTTTTTTACTAAAAATTACTTTTAACAACTTACATCAAAACAAATTAAAAAGCTTAAGAAAAATGGTCTTATTAGATCCTCTTAGAAATCGTTTTTTGGGGCTAAAAAATAACCTCTAAGGGTTAAAAATTAGCTGTTTTTTTAATTAACTTATTCATTTTTCATAACTTCCGCCAGCCAAAGGAGAAATAGGAAAGGATAACTTCCGCCAGCCAAAGGAGAAATAGGAAGAAATAGGAAAGAAAGGAGAAATAGGAAAGGAGACAGGAAAGCAGCTTTATATATTCGTCAGAGTCCTAAGATTACTTGGCTTCTTTCTCACTCACAGGGGTTAGATTGACATGCTTAGCAAAGAAAAACAAGTAGCGGCGGAGACGATCGATACGATGGCGCGGTTCGCGAATTCCATGACCTTCTCTTGGAAAGCGGACAAAGGTGACATCCTTGTCTAAGTCTTTCAAAGCTTGATAAAATTCAACAGCCTGGGTCGGTGGCACCCTATTATCAGCAGCTCCTTGCATAATCAGGACTGCACTTTTCACATTTTTGACGTGGCGGATGGGCGATAATTTTTCATATGTTTCCTCGTGATCCCAGGGCGTTCCAAGAAACCAAGCCATATAATGAGGAATATCATTAGTACTATACATGCTGTAAAGATTAGCCAGACCTGCTCCTGGCGAAACAGCCTTAAAACGGTTAGTCTGAGTCACAATCCAGTAGCTCATATAGCCACCATAACTCCAGCCATAACAAACCAGCCTCTCAGGATCAGCCCAGCCCTGCTCAAGGCAGTAATCAACTCCGGTCATACAGTCATCATAGTCACGGATCCCCCACTGACCGCGGTTAGCATTAAGAAATTCCTGGCCGTAATTGGAACTTCCTCTAAAGTTAGGCTCAAGAACCATAAAGCCATTGCCGGCAAAAAATTGATTGGTTGAACTGAATGACTCAACCCTGGCTCCACTGGGACCACCGTGAGGATTGAGGATAAAAGGATATTTTTTGGTCTGATCATAATCTACTGGCAAAGTTAGAACCCCTTCAATCCACTGTCCATCATGATTTTTCCACTTAACTGTTTTGACTTCGGCCAGTTTGATTTTTTCTTCTTTAAGCCAGGGATTGGCTTCGCTTAGACGAATGTGTTTTTTTAATTCCAGATCGGAAGCATAAATTTCTCCTGGCCAGGAAGGATCAGTGTGAACCCAGACCCAGCTCTGGCCATCTTTTGACATCTCCCATTGATAATTGGCTCCTCTGGGTGGAACTATCTTCTTCACTTGGCCCGACTTTACATTAACGGCAAAAAGGTTGATTGTAGTTCGGTCTCCGGTCGCCCAATAAATCATTTTTCCATCCGGTGACCAGATTGGATTCTGGAAATCGAGATCGAAATCTTTAAGCAGAACTCTAGGCTTGCCACCATTTGACGGAATTAGATAAAGTTTATTATACCAGGTGTTCATATAAGGATGAGGATCTGAAGCAAAGGCGATGGTCTGGCCATCAGGTGACCAGCGAGGATTGAAATCGCGTCCTGGATTGTCATAAAGCTTTTGGGTAGTTTTGGTTTCTAGGTCAATCAGCCAAATGTCGCTTTTCCAACCGTCATCGGACTTGGGTGTAGGGCGAGTCACATAGACTATTTTCTGACCATCAGGCGACCAGCGAGCATCACTTACAGTAAATTTACCTTGAGTGAGGCGCATCTCCTCATTTTTGTTTAAATCATAAATCCAGAGGTGACTCATTCTGTATTTCTGATCAACTACTTCAGTATCATCTTTTTCTTTTCTCTTCTTTTTTTCCTCTTTGCTTAAAGGATCTAGAGATGTGAAAAGAATTTTGGTACCATCTGGAGAAATCTGGAAAGATTGAATCCCTTCTTCATGATTGGTAACCTGCCAGGCTTCTCCGCCGTCAAAATACATGCAATAAATTTGATTTTTAGCTCCTCGGCTTAAAGGTCCGGTCTGGTCGTCAGTAGGCTTAGCTTGGCTGCGCCTGCTGAGAAAGGCAATCTTTTGGCCATCAGGAAACCAAAAAGGAGAAGTACAGCTGGTAGAACCGAATGTCATCTGCCTTCGTCCAGTGCCATCGGCTCTCACTCTCCAGATATGAGTGGTGCTTTTCATGTCTTTGTCTTCCATATCACGCGTCTGCTTGGTATAAAGCACCCATTGGCCATCAGGAGAAAGCCGCGGCCCAGATACCTGATTAATGCGCAGGGTGTCCTTGGCTGATAGAACAGGGGGTTTTGGAGACTGAGCTTCCTTGGCCGGCTTCTGCAGTGATTGTCCTGAGGAAACAAGAACCAAAGCTAGAAAAATAACAATAAAAATTTTAGGAATTTGTTTAATGACCATTTAAACCTCCTTCAGTTGTGATATATTTAAGCGGCCCGCTGGGGACAGCGGACCCTACATTATTAACAAAGGCGCGCTGGGAACAGTGAGCCCTACAGAGATATGTTCATTTCTCTTAACAAATAATCAACTCCTGCGAATTTTTGAGTTATCCATAAAACATAGCGAATGTCAACTGCAATAGAACGGCTGTAGTCTTCACTCCAGGCAAAATCATTTATAGTAGCTTCAAAGGCTCGGTCAAAATTAATACCGACCAACTGGCCCCAAGCATTAAGGACCGGACTTCCAGAATTTCCTCCTGTTGTATCAGTATCATACAACAGGCAAACTGGAACGCTCTTTAATTTTGGATGCTCAAACTGGACGAAATCTTTAGCTTTACACAGCTCTATAATTTTAGAAGGTGTATCAAAAGGCTCTTTGCCTGTTGTTTTCTCTATTACTCCTTTTAGAGTAGTCAGCGGTTGATAATAAATTGCATCAGCTGGACTATAGCCACGAACATAACCATAGGTCAGGCGTAAAGTTCTATTGGCATCAGGAATAAAATCTTTTTTAAGGAACATTTTCTTAACATCAATCAGCTTAGCGTAAAGCTCATCCATAGCACCTTTGCGCTCATCTTGAATTTTTTTGAGCCTTTGATATTCAGGATATAAGGCTTCGGCTAACCGAATAAAGGGATCCTCCATTGCTTTAAGCTCTCGAGTTGACTTTCTGAGGGCTGCCATCAAAAACTCTTTATCTGCTAGCCTGGTCTGGTTGTAAGCTTTTTCAATAAAATCGTCAATAGACTTATCAGGATCAGAGCCCTGGATAAGATTATCCACAGCCGGAATTCGCTGATCCTGAGGAAGATCACTGGCTCGTTTCAATAGTTCTTTTAAAATTATTTTGTCGGTAGGCTGATAATAATTACCAAGGATGAGCTCAAGCCTTTTCTTAGTGAGAGGGAAATTTCTCTCCATATAAGCTGATTCTCTCTCTACATCCTTTTTTTGAAGCTCAATTGAGGCTTCATAGACAGTATAACCAAGATAAATCATATTAACGCTGCGGCGCAGATAATCATGAATCAGCTCGCGCTCTGCCTGCTTTCGCATGTTATCATAAATTCTGCCCATTTGTTCTAAGACATGACCATATTTAGCTTTAAGATTAGGATCAGCTTCGATAAATTTTTGAAGGGATTCTTTCTCCTCTCTCTTCTTCTCCACCAGATGAAGCCTTTTCATACCCTTGAGTTTCCCTTGATAATTCTTCATGGTATTGGAAAGGCCCTTAATCCGAGACAGATGCTTGATAGCCACAGCTCGATTTTCCTGACTCACTTTCTCCATAACCTTAATCTGCCATTGATACCAATTAACTACATAAGGCATTCTCACTTCTTTCTCATAAGCCAAGAAATGAGAAGTTCGATGGCGATAGGTTCGGCCAGGATAGCCCAGCAGAAAAACAAAATCCCCCTCATCTACTCCCTGAGGCGCTATTTCCAGGAATTTCCGGGGATGATAAGGAACGTTATCTGATGAATATTCAGCCGGCGAACCATCCTTAGCTACATAGGCCCTCATAAAGGAAAAATCGCCTGTATGGCGGGGCCACATCCAGTTATCTACCGCCCCTCCAAACTCACCTATAGAACGGGGCGGAACATAAACGAGCCTAATATCCTTGAGGTAAGTATAGATGAAGAGGACATATGTTTTTCCGCTGAACATCTCAGCTACTTCAGCCCGTTTTCCTGGATTCTCCTTTTCTGTTCTTACCACGATTTCTTTAATCTTTTTCTCGATGGCCTTGGCCCTCTGAGCCCAATCCATCCCCTTCCTGACTGCACTTAAAACTTCCTCAGAAACATCCCGATAAGAATCAGTAATCCGGGCAGTTAATCCCTTGGCTTCAATTTCCTGAGAGCGGTTTCTAGCTAAAAATCCGTCTTTAATATAATCCTTCTCTTTGCTGCTGGCTGCTTGAGCAGCTCCATAGGCACAGTGGTGGTTGGTTAAGATCAAACCTTCTGAAGAAACAAACGACCCTGTACATCCGCCTACTTTAACAATAGCATCGATCAAGCTCAAACCCTGTGGATTATAGACTTCTTTAGGCTCGATTTTAAGGCCTTTGGCTTTAAGATTTAGTTTATGGATATCACTAATCGGCCACATTCCTTCATCAGCCAGGACAGGCTGAAGAAAGAGGGCAAGACAAAAAATAAAAACAGCAAGTATTATAAATTTCCTTTTCACTTTAACTCCTTATTTAAGAGATAAAATTACCTCTTCACTCCGCATATTTCTGGCGGATTCGGAGGCGGTTATTAATATACTTGCGCAGAAATTTGACAGCAGTATCTGAGCGCCTAAAAGTTGGCACCCCCGCTTGTTCCAAACAGTCAACCATAGGTTTAAAGATATCACCAGAGTCAATATTAACGACAAATGGCTTTTCAGTCTTGTGAAAGAGTTCGATCAAACGCATGACAATGCTCTGGGGGTTATAAAGATTTTCCTCATGGAACCTGTCCGGAGTCAAAGTTTGCATGGAAGGAGCCATGGGCGTGGGCGAAATGATAGCACAATCAACATTGTCATCCTCTAACATGGCCGCCACACAATCGACAAAAACCGCATCATCAGCTACTGGAGTTGTATCCAATGGATTACGGACATCCTGGATCCGCTCAATTCCTAAAGTAGCCAGGGCTCTAAAAATCTTTTTTATGGTTGTTGGGGAAAGTTTAGCCAGTTCAAACTCCTGATCATTTTTAAGATTATCAGCCATGGTCACACATTCAAAACCAGCGTTACTGATAAGGCCAATTCGCCTGCCTCTGATTACCTTATTAGCCAGAAAAGATAGATTTTTTACATAATTTTCAAACTCAAAAATAGTATCAGCCACAATCACGCCAACCTCTTCCAGGATCGAGCGGCAAATATTATAATCTCCAGCTAAAGAAGCCGTATGGCTGGCTGTCGCTGCTTTTCCCTCTGGAGTTCTACCTGCCTTGTAAAGAACAATCATTTTCCCTTCCTGCTTGATAATCTCTCGAGCCGCTTTAGCAAAAGCTAAACCGTCCCCAGGCAAAAAACCTTCTACGTAGACTCCATAGACTTTGGTTTGATCATCATCCTTAAAATAATTCAAATAATCAGAAACGGTAAGATCAATCTGATTGCCGACAGAAATGGCATAAAGAGGTTCAATGTTGGGCAGATGACTCATTCTGCAAATTATAAAAGCTCCACTTTGACTGATATAGACCACGTTTGATTTTTGGCCAGTCATAGACGGCATTTTGTACTCAGGGACAAAAGTGGTGTTGTATCTCCCTGGTCGGGAGTAAATACCCAGACAGTTACCGCCATTGACAACAGGTGTCAGCTTGCCGGCTTTCAGGTTTTTTCCCAGAAGTTCCTTAATCCTTTCCTCTAGAACCTGAGTTCCTTTTTTCTCACCCAACCCCCCAGCAATGATAATAGCTGAGCGGGCTTTTTCATTCTCTATAAGCTCGTTCATCACTCCATATATTTTTTCCGCAGGTACTGTAACCACAAACATATCTACTGTTTTTGGCATGTCTGCAATTCGGGGTACACAGGGACATGTTTCTATTTCCTTGAAACCTGGCTTAACCACATAGACATTCCTGTTATAAAAGCCCTCCCTGAGAATGTTATTAAGAATTATATGACCGATATTCATCTTTTCTGAAACACCAATAATGCCAATGGTTCTGGGCTTAAGCAGATATTGAATATTTTTGAAGTGGCTTCGCTTTGGCGGCCGATGATTTCTAGAAAAGCGGCACATTCCATCTAGAG
>Ga0190360_1001278_pt1 | contig 13141 bp, 16 predicted proteins | sample 48721834_MG_FD_161271 | JGI IMG/M metagenome (GOLD analysis project Ga0190360, IMG submission 161271) | Hydrothermal vent microbial mat bacterial communities from Southern Trench, Guaymas Basin, Mexico - 4872-18-3-4_MG | ecosystem: Environmental > Aquatic > Marine > Hydrothermal vents >... | reverse complement strand
CTTGGCGCTGATGATGCCCATGGTCACCGTCTGGCCGATGCCGAAGGGGTTGCCGATGGCCAGGACTATATCGCCCACCTGGGCCCGATCCGAATCGCCGAACTCAAAATGCGGAAGGCCCTCGGCCTGGATCTTCAGCAGCGCCAGGTCCGTAGGGGGGTCAACCCCCACCACCTGGGCCTGGAACTCCCTCTTGTCCCGCAACCCCACCACTACCTCGGAGGCCTGGGCGATGACGTGATAGTTGGTGAGGATGTAGCCGTCCGGGGACACGATCACCCCCGACCCCAGACTCCGCTCCACCCGTTCCCTGGGGACCCCGAAGAAGCGGAAGAAGTCCTCGCCGAAGAACTCCCTGAAAAAGGGGTCCTGCCAAAGGGGAGAAGGGGGCAGACCCCGGGGGGTGCGGTAGACCTTGAGGCTCGATACGTTGACCACAGCCGGTATCGCCCTCTGGGCCGCCTCCCTGAGGGCCCCTTGCAGGACGGACAGGGGGGTGGCATGGACCGAAGACCACAGGAGGACCAGGAGCAGTAGTGGAAAGGCCTTGCGCTTCATGTCCAAAGATTAACAGTGACCGAACCTGACCTTCAAGCCTCCCCTTCCCTCCCGTACACGGGCAGGTACAGCTTGAAGGTGGTCCCCCGTCCGGGTCGGCTCTCGACGGAGATCCACCCTCCGTGCTGTTTGACGATCCCGTAGGCCACCGACAGCCCGAGGCCCGTCCCCTCCTCCTTGGTGGTGAAGAAGGGATCGAAGATCTGCCCGAGCAACTCCTGCTCCATCCCCACGCCCGTGTCAGAGACCACGATGCACACGAAGCGCCCGGACCTCGCCTCGGTGTCCTCCAAGGGGCCTTCCTCTCGAAGGGTCACCACCTCGGTCCTTATGGTGAGCTTGCCCCCTTCTGGCATGGCATCCCGGGCGTTGACGGCCAGGTTCATGATCACCTGCTCTATCTGAACTGGATCGGCCTTCACGGGCTCGATCCCCTCCGCCAACTCCGTCACCAACTCCACATCCTCCCCCAGCAGCCTCCTCAACAACTCCTCCATCTCGGAGATGAGGCGGTTCACGTTTACCTGCATCAGCCGCAGGACCTGTTTTCGGCCGAAGGCGAGGAGCTGACGGGTGAGGTTGGCCCCCCGGTCGGCGGCCTCCTTGATCTGGCAGGCCGCCCTCCAGAGGGGGGAGGACTCCCCCAAACGGTGCAGCAACAGCTCTGAGAATCCCCTGATGATGGTCAGCAGGTTGTTGAAGTCGTGGGCGATGCCCCCCACCATCCTGCCCAGGACCTCCATCTTGTGGGCCTGGAAGAGCTGGTGCCTGATCCGCTCCCTCTCCTCCTCGGCCTGCTTGAGGGCGCTGATGTCGTTGAAATAGCCCTCGATGAGAAAGCCCTCACCTCTCGGCTGCAGTCGAGCGTTGCCCTTGACCCAGATGACCTCTCCGTCCCTTCGACGCCACCTGGCCTCGTAGTTGTGCACGACCTCCTCCTCCCTCAGGCAGGAGAGCCACCGGTGGTAATCGCCCTCATCCGCGAAGAACCCCACCATGTTGACCGCAAAGAGGGAACTGGGGCCCTCATAGCCCAGCATCTCCGCCAGGGCCGCGTTGGCCTCTATGATCCGTCCATCGGAGTCCACGCGAAAGAGCCCCACCGGGATGCCGTTGAAGAGGTCCTGATAGCGGGTCTCAAGGTTCCTCAAGGCCTGGCGCTCCCGGGCCCTATCCAGGGTGGAACGCACCGCCATGGAGAGGCGCACGAAGTGTTTGGGGGACTTGATGATGTAGTCGTCGAGGCCCGCCTTCATGGCCTCTACCGCCACCTCCTCGTTGCCGGTGCCCGTGAACATGATCACGGGACGGTAGGGCCACCGCTGCTTGATGGCCTGCAGGACCTCAAGCCCGTCGGTCCAGTAGAGCTTGTAGTCGGTGATCACCAAGTCGAAGTCCCCCTTCTCCAGGGCCCGGTAAAAGCCATCGGGGTCGAAGACCTCGGTGAACACCACCTCGGAGAACTCCTTCCTCAACTCCCTGGCGATGAGGAAGCGATCCTCCGGGTTGTCATCCACGAGCAAGATGCTTAAGGGCACGCCCATCCCCTGCCTCCTCGATGGGCCTCATAGCCTCTGCAGCTCTACCCAGAAACGGCTTCCCCTCCCGGGGGCGGACTCCACCCCCACCTTACCGCCCATCTTCTGGACCCCCCTGCGGACGATGGCCAATCCCATGCCCGTACCGGGGTAGGTCTCCACGCTGTGGAGCCGTTCGAAGATCTCGAAGATCCGCTTGTGCTCCTTCTTCGGGATCCCTATGCCGCTGTCCTGGACGAAGAGGCGGACCCTCTCCCCCTCCCTGGAGGCCCATACCCTCACCTCGGGGCGCGTCCCCGGGGGGACGAACTTTATCCCGTTGCTCAGGAGGTTGGACACGACCTGCACCAGCGTGGAGTGATGCCCCCTCACCTTGGGCAGGGGACCTTCCACCTGGATCTGCGCCCCCCGCTCCTGGACCTCCACCTGTAAGTTGTCCAGGGCCTCCTCCACGACCCTCCGGAGGTCCACCGGGCCGAGGACTATGGGTGCCCGGCTGAGGCGGCTGTAGGCGAGGAGGTCGGCGATGAGGCGATCCATGCGCTCTGCAGCGGCGGCCATGCGCTCCACCAATTCCCTCTCCCCGCCGCCCTCCTCCAGGAGGGCCTGGGCCATGACCTGGATGGCGCGCAAGGGAGCCCTGAGGTCGTGGGAGATGGAGTAGACGAAGGCCTCGAGTTCGGCGTTGACGCGCTTGAGCTCCGCGGTCTGCTCGGAGACCTTGTCCTCCAACTGGGAGGCGTAGCCACGGAGTTGTTCCCGCAGTCGGGCCTGCTCGATGGCCAAGGACAGCAGGGCCGCCACCTCGCGCACCGTCTCGACGTCCTCCTCGGAGAACTTCCCTCGCCGAGCCCGCCCGAGGTTCAAGGCGCCGATGACCTTGCCCTCCGATAGCAGGGAGACCCTGAGGAAGGAGCGGACCCCCTCCCTGCGAAGACCTTCAAACAGCGGCGAGGGGGCCCCGCAGCCCTCGATGTCCTCCACCATCGTCACCTCCACCTCCTCCAGAGACCTCCCGGGGGGACAGAAGTACTCCAAGGGGAACCTCAGGCCCTCCTTCAGCTCGGCCTCCCCTTCGGCAGACACCGCCAGGATCGAGGCCTCCTTCGCCTCCGGATCGAAAATCACTACGCTGGCCCGCCGACAGTGGAGCAGTTGGCGCACGTGATAGAGGGCCCCCCGAGCCACGTCCTCGGGGGAGCTGGCGGCCAGGATGGCCCGCGTAATCAGATGCAGAGCCTCCAGCCGCTCCGCATAACGCCGCAACGCCTCCCCCTCCCTCGGCAGCAGACGCTTCATAGCGAAGGGTTGGTAGAAGGCAGAGATTGAGTAACTTTGGAAAAGATGTTCACAATCTATCCAAATTTCCCCCAGATGTCAATCTTACTGGAGCCGTGAGGGAGGAAGTTTGAGGAAGGGGTTACGGCGCGGACCGGATTAGGGGTTTAAGCGGTGGAGCCTTCCGGCGTTGAGCCGGTAGACGACGTTGGTGGCCCTGGAGAGGACCTCCTTGTCGTGGGTCACGATCAGATAGGTGAGGTCGCTCTCGGCCAGGACCCGGAGGACCCGCTCCGTGGTCTCCTCATCGAGACCTGCGGTGGGCTCATCGAGCAGAAGCACCTCCGGCCCCATGGCCAACACCGAGGCCAGCGACGCCAGCCGCTTCTCACCGCCGGAGAGGGTATGGGTCAAACGCCGCTCGAAGCCCTCAAGGCCCACAGCCCTCAAGGTCTCCCTCACGATCTTCCACGCCTCCGGGTGCTTCTTGCCGAGGTTCAGGGGGCCGAAGGCCACGTCCTCGGCCACCGTGGGGCAGAAGAGCTGATCGTCGGGGTCCTGGAAGAGCAGGCCCACCTTCCTGCGGACCTCCTTGAAGTCGGACTCCTCGCGCCGTTGCTGTCCGAAGACCTCAACCTCTCCAGCCTGGGGTCTGAGCAAGCCCACCATGATGTGCAGCAGCGTGGTCTTGCCCGAGCCGTTGGGGCCGGTGATCCCCACCCTATCCCCCCGCCAGAGGGCGAAGTCGAGCCCCTTGAGGACCTCCCGTCCGGGGTAGCTGAACTCGATGCCCCTGAGCCTGATCAGCGGATCCCGCCCCATTGGAGGACTCCGAGCCAGAGGACCCATGCCGCCATCAGGGAGAAGGCGACCACGTCCCCCCTTCTGAGGGAGAAGTGATCAAGGACCCAATACTTGCCCTCGAAACCGCGGCAGATCATGGCCTGGTAGACCCGCCGCGAACGATCGGAGCTCTTCAGGAGCAGGGTCCCCACCAGGTAGGCATAGCTCCTGTAGGTATGGAGGTCGCTCCTCGGCTCGAAGGCCCTGACCTTCATGGCCTTGAGCAACCTCCCGTACTCCCTCTCAATGACGTGCACGTAGCGGAAGCAGAAGAAGAGGAGGTGGACCAGTTTGTCGGGCATCCGGAGGTGCCTCATGGCGTGGACCAGGGAGAAGATGGGGGTGGTGGAAAGCAGGGCGATGGAGCCGAGGACGATGGCGTTGGACTTCAGGGTGATCCTGAGGCACCAGATCACCCCCTCCTTGGAGAGGTTCAGAACCCCGAGGGAGAGGAGCTCACCGCCCCGGAAGCCCAAGGGGATGAGGAACCACAGGAAGAGGACGAAGGTGTTGACCACCAGGAGCCTCTTCAGAACGGCCTTAGGGTTGAGTCTGGCCAGGGCGATGAGCACCAACGGGAAGGGAATGGCCAAGAGGAGGACCGCGAAGTCCTCGGCCAGGGCCACCACCACGGAGAAGGCCGCTGCGATGATGACCTTCACCCTCGGGTCGAGACGATGGATGAGGCTTAGGCCCTCGGCGAAGACCTCATCCACCCCTGGGCCTCCTCGACTTGAGGTAAAGCCATATCCCCATGAGGCCTACGATCCAGCCGATACCCCCCACCACATCTCGGAACGAGGGCCCTGCCTCCCTGCGGGCCAGCTCCCTTATGATGGGCCTCACCTCCTCGGCCACCACCTCCCTCACCGCCTCCTTGAGGGCCTGAAGGTCTACCTGGGCAGGGGTCCCTTTGGGTCCCTCAGTGGTTTCTGAGACGGATTCGGAAGGGCCCTCCGGGGCCAGGACCGCCTCGGCCTTGTGTCCCATGCTGGCCTCGAGGACCACCTTCAGAGGCCCCTTCCCTTCGGGTTTGAAGCCGAAGGTCCCTTCGGCATCGGTCCGTCCCTCGGTGAGCAGCCGCCCTGCCGGGTCGTAAACCCTCACCACCCCGCCCTTCACCGGGGTACCGTCGCTGAAGAAGGCCTCGACCCGCACCTCTTCTCCTTCCCAGTAGGGGAAGACCACGACCCGATGGGCCATGGCCACAGCGGGCAACAACACCCCCACGAGGACGATCCATCTCATCTCGATCCTCCCAACATCTCCGGCCTGACCTTCCTGAGGAAGGCCACCGAGAAGGCCGTCAGTATACCCTCTACGCCCATGACGGGCAAATGGGCCAGCACCACCGCCTTGGCGGCGTATCGAAAGGCCTCACCGGTGAGGGAGAGGGCGGAGGCGACCAGCAGGCCCGCCGACAGGATGGCCAGCGCCCCCGCCAGGAAGGCCCCCAGGAGGGCCACCCTCTGGCTTTCCGACCTGACCAAGGGGCCGAAGATCCAGAAGGAGAGGAGGGCGGGGAAGGCCATGTCGAAGGTGTTTACCCCCAAGGTCGTGATCCCCCCGAACTGAAAGAGGAGGACCTGAAGGAGCAGCCCCACCAGGATGGCCGGGAAGGCGGCCCAGCCGAGGATGAGGCCCACCAGGCCGTTGAGCACCAGGTGCACACTGGTTGGGCCCAGGGGGACGTGGATGAGGGAGGCCACGAAGAAGGCCGAGGAGAACAACCCCACCTGGGGGATCTTCTCATAGGGGGTCTTCTTGAGCCCAAGGGCCACCCCTGCGGCAGACAGGGCAGCCCCTGCGGCCAAGACCGGGGCTGAGAGTACGCCTTCGGAGATGTGCATCTATCGCATGTCCTCCACCCGCACCCAGATCACCGCCCCTATCTCCACGGGGTACTCCTTCCCCCCGTGCCGAAGCCTGTAGGGGGCCTTCCCCAGGGCCGCAAAACCCCACCAGCCGGCCTTGGGCATCGCGTAGGTGAAGACCCCGTTGGCGTCGGTCTTTATCACCTGGGTGACGAAGGGATCGGCTGGAGCCTTATACTTGGAGCCCTCGTTGAAGTACTCCACCTCCACCTCACAGAAGGGGAGGGGTTTGCCGTCAAGCAGCACCACCCCCCGGAAGCAGTTGCCGGTCCAAAGGCCGTAGGGCCTGGTGAGGGGCAGGATCTCTATCTTGAAGCCCACCGGTTCGTCCCAGCCCTCCTCGAGGCCGTAGACGTTGACCACCACCTTGGTGTAGTGGACGATGAACTTCTCCTCGGCGGGCTCCCAATAGGGTTTGGGCTCCACGTAAAAGACGTAATCTCCGGGCCTCTTAAAGGCATAAGAGGCCTTCCAGGCGGTGTGCCCTTTTATCTTGATGGGCTTCAACCTCCCGAGCAGGGCCTCCCTCTTCTGCCCCCTGATCAGGACGCCGAACTTGGCGGGCCTCTCCATCTCCATCCAGCTACTCTCAAAGGGGTGGGCGAACATGACCCTGAGGGAGATCTGCCTGGGCTGCCCTGGGGAGACTATATCGTCCGAGGGAATGATCATCCCGAAGTGGGCCTCGGCCACCCCGAGGCTCAAAAAGAAGAGGGTCAAAAGGACCACTACGGACTTCATGGCCTTCATGTTTCACCTCCTCAGGTCAAAACTCCAAGTTGCCCCTCACCCCCAACACCGTGACCGGCTCGAAGCGATCGTCCCCTTGGGCGTTCCATATCACCTGCAGGTCAGGCGAAAGGGAGAGGTGATCGTTGATCTGCAAACGGTAATAAAGCTCAAGATGGGCCTCGTCCTCGCTTATCCAGGGGTCGCTCACGGCCTTGTAATCGTCACTTATTACGGCCATGCCGAAGGCCACCCCCAGAGCATCCTCGTCCCTGCCCCAGTAAAGACCCCTCAGCTCCGCCCCCAGGCTCCAGGCCCAGGCGAACTCGTAGAGCTCCTCGTTCTGATAGCCCACGCGGGCAAAGAGCGACAGACCCTCCGCCAACGCCTGATCGGCGCTCAACCCGAGCCCCCAACCATCCTCATCATCTCCCTTGAAGCCCCTGGCCTCCTCACCCCTCTTCTCCCGATACCAGCCGTAGAACCTGTAGTTGCCCTGAAGACCCCTGAACTTCGGGTGAAGGGCCACCTCGCCCATGAGGAAGGGCTCCTTGCCAAGCTCATCCCAGTCCGCATCGGCCTCACCCCAGCCCAAGGACAGATCCCAGAGCTCTGAGGGAATGAACTGAAGCCTCACCCCGAGACCGTTGTCATCCGGAAACTCAATGGCCACAGAGTGGACAAACCCAGGCGAGAGGAACTGTGAGGTCTCATCACCTGCCACCTCGTTGGCATCGAAATAGGCACTGAGATCGATCTTTCCCAGGGTGAAGATGAGCCTGCCATCAAAGAGCTCCTGCTCATACCAGAGCTCAGAAAGGGAAACCTTGGGATCGTCCTCATAGCCTCCCACCACATCCTCCACCCCCCACCAGCAGGGTACCCGCTCGCTGGTCCTTCCACCCTGCACCGCCTCAAGGACCGCCGTAGCACTGCCACCATCAAGCACTTCCTTACTCACCTCAAAGGAGATCTTCCCGGCCCCATCTACCCGGTCATGTCTGAGCTCCGTGGGCTCGAGCTCGTCGTTTTCCCCATTCCCCACAGTGCCCAGGGCCAGGCCAGTGGCAGAAAACCCAAACTCCATCCCCTTTAAGGCCTCAGAGATGGCCTTCAGCTCCTCGCGGACCTCTTCCGTGCCCTTTTGCGCCTCAGCACCCTTGGCCTCAAGCTCCGAGATCCGCCTCTCGAGCTGCTCGATCTTACCCCTCAGGATCTCCAGCTCCCGCAGGAGCTCCTCCTTCTCCGTGGCCCAGCAGAGGGACGCAGAAAAGACAACGGAAAGCACAAGGACCACAGCCCAACACCATCCCTTCATCCTCTCACCTCCTTTCCGGGCCCGTGACAAAAGGAAAAGGCCACGAGCCCTTTTGGCCTTCATGGCCGATTTCGGGCCTTCGTGGCCTCGGAGGGCTTTTATCATAACCATCGGGGGACTGTCAACAACTTGAACTTCAACGGTTTTAGAGCTATGGTGTAGTTTATGACGCTGAAGGGTCATCTCTTCCGTCTGCCTTACGGATCGGATCTCCTCGAGGCCCTGACCGAAGAGCTGAAGAGAAGGGAGATAAGGGCAGGCTTCCTCTCGGTGATGGGGGCCGTGAAAGAGGCCACCTTGCTCTACTACGACCAGGGGAAAAAGGCCTATAGGTCGCGAAGGATAAAGGGGGGCTTAGAGATAGCCTCTGCGGTGGGCAATATCTCCCTGAGGGAGGGAGAGGTCTTCGTCCACCTGCATGCGGTCCTCGCTGACGAGGAGAGGAGGACCTGGGGAGGCCACCTCGGATCACCTACAGAGGTCTTCGCCGTCGAGACCTTCGTCCTCGAGCTGCAGGGGGAGCCTCCCGAGAGGTCCTATGACTCTTTAACGGGCCTTTACCTCTGGAGGCGGGGGCTGCCTTGACGTCCAGAGGCCCCCTGTTTATAAAGGAAGGGCGATGCTTGAGATCCCCGTCTCTCAGTTGACGGACAGGCTCTTTGAGTTCCTCTTCAGGAAGTCCCCTATGGGGGTATACGTGCTCCAGCACGGGACCTTCCAGCTCGTGAACCCTTCCTTCGAGGCCCTTACGGGTTATACAGCTGAAGAACTCTTGAAGATGGAACCCCTCAACCTGATCCTTCCTGAAGACAGGAGGGAGTCTCGGAAAAGCGCCCTGAAGATGCTGAGGGGGGAGCGCCGCTTGCCCTACGAGTTCCGGCTCCTCACCAAGGAAGGGGGGATACGGTGGGTCATGGAGTCGGTGACCTCCGTGCGGTACAGGGGAGGGAGGGCGGTGCTCGGCTACCTCATGGACGTCACGAAGAGGAAACAGGTGGAGGGGGAACTCCGCAGGTCCATCCAGCGCCTCTACGGCACCCTGACCGGTACGGTAGTGCTGCTCTCCAAGCTCCTGAGGTTAAAGGACCCCTACACCGCCGTTCACCAGGAGCGAGTGGCCCATCTATCTGCGACCATGGCCCAGGAGATGGGCTTCTCACCCCACCGGGTCCGGGGCATCCACGTGGCTGCCCTGGTCCACGACATAGGCAAGCTGTGCATCCCCTCCGAGGTCCTTTGCAGGCCGGGGAGGCTCAGCGGACCGGAGTTCGCCATGCTCAAGGAGCACCCCCGAGTGGGCTACGAGCTCCTGCGGGACATAAACTTCCCCTGGCCGGTGGCGGAGATAGTGCTGCAGCACCACGAGAGGTTGGACGGGTCCGGCTACCCCTCCGGCCTGAAGGGCGATCAGATCCTGCCTGAGGCGAGGATATTGGCCGTAGCCGACGTGGTGGAAGCCATCATCTCCCACCGCCCTTACAGAGAGGCCAAGGGGAGGGAGAGGGCCGTGGAGGAGATCACCCGAAACATCGGAAAGCTCTACGACCCCACGGCGGTGGCCGCCTGCCTGAAGGTGATCCACAAGGGGAAGGTTGTAATAGGCCCCGACAGGGAGAGACCCCTGCGAGGGGAGACCCTCCTCAAGGGCCTCCGTCTCACCTCATCGGCTGAGGCAGCTTCTTGATGGGCGTCCTTAAACGAGAGAGGGCTCGATCTCCAGAAAGGGAGGTCCCGGGGGAAGGCCTCGGGCTGCAAGGGCAGGGTCCTTCCTGCAGAGGCCGAGGAAGGCCCTGAGGGATCGACACCCCTCATCATCCTCGCAGCCCAAGAACTTGAGGCCCACCTCATAACGGTCGAAGGGATGGCCCTCTTTACACCATACCGTCTGCGAGGACAGGGTGACGATCCCCTCGTCGAGGTAAAGGTCCACCCTCACGATCTCGTCCACGGGCAGAAAGGTCTCGCTCAAGATCCTCATGCCCCTGAAGGAGAGGTCGATGCTCAAGGCACAAAAGGCCTTCCCTTCCGAAGAGGGATGGCATCGCACAGGGATACTCACCCTTATCCGTTCCTCCCTTCGCCTCTCTTGCCCGGAGACCATCTCAAGCTCCCCATAACTCTTCGTCCCTTCCCGTGAAAAGGTTTAGTAAAATCGAGGAATCTTCTTCGCTGAACCCCCTCCTTGCTCAGGGTCGTTGACTCGGAAGTCGAGGGATGCTAAGTTTTTGGTGGATGCCCCCGTAGCTCAGGCAGGATAGAGCACAGGATTCCTAATCCTGGTGTCGCTGGTTCGAATCCAGCCGGGGGCGCCAGAATTTTTCTGGAATTTCAAGGACTTGGCTTATCCCACCTTATATCCCACCTGCCAGTTTCAAACGAATTAGTCACATATTAGTCACAGAACTCAAAATTTCAAATCTATGGCCGCGGGTTTTTATCAGGAAGCGCTGTTCGGAAAGCCAAAGTTGAGGTTGCGTGGTAGGCTTCGGCCCAGAAGGGCTGTAACTGCGGACAAAAGGGAACCCACTCATGCCCCCGCCTCTACCGGCACAACGCTGTGGAAAAGAAGTAATGCGCTTGACCTAAACGTGCAATATGCTGAAAATGGATCAAAAAATAAAAAGAGGTGAGCTATGAGGAAAAACGCTTCACGGTGGCCTCTCTCAGCAAAGGTCGACTTCCCTAGGGTGGACATAAAAACGCTGGGCATGCTATTGGTTCTCACTTTCTTCCTCAATTTCGCCGTGCTTCCCACGGTTTCTTTAAGTCAGAAAACTGTCACTGTTTCTCAGCTTTTGCAAAATCAAAGAAGCTACGAAGGAAAAGTTATCGTTACTAAAGGAACGGTGGTCAAGCTCTTATCCAATTGTATTCCTAGAAGTGGCAACAGTTAACAGCATTTCTATATGTCTGATGGTAAGAGCAAGATTTTAATTCTACCGAGGCCTAAAATGGCCTTTCATCTCGTGGTATCCTTGCATTTTCGTGGGGTATAATGCCTCAAAAAAGGAGGTAATGGGCGATGCAAAAGCTTGAGGGAAAAGTAAGGAATTTGGAGAAACAGGTTAGGCGCTTGAAGATCCTTAACATGGTACTGATTTTCCTGCTTGCTTCTGCCTTTGTCACCTGGTGGGTTTACAAAATGGGAGTTATAGGGGTGGCTGAAGCAAGACCGTCTTTCCCCAAGGTAATTGAGGCAGAAAAGTTCGTCTTAAAAGACAACACAGGTAAACCGAAGGCTCTCTTTGGGTTAATCGAAGATGACAACCCAGCTCTCCTGTTCTTTGATGAAGGAGGCAAATCAAGAGGCTACTTTGGATTAAAAAACAATGCGCCGGGGCTGGCGTTCAACGATGAGAGGGGAAAAATGAGGGTTGCCCTTGGGTTATCGGAAGAAGCGGGCCCCTTCCTCTCGTTCTTAGATGAGATGAACGAGGTCAGGTTTTTTGCTTCTCTTGGAAAGACTAGAACCTGTCCGCTGTTGCAATTCTACGATGGGAAAGAGACAAGAATTAGCATTGGGGTGGTTGAGGACGGAGCAGTGCTGACATTCTGTGATAAGCAGGGTCACCCAAAAGCAGGCATTGGTGTCAAGGAAGGCGAAGGTTTCCTTCTTTTATTTGACAGTTCGGGTCAGCTAAAGTTCAGTAAATAAAGTTCACGAAAATCATGTCTCGTTGCATTTTGTCCCAGGTCTCACCACCAAGATGTTCCCTTTTTGCTTGCAATCACACCCCTTGCCCGCAGCACACAGGTTGCAACAGTAGACCTGGCCCCGCCGCCGGGCGAAGAACAGCATTCCACATCCCCTGCATACCGCAATGTAGGCTTCGGGAATGGTGAAGCCTGAGGATGTAACTATGGCTAAGGCCTCGTGGGGCTGGAGGGTGATGGAGAGGATTTGCCGCTGACCCGGATTTTTACGGGATGTAGAGCCTGGATCCGCTGCTTCCTTTAAAATCTGACATACCCTTGCCTGGCTCAGACCCACCTTCCGGGCGATCTGACGCTGGCTGAAGCCCTGAAGGTGGAGCCTCCATACTTCCTCCCTCTTCCTCAACCTCTCGTCCTCAAGATCCCTATGCGGAAAGGACAGCTCGGCCACCATCCTCTCCTAACCACCTCCTACCACCGCCTTGCCTTCCTTAACCTCAACTCAGGCCTCCTGGACATCCCCTCGGCGGTCATTAGCCTGTCTATCAATTTCACATCCTCAGGGGTAAACCTGTAAAGGCCAGAGGGATAACGGCGGACTGGAAGACCGCGCCTGACCAGGAAGCGCTTCAGACAATCGGGAGATACCCCGAGGATTTCTGCCGCCTTCCTGAGGGTCATCCCACTTCCTCCAGTTGGTTTGTTGTCTTATCACTCCTTATCGACAGCTCATTAGGCTCCTCCTGCTGCTGATTCAGGCCAGCTGAACCAAGAAGGGTAAGCAGGTCCTGGAACTCAAGCACGGCATACTCCCCCCTCTGGCCCCTCTGCTTCAGGATGAGGAGGGGGATTTTCCCTTCCGCCCTTTTGGCCTGGGCCATGCCAGCGCTGAGCAATGAAGGGAGCCTTTGACGGTATTTGACCTCCACGGAAAACAGGGGGTGCAGGACGTCTGGAGAGGGCATACCCGTGTTGCCTGCCCTCCTGCCTCCGAGCAGCCTTGCCACCTTCCTCTCCAGCGCCTTCCAGCTCCTGTCCATGGGCCTCCCTTCCTCTGCAACACCCTCTCCTGACTGCCTGCGGCATGGATTCACCCCTTCCCTGAGCCTATGAGAACAGTTTTCCCTGATCGGGTCCTCTGCTGTTCTTTAGGAATTTTTCGACCAGTGCAAGGATGGCCTCCTTCCACCTTCTGAGCGCGATTTCAAGTTCCTGGATCCTGCGTTCTCTGGCAAGTCGGTCAATCTCCCGTTCCATGGCGATGATCTTTCTGTAGGTATCCGGGTCATGCCTTTTACCCGACTTTGACACTTCCTCGCCCTGAATCCCGCTGTCGAGGGGCGAAAATG
>Ga0190360_1001277_pt1 | contig 13145 bp, 13 predicted proteins | sample 48721834_MG_FD_161271 | JGI IMG/M metagenome (GOLD analysis project Ga0190360, IMG submission 161271) | Hydrothermal vent microbial mat bacterial communities from Southern Trench, Guaymas Basin, Mexico - 4872-18-3-4_MG | ecosystem: Environmental > Aquatic > Marine > Hydrothermal vents >... | reverse complement strand
GGCGTCCTGAGCAAGCGGGGTTCGACCCAACGAGTGATAAAAGGCTGCGGCAGCGCACCAGTCATGGCCAGCATGGCGAAAGTACCTCCCATCCTGATCGATAGACCAGTCAGGTCGGCCATAAATGCAGCTATGGCAGCCATCGGCTGAGTCAGCGAGACGCCAAGCGCCAAAGACACACCGTACCATATCCGGCGACTAAGTTGCGGCGGTTGCTCGATGAATCCGACGGCAACATGCATACCTGTCCGCCCTTCCCGCTAATGCACATCAGTTCCCGCAATCATCCGTTCAAGCCGACGACTGTCCCGGCAGGGAAGGGCCTTACCCAGTTGCCGAAGGCACGCACCAGCCTCTGGTAAGCTCGCTCGCCCGTACAGTGGTTGAGATAGAAGCGAAGTGTCTTGTATCGAGCTTTAAGCACGGCGACCACATGATCCAAATACAAATCATCGGCCGTCACGAGATGCATTCCACCCAGGATAGCCAGGATGGGTCGCTCGAATGTACGCTGCACATGGAACAGTGTGTTCAACAGCCCGGCGTGGCAGCAGCCGCAAATCACCGCCAGCCCTGCCTGCGTTTCCAGCACCAACGCCAGATCGTCTCGATAGGGGTCGGGCCGCCAATGATCATCACTGCGGATAGCATGGTGGGCGCTCCGCCCTTCCGGCTCGGGCCGCTCAAGGATTTCCCCCGTCGTCCAGAGACCGGGGAATATTTCCATAGGGAGATCACTGAGCCTCAACTCCGCACGGCTGGCCAAGTCTTTTGCGCTGAGTGTCATTGCAATGGATTGGTATGCGCCTTGGCGAAAGGAATATCGCGGGCGGAAGATATCGCTGTGGGCATAGATCGGCACCCCCCTATTCTTTGAAAGGACTGCTTCCAGCCCTCCTGTATGGTCATGGTGGGCATGGCTTAATACCACCGCATTGACATCCCTGGGGTTTAGACCTAGCAGAGTTAGATTATGAGATAGGACGGACTCCGTTTCCCCCGTATCGAAGAGTACGCTGCCTTGCTCGACTTCGATCCAGATAGCCAGGCCGTGTTTGCTCCAGAGGCCTGAATCCTGCTTTACGGCGTCGTCGACAACACAAATGATCCGCGCCATTCTCCTACGAATCGATTTCCTCACCCTTGGTCAGCTTGGCAAGTTGTACATAGACTTACGCCATCTTGGCTCGTTGGAGCGCCGATTTGACGCGCTCTGGTGTGTATGGCAACTCCCGCATCCACACTCCGGTAGCATCATGGATTGCGCTGGCGATGGCAGGGGCGACCCCGTCGATGGAAATTTCCGCTACAGATTTAGCACCGAAGGGGCCGCTGGGTTCGTCGGTTTGCACAAAGATCACATCCATGGCGGGCATCTCCGCGGCGCGGGGAATATGATATTTCGCCAAATTCGGGTTGAGTGGATGGCCTTCTTGATCAAAGAGCATTTCTTCTGTCAGCGTAAAGCCAAGCGCCTGGGCCATGCCGCCTTCCACCTGACCTGCAGCGGTAATTGGGTTAATCACCCGGCCGCAATCCACCACCATCAATAAGCGCTCTACGCTGATGCGGCCCGTTTGGGTGTCCACGACAATTTCTGCGAACTGGGCCGCCGTCGGTGGCGGGCTGAGTGGGCTCATATGGGATGCCGTAGCCATGATCTGGTGCTGGTTCTGCTGGTGCAGGCTGCTGAGCGCAATCTCGGCCAACGTGACGGACCGACCATCCGGGGCGATGACCTTTCGGTTTTCGAGCACTAGATCCGATGGATCCGAGATATCCAGCATGAGCTTTGCATGTTCCAAGATTTGATCTTTGATCCTGAGCGCCGCTTTGCGAACTGCCCCACCGCTGATGTAGGTGGTGCTGCTGGCATACGCGCCCTTATCAAAAGGTGTGAAATCGGTATCTGAGGAGTAGACAATCACGTCCTCCAGCGGGATGCCCAATACCTCCGCGGCCATCTGCGCCAAAATGGTATCTGACCCTGTGCCCAGATCTGTTGCGCCGATTAGCAAATTGAATGAGCCATCATCGTTCATCTTCAGCGTTGCCGCGGCCATATCCAGATTGGCAATACCGCTGCCGTGCATTACAACCGCCATGCCGATCCCATGCCGGTAGCGCGCGTTTTGGCTGCGATGCTGCCGACGCTTGCTCTTGAAATCGGTCGCACGCAATCCAACATCGACGCACTGCGCAAGGGCGCTGCTCTGAATAGCTTGTTCCACGCCTTCGCGGCCCTCGCCCAATTGCTTGGATAAATGCATCGGCTCGCCGATCTTGAGCCAATTGCTTCGCTTGAACTCGACAACATCCAAGCCCAACTTATCGGCAATCTCCTCCATCAAAACTTCAATCCCATATTGGCATTGCATGGCCCCATAGCCACGAAACGCACCCGCCGGGGGAGTGTTCGTGTAAACCACATCGCATATAAAGCGCGCATTGGGCGGATTGTAGAGAGTCAGCCCCTTAAAACCACCTACCATATTGACGGTCAGCCCATGCGCGCCATACGCACCGGTATCCCCAATCAGGTAGAGGCTAGCTGCAGTGACTTTGCCTTCTTTCACGCCGATCCTATAGCGAATAATATTCGCGTGGCGGCTGCGCGAGCTAGTAAATTCCTGGGTGCGCGAATACACCATGCGTACCGGCCGCATTGTTGCCAGCGTGAGATGTGCACACAGGTCTTCCAAAATCAATTCTTGCTTGTTGCCAAACCCTCCACCAATGCGCGGCTTGATGACCCGGATCCTCCTAACCGGCAGGCCGATCAGCGGGGCGACCATGCGCCGAATATGGAATGGCACCTGTGTACTCGTTCGGATGACCAGTCGGTCATCCTCATCGAGATAGGTGATGCAAACATGAGGTTCCAAGTGGACCTGCTGCTGCTTGGGGGTCCGGTATTCACCCTCAAAGAGGTGATCGGCCTCTGCAAAGGCCTGTTCGACATCTCCCACCTCGGCAGCGATGTGATGCACGACATTGTGCTGAGCGTCGTAAATCCCTTCTGTGTCCGGCTCATCGTGGATGACTGGTGCACCATCCTGCATGGCACGTTCGGGATCGACGACCGCAGGCAAGACCTCATAGTCAACCTCAATTAGCTCCAGGGCTCGTTGCGCAATCTCGGGCGTTTCAGCGGCAACAATCGCCACGCGGTCGCCCACATGACGGACTTTGTCGTCCAAGCTGACTTGATCATATGGCAGCGGTTGGGGGTAACTCTGTCCGCCAGAGGCGTATTTCACACGCGGAATGTCCTTATAGGTCAACACGGCGTGGACACCCGGCAGAGCACGCGCCCGGCTGGCATCAATGTTCCGAATGCGAGCATGCGCGTGAGGGCTGGTAAGCAGCGCGCCGTAAAGCATGCCATCAAGGTGGAGATCGTCTGTGAAAACGGGACGTCCCTGAGCCAATTTCCTGGCATCAATCTTGACCTCTGGCTTTCCCAAAATCCGGGTGGGGGGCATCGCCCTGGGGGTAATAACCAGTGGCGGCAAAGGATTCCGACCTCCATCACGACGGTAAAACGCTTCCGGAAGTTCGATCTGCTCAACCTCATCTGGCAATGTTTGCTCAACATGCGTATACGGTGAGACTTTCTCCCCGCGCAATATGGCAGCCGCGCGCTTTACGGCCTCAACGCCGCGGACATAACCCGTGCAACGACAGAGCACGCCATTCAAAGACTTGCGAATCTCGTCCTCCGTTGGATCAGGATTCTGATCTAGCAGAGCTTTGGCCGAGAGTATTTGTGCGGGCGTGCAATAGCCGCATTGAATGGCGCCCGTCTCCATAAAGGCCGATTGGAGAGGGTGCAACTCGCCATTTCGCCCCAATCCTTCAAGAGTCGTGATCTCTGCGCCATCCACATCTATAGCTTTTACCTTGCAACTGCGCACGGGTTTTCCATTCAACAGTACAGTGCACACCCCGCAGGTCCCATCGTCGCATCCATATTTAACGCTGAAATAGGAGGCACGACGAAGCGCAGCCAAAAGACTTTCACCCAGCCCGACCGAAAGTGTTCGGAGCTTGTTGTTGATAGTCAAGGTGACATCCACTTTAGCATTTTCCATCGGGATTAACCCTCATGCTTGTCTGCCCCCGGCCCGGCTGAGTTCACGTTTCCTTCCCATTTTACGGCCTCTCATCGACCTTAATCCAGCAGTTCAGGAAAAGAGAAAGACGATCACCGATGACAGGGCGGATTTCATATAAGGTGGCATCGTGGCCAAATGGGCCAGGATCCTACTCCAAGAGCATGAAGTATTCCCCCTGCGTCAGTTGGCGTCGCCTCCTCCAATCACGCATCAGCCAGATTGGTTGTTCCGCAGTCCGCGGTTTGCTTTGTGCTCAGTTAGCCGGATTGCTCATTCCCTTCTTTAGGTTATACAAGATCAGAGAGAACAGCGCTATCGTCGGTGGCTCACCCCCCGCATAATTCCGCGACCTCTAGTGCACCGATGGAATGCTTCGATCTCAAGCTCAGCATAACGCGTTTCTTTAAGTGGCCAAGGAAATTTAGACACGAAAAGCGTCCGAATTAAGCTAGACTAACGACCATGAGAAGACGCTTTGCCAGGCGGCGGTGCTGGATTGGTTCTCGCGGTTTGCAGTCAGCTGGGAGCTTGTCCAGAGCCTGGAGGTTGATTTTGTCCTGTCAGCGATCGACCGCGCCCTGCTGCATGGCGCCCCGCAAATATGCAACACGGATCAGGGTGGTCAATTTGCCGGCCTGCAGTTTGTCGAAAGGATCCTGGCGGCTGGAGCGCCTCTGAGCATGGATGGCCGCGGCCGGGTGGTGGACAACATCTTCACTGAGCGGCTGTGGCGGAGTGTGAAATGCGAGGAGGTCTATTTGCATGATTATGCCAGTCCCCGGGAAGCCCGCCAGAGCTTGAGGAGATACTTCCACTTCTACAACTTTGAGCGCCCCCGCCAGGCGCTGGATTGCCGCACTCCGGCAGAGCTCTACTACCAGGGCCACGCAGCCCAACTGCTATTCGCAGAAAGGAGGAGTCTAGCTTAAACTCATGTCGTTTCGTGTCTAAAGATTCTTATCCGCCTAACTTTCACGATGGAAAACCCTTCTGTTTTGAGACGAATCGCAATGCCTAAGGCCCCAAAGAAATGGGCCGATCTTGGAGAGCGAATGGAGCCACCACTCAGATCATCCATTGTCACTTTAGGCAGGATGCTGAGCAGGAGATGAGTCCAGAAATCTCCAATAGAGAAGATAGACGAAGAGCAGATGAACTTTAACCCCTTTGATGATTTGTCACTGGTTCAAGGATACGAGAGCTGGTACGCGAACCAAGGACTTCGCGTGGATCGCCTCGAGAAGGCGCTCCTCAAGTGGTTGATTGGCCATTTCCAAGAGCCTCGCTCCATCTTGGATGTGGGGTGTGGGACAGGACATTTCACGCGATGGTTTGAATTGCTCGGGTTGTGGGCGGTGGGGCTTGACATTTCACCTGTCATGCTGAGGGAAGCAGGGCGATTTGGAATGCGCGCCGATGTACGGGCCGATGCCTCGCACCTCCCTTTCGAAGACGGGGCTCTCGACCTAGTCGCTATGATCACAACGCTTGAGTTCCTAAGGGATCCGGTGCATGCCCTTCAGGAAGCAATGCGCGTTGCTCGGAAGGGGCTAATCCTGGGCGTGATCAACCGGCAGAGCCGCATCGGAAGAGAGTATCAGCGCCAAGGCGGTCCCCCATGGCAATCGGCGCACTTCTTCACCCCCGCCGAACTTATGCACATGCTAGGAACCATCAAGGATGCCGGGACGGAACTCTTCTGGCGGACGACTCTGTGGAGGTTCTTCCCTTGGGCTTTGCCCCTGCCGTGGGGCGGCTTCATTGGAATGGGTCTCAGATTTGCATCCAAATGATGAACCCATTTCGCCGAGCTCTTCGGAATCGTCGCCCTGAGGAACGAATAGACGCTGGATATCCTTCCATCGAAAGACGCCATGAGGCATGGATAAAAAAGGTGCATGATGCCAATGGAAGCGAAGAGACTGAGAAGACATGCATGTTTTCGCGCCCTCACGGAAGATCAGTGCGAAGCCTTTGCGCAATTGGCCTCGTAAGAATGCTATTACCCCGGGCATGTTCTCTTCCGCGAGGACGAGCCTGGGACACAGCTTTATATATTGACCGGCGGAGAGGTCGAAGTCTTGTACAGCATCGGCGAGGAGGGCCCTGACCAAGTGGACACGGCCAGCGAGGGTGCCATTCTTGGATGTTCCTCGCTCGTTGAACCCTATACATATTCCTCTACGGTTCGCTGCATTACGGAGATCGAGACTTTGGTCCTTGATGTCGTAGCGCTCCATAATCTGATGGAAGACCATTGCAGGATCGGCTATTCGCTTCAGAATTGTGTTATCCGAATGCTCTTGGATCGCATCACCGATCTGCGATTAGGCGCATAACACGAACCATGGAACCTAGGCGGGTGAGGGGATCGATCGCCATATCGCCTTCTACAATCCTTGCATACAGGGAAAAGTTGATTTGCCGACCAACGAGCCCTTGTTCATTCAGGAAAATGGTCGCTAACCTCCCATTCAGCTCGCGATCAACAATGACAGCTTTATCCCTGACCTGGAACAACTGGGCCCGGCTGCGCATCACGCCTGCAGCCACATCATGATTAGCATCAACCACGCCAGACGCGCAGCTATCCCTCAATTTGTGGTGCAGGGATAGCTCATATCAGCTTCGAATGTCATGTTCTATGCCGATCAGGAGGTCACCGCGGGGCCTCCAACAAGGGTAGAAATCAACGATGGCACTGCCGCATTTAGTAAGGCGGCTCATCGAGCCAGAAGGACTGACTTTGAGCTTCAAGGCCATCGAGATCCCCTTCAGCCACGGATATCTTATCCACCGATTCCCTCCCCCACATGCGAACCGCCGGGAGAACGAGTTCGGAGGTCCACTCTCAAATCAGACAGGATTCAGCCGGGAAGTGATCGGAGCAGTGCGTGCCCAGGTTGAGCCATCCCACCCCATGGTGGTACGCATGAATGCCATCGACTACGCTGACGGCGTTTTCACAATAGAGGATGCCCCTGCGATAGGGAGAACGCTAGGATATCTTGATGTGACCGCTCTCCGTGTGACATCTGTAACCATGTGCGCTTGGGTGCCATATTGCCTCTATTCCGCCGGCGCTTCCAAAGCCCGCCTATTCCCAATAGGTATCTCGAATACGGAAAGTTTCCGAGCTGCCCCCCGAAAGCACTCCAATGGGTCAAAAACAGCGCGGAGATATTTCCCGCCAGTCCAGCGGCGCTATCGATCGCAAATCGATGATGCCTAAATCGACCAATTGTACGGGTATGACCACGCCTTCTTAGCCGTGATCATGTCAGTTTATTGGGCTTTCCACCACTCGAGGGCACAGCGGATTCCATCGATACCTCGAGCGAGGTGGAGAGGACTCTAAATAGGCAGGCAGGACTTCCGATGAGCATCGGGACTTGCCGTCGATAATCTGCGTAATCCTCCCCGAATTTTTCCAGCAATTCCTTCTCTTCCACCAGGAACAGGAAACAGAGAATCCATAGCCATTGCGGCACCACAATGAGAAGGAAGGACCAAATATGCCCGATCGCGAGGCCCAAGGATGTCATGAAGATACCAAGAGAGAGATGGTGAGGATGTCGGATGCAGCTATAGATATCGGTTGTAACCAGCTGGTTGGTGCAACCCCATTCCTCCGGGTCCGTCATGCGACCGAGCAACTTGCCCGTTCTTTTCAATGGAAAATACGCCAGCAGCATCCCGACGACGCCGACGGCGCGAAGCCATAGGGCAAAAGGAGCGGTCTGCAGGATGAGGTCTGTGGCGACCCCACCCACAACTGTGATACCCACCAAGATGAGCCAAAGAATGAGTCGTATTCGGCACACCGACATGGTCAATTTCTCCTTTCCTTGGAATAAACACCCGATGGGCCCGAAGCCAATATCCCTCTCCATCTATTCATAACCGCCCCTCCACAACCCCCCACATCAAATCCAGAGATCCGTCATTGGGGCCGCACTGCAATCACCGCATTGGGTTTCTCCAATCCATTCCCCTTGGCCAGGATGAGCGCTTCATCTAATTCTTCAAACTGGAAAAGGCTTACACCCAGGTGGAGGTCCAAGTGATTAGCCATCTCTATGAACTCCTCCGCGTCCGATCTCCTTAGCTGATAAAGAGTCTTGATCGTGCGACCCCACAAGTTTTCGCTGTAGTGCTCTATAGCAATGGGAGAGGAGCTTACCGGTGCCATTACGAGAATTCCTCCGCGATCGAGCTGAGCGAGGATTGGTTCTACCAGGTTTCCTGCTGGAGGGAACAGGATGGCTGCGTCCAATTTCCTGGGCACTTCTGCTTCAGGAGATCTCGCTGTCCAGACCGCTCCGGCGCGAATCGCTCTCTCGATATTCCTTGGCGAGCGTGTGCTCACATAGCTCTCAACGCCAAAGGATTGAGCGACTTTCAGCACGAAGTAGGCGGTGGGCCCAAAACCATAGAGGCCTAGTGCATCTCCTCTCCTAACCTCCGAAAGCTTAAGCGCTGCGTACCCCGCAATGCCTGGGCAAAGCAAAGGGGGGATCTCTGACGAATCCAGCCGAAGGGACTCCAGGGATAGAGCAAATCTCTCCTGCGCGATCATGTATTCGGCGAATCCGCCATCGGCGTGCCAACCTGTTGCTTGGAAATCCGGGCAATAGTTTTCTTGACCCGAGCGGCAGTATTTGCAGTGCCCGCAAGAACTGTAAAGCCAGTATGCGCCGACCCGCTCCCCGACTCTGAATCGCGTGACTTCTTGCCCCAGCTCGTCCACGACACCGACGACCTCATGGCCCAATACGATCGGACTCTTCTTCAAGGGAAGGTCCCCTTCGGCGATGTGAATGTCTGTGCGACAGATCCCGCAGTAGGACACCTGTATGCGTACTTCGTGCTTGCCTGGTCGAGGGATTGGAAGCTCGACCAAAGAAAGGGGCCTCTCGTCAATGGGCGCTTGCTCTTTCAGGATCCAGGCTTTCAAGATTGTCTCCTATATGCTGTGTACGCCGACGTAACGCTCCAAGAACTCCTCATTTGCCCCCTCCCGGCAGCTCGCGACAGCCAGCGGCAAATGGTCCGAGATGTCTTGCGCAGTGAGACCCTCTTGTCCTACGACCCGGGCGGCCATATCCTCAGCCAGCCCATGGATGAAGACACCTTGCCGCACCGCATCTTCCAGGGCTAGTCCGAGACTGTACATGGCAGCGATCGCGCCTGTCAGGATGTCGCCCGAGCCCTCCGTCGCGTCTCCCAAAATCCCGCTCATATTGATGAAAACGCGTCGATCCGGAAGTCCAATCAGGGAACGATGCCCCCTCAGGATGATGATCACACCCAAGGATTCGGCGGTCTTCTGCAACATGGGCACCTTATGCAGATCGACTTCGCTCAGAGATTTTGAGGTGATACAAGCCATTTCAGCGAGACTAGGAACGATGACAGTGGCGCCCTTTCGCGCGCCCAGGACCTCAAGATCCGCACAGAGCGCCGCGATCGAGTCGCCGTAGAGGATCATGGGCTTATTGATCTCCAAGGCCAACTCGCGAGTCAGTCTTTGGTCTTCCTCCCGGAGCGACCATCCAGGCCCAAGGATGACCATGTCCACATCTTCTGCAAGCTGCAGCAGGGCATCCTTGCTGGCCAGGGATATATTTCCATATGCTGTCTCTTCCTGAGGGATGAGCTCGATTTCATCTCCCTTGCTGGCGATGAAAGGAGCGATGGATCTTGGCACCGCGAGACACGAATATCTGCCACCGCTCTTAAGAAATGAAAGTGCAGAGAAATACAAAGCTTCAGGATGGCTCGAGGCGCCTCCGATGACAAGCAGTTTGCCAAAGGGGCCTTTATCGTCCATCTCATATTGCGACGGCAATTTGACAGGTTGATTGATCTCAATTCTAAGCGAGTCCGACTGGTGAAGGGAGGGTGGAAAGGAGATGTGTGAGACAAACAGCTTCCCACAGAGATCATAGCCGGGGTCGAGCATGTTCCCCAATTTTGGCAGACCAAAGGTTACAGTGAGGTCGGCTCTTACGGCCACCCCCATGATCTTGCCAGTATCGCCGTGAACTCCAGAGGGGATGTCGATGCTTAGCACGGGCTTATGGCTCGCGTTGATCAATTCGATGACCTTCCTATAGGTTCCTTCCACCTCTCGAGAGAGACCGGTGCCTAAGATCGCATCCACGATCAAGTCGCAATCTGCGATGGCTTCGCGTGCCGTTTCAAGGTCATGCAGTTCCGCCATAGCTATTGGCAGGCGCGAGAGGATTTCGTAGTTCATTGCTGCGGGCCCTTGATACTTGCCAGGATCTCCGAGGAGAATCACCCGGACCTCTCCGCCGTTGGCGTGAATCTTTCGGGCAAGCACGAAACCATCCCCACCGTTGTTCCCCATGCCGCAAAAAATAAGGAAGCGTTTGTTCAGGAAACTGAATTCGTTCCTCAACACAAAATAGGCTGCATGCCCGGCGTTTTCCATCAGCAGTTCCGCGGATATGCCGAATTGCTCGATGGCCATTCGATCCATGGCCCTCATCTCACCAACCCGACTGACTTTCATTTTGGCCCTTCAGACTCAGACATCTAAACAGGCTTGACGTCAAGCACAGGCGTCCCGCTGATGGCATCCAGGCCGCGAACTGTGAGAACATTATTGTCCATGCCTATCAGTTCAACCTCGGTGACACCAATAGGGTTGGGGCGGTTTGGGCTACGCAGGGCGAAGACACCCCGCAAGGGTCGACTCCTATCACCGCGCGGATGCTGAAGCAGTTCATACCCCTCACTCTGATGAAAGTAGAAGATGACCAGCGCCCTTTCCCCCGGATGTAGGCCAGTCAGACCATCCATAAGATCGGCGTCGATGACGATGTGGGATATCGAATTAATTAGCGTATCAGGATCCGTAGGTTTATCGAACTCGTTCTGCACGTAGCCGATCGCTCGTAACGACAGACCCGCCGGTTCGGCTTTGTTCGCTATGGGACAAGCATTCGAGAAGGTGGTCACCATCACTACGTCACCATTCTCGGCAACCCTCTGGAAAGCCCTCTTTATGGCGCCAAAGACCATGGTATGGTTACCCGTGACCAATGTGCTCATCCGCCCTGGTATCACCTCAAGCTTGTGCTGGCGGAAGATCTTAGATGCCTCATCGATCCATGGAGCCAATTCCGGTTGCCGAAGTGGATATATGCTCACCTGGGCAGCCACCTCCATGGGCTCTTCCGGCAGGGGGATGCCGCAAAGGAAACGTAGTGGATTGTCGCCGGTATTGGCAAATTGGTGCTCCTCATAAGGCAACACCAAGACTGTGTCGCCAGGTCCCAGCGCATGTTCCTGAGATCTGCCCCGCAAGAGGCCCTGACCGCTGAGAATGTAGACCTCATGCTCGTGGGCGTGGCTGTGATAGGGTGTTGAAGCGCCTGGCTGGACCTCGAATTGCCGCAATGCAAACGTTAGCGCCCCGTCTGGCGTAGACCAGAGCCAGCGCACAGTTACGCCATGCACACCCTTTACTGGCTCCGCCCTTACGCTCTGGGAATGTTTCACATCCATGATCCCCTTCCTCTAATCATAAGAAAAGGCCTGCGTCATCCTCCATAAAGACATAGGATCTGAGATAGATTGAGGTCTTCTCCTCAGATAACTGCTCCCTATCCAGCCTCAAGAAGGCGATTCGTTGCCCGCCTGAGGGATGCATGTTCTGTCCGCCACCAGGCCAAGCGCTTTCGCTTCGCAAGTAGAATGGCGATTGGCACACCCATGATTCCCGGCGGTGCAGGATCCAGTGCATTGAATGAGTGTCTAGCCGCGCTTGTGCCAAACTCTATCATGTCCATCACCGACATCGACTAGTGCCCGGTCAATCTAATCCTGACGGGATCCCAAATGGGGATTGCTGCCTGAGCAAATCCATCCTTTCCTATTGGACGGGGTACTAGGTACGCCGAGCTCATTTCTTGATTCCTCGGGCCTTCTGCACCCGCTACGGAATTTTAATCGGCAAGGGGGCGATTGGTCACCCATCTCATATTGCGGCAGGAAGTGACTTTGAGGCCAAGGCACCTCGCGGCAAAGGACTTGGACCACGAAACGCCCCGCGTATCGAAGCTCATCAGGCCCGTCATGGATAGGCAACTTGATACATCCATATGCGATGTTACCGGGTGCGATATGCTGGGTTGCGTTCTGATCTAGGCGCGGATGGTGCCTTCTCGCCAGCAATCAAAGATCGACACGCGCACAAGCTGCAATTATCTATTTCGCGTTTAGAGATATCTGCTTGTCTCTGTGCTCTCGATTGACCCATTCCAGCCAAGGGCCTGCAGCTCCATGTTCAGATTCTACTCCAACGCATTCAATCGCCCCCCTCCATTGGGCACGGCACATATGAAACCAATGCCATCTTCTTCCCAAGGCATCCAGGACATAGCTCCCCGCAGGCAAGGCGATTTAATACCACGCCTCCCAGCATCGAAATGATACACCGCCCGATTCAAATGGCTGTGGGCGGCAGAAAGCGCTGCCAGTTCACGTTCACACCATGATAGCCCCGCGCCCGATGAGTCCACTGATGCCGGTTCTTCGATTGCGCATTCATGCGATCTTCCATGCCAGATCTTCTTCCAAGCATGTGCAGATTAATGCATCCAGCGGGAGGCGAGGTCAACGAAAGCCGGACGCCCAAAGGGCCATGGATGCTGCGATCGAGGCCCCCCCGCTCGCCCCACACCCCTGCGGCAGATCCCTGCGGGAGCACGTGTGAGCGACCTTCCGTACGCCGCCCTGTCATGCTATATAATCACCCCGTGTTTACAGAAACGCAGAAATCCTGGGAGGCTTTCCTGGAAAGCCATCCCGATGCCCATCTGCTTCAAACCCCGGAATGGGGCGCGCTCAAGGCCGCCTTCGGCTGGCACGCCGAGCGCGTGCAGCATGGCGAGGCGGGCGCCCAGATCCTGTTCCGGCGCCCACTCCCCGGCTTCACGCTGGCCTACATCCCGAAGGGCCCGATCGGCCCATGGCTTCCCGGCTTGCTTCCGC
>Ga0190360_1001276_pt1 | contig 13147 bp, 10 predicted proteins | sample 48721834_MG_FD_161271 | JGI IMG/M metagenome (GOLD analysis project Ga0190360, IMG submission 161271) | Hydrothermal vent microbial mat bacterial communities from Southern Trench, Guaymas Basin, Mexico - 4872-18-3-4_MG | ecosystem: Environmental > Aquatic > Marine > Hydrothermal vents >... | reverse complement strand
TAAGCTGGTTACCACTTTAAATTATAGCGGTAATGAGAGTATAATTATAGAAGGAAAATCTTGTGAGATTCTTTCAATAGAAGGTACTGGTAATTTTAATAGAGTTATCAAGACCCAAAGCACTGTTTCTAAATATACAAAAAAAATAAAAATTGAAGTTTCCCAAATAAGTCCTGTGGTGGAAATTAGTTCTTGGGAAGAGGTTTCAGATTTTTAAATATATTTTGTGTTAAATTTATTTAAAAAACAACCCCCAATAGGAATAGATATAAGTGATTACTCAATTGAGGTCCTTCAGCTTACAAAAGGAAGGAAGGTTTTAGCATACGGAAGGATTCTTTTAGAAGAAGGTATTGTAAAAGATGGTTTGATTCTACAAAAACAGAAGTTGGTGGAAAAGATAAAAGAAGTGTTAAGGTATACAAGACCTAATAGATTAGAGATTTCCAAGAAATTAAGAGTAATTCTTAGTTTACCTGAATCAAAAACTTTTATTTATTATTTTGAATTACCAGGAGAATTAGAAGGTGAAAATTTAAAGCAAAAAATTTTCGAAGAAGCATCGAAAATTGTACCTTTTGGTCCTCAAGAGATATATTGGGATTATTTAAGAATATTAGATAGCAATTCCTTTTTGAAGAAGAATAAAAAAAATAAAGAGGAGAACAAAGAAAAAGGTTTGCAGAGAATTTTATATGTAGGGGCATTAAGAGAAATTGTTGATAGTTATATTGAGGTTATGGAGTTAGTAGGTTTAGATTTAATAGTTTTAGATATTGAAGCAGATTCTCTTTCCAGAGCTTTATTGCCAGGCAAAGTGGTTACTACTTATTTTGAGAAGTTTGTAAATTATTTAGAAAAATTTATATATGGTTTAGAAGATTCTATGATAATTGATATAGGGGCTCGTACTACAAATGTTAGTATTTTTAATAAAGATGGGGTTTTGAATTTGTCAATTGTTATTCCTATTGCTGGTAATCATTTCACAAAAGCAATTGCACAAAAATTAGGAAAAAATAAAGAAGAAGCAGAGTTGTTAAAAAGAAATTTTGGTTTTGATGAAGAAAAACTAGACAATAAAGTTTTACCAATCTTACAACTTCTTTTTCAGAAAATTATAAGAGAACTTAAGAAAGCTATTGAGTATTATGAAGAAAAAGTTGGAAGAGAGATAAAGAAGATAATATTAGCTGGTGGCTCCTCGCTTTTACCAAAAATTGATAAATATATTGAAGCAAATCTTGAAAAAAGGGTTATTTTGGGAAGTCCTTTAGACAGAATAAAAAATAAAGATGTGTTTGATATAGAAGTTCCAGCAATCCTCTTTGCCAATGTTGTTGGTTTAGCGTTAAGAGGAGTATATGATATTAATAAAGGAATAAATCTTCTTTCCAGAGAACAAAAAATTGGATCTAATTCTTTATTAAAGAAGATTCTGAAGATTGTTAAAACAAAGAAAGTCTTTATAACAACTTTTTGTGTATTGGTTTTTGTATTTATTTCTTTACTTCTTTTAGGATTTGCTTTATACAGGTCTTTTTTTAAAACACCTATTGGAATAAGATAGTAAATAGTATAAGATAAAGTAGAGAGCAAAAAATTAATTAAAAAGGTTGTTTTTAATTATAAAAAAGATATGTGCTATTATTTCTATAAAAAAGGAAATAAAGGATTTACCCTAATTGAAGTGCTTATAGTGGTTGGTATTATCGCCATGTTGGCTTCAATTGTAATTCTTGCTGTTAATCCAGTTCGTCATTTTGCTAAAGCAAGAAATGCTCAGCGATGGAGTAATGTCAATACAATTTTAAATGCGGTTCACCAATATATGGTAGATAATACCGGAAATTTACCTTCGACAATTGCTACATCAACCCAGTGCGCTAATGCCAGCAATGAAATTTGTAAAACTGGAGCATCTGATTGTACAGGTCTTGTTGATCTCTCTGTATTAACTGTTAATGAAATTTATTTGGTGTCTATACCTACTGATCCTACAGGTGCCAGCACCAATGGTACGGGTTATCATATTGTAAAAAGTGCCAATGGCCGTATTACAGTATGCGCTCCTCATGCTGAATTAGGTGATACAATCAGCGTAACCAGATAGAGTTTTATAAATATAAAAACAAAAAAAGAGAAGCTTTTTCAGCTCTCTTTTTTATTTAGGGCATTATTCTATTTATCCTAATCTTATTTTTCCTTTTGATTCTAATTTTCGTAGAAAAAGTTCAATATCTTCTGGTTTATAAAGCCTATAGTTATTAATAGGATGACGATAAGCTTTTAATTTTCCAGCTTTATCCCAATTTCTTAAAGTAAGAGGAGTAACACCTAATATTTTTGCTGCTTCGTTGATTTTGAGAAATCTTTTTTGAGGATCTATTTTTATATGGTGTAAGGGCATAATATTAATGTTTATATATGTTTATTCTTTATAAAAGATTAATAATTTATATTTTATTATATATTTATATAAAAATTATTGTCAACCCTATTAGTTATCCACAATTTTTAGCCCTATCTATTTCTAAAACAAAATCCTTCTCTCTTAAAAAGCTATATTTTTAATTTTCAAAATGAATTATTTTTTTAAAGTTTTGAGGTTTATTTTTTATTTATTAAGGTTTCTGAGTTTTCCACATATTGACAGTTAATTTTTATGTTAAAATAAGCTAATCTCGGGGGGTCGAGATTCTTGAGACAAGTACAACTTAACAGGTTGGTCAGTCACTAGAATAAGACCTCTGGGATGAAGATAGTTCTTTCTCTGTATAGTTCTTTGGTTAGTTCTTTTATGATTTTTGAAAATCAAAAATACTTAACCCTTAGAGAAGCAAGTAGAATTTTTGGGTATAATTTTGATTACCTTAATTTTTTAGTTAGACAAGGAAAAATTAAAGGAAAAAAAGTATATACTGATCTTTTTTGGAAGACCACAAGAAGGGCGATTGAAGAGTATTGCAAAAAAAGAAAAAGAAAAATTAAAAACTTATATTTTCAAAACAGATATATTTCTTTAAAACAGGCAGCTGCTATTTCGGGATACACACCTGATTATATAGGATATTTGATTAGAAAAGGGAAAATAGAGGGAGTAAAAACACCTGGCCAGAGTTATTGGTTGATAAGCAGAAAAGAAATAGAAAAATATAGAAAAAGCACAAAATCTCAAAGAGTATCTATTAAAAAAAGAACAAAAAAGCAATTTGTTTTTACACTTCCCAAAATAAATAATATAAACATAAGAAGTGCCAGCTATAGACTGGCTTTTGTTGTTTCTATCTTCCTGGTTTTATATTTATCTTCAGCAATTTCTCCGTTGTGGATTTTACAAGATTTATTTAAACCAACATTGGCGCAAGAGGTGAAAGTGGTGCATTTATATCCAGGAAATTATGAATCAGATCCTTTGCCTGAGAATGGAGGTTGGCAGAATCCAGTAGCTGTTTTTTCTCAAGATTTAGGGGAATTTGCAACCTTTCAAGAGTTTAATATTGAGAATTCAGCATCTCCAATTATTTTTGAAAAAATAGAAAAAGAAATTGATATTTCCGAAGAATCCGAGGAAATTCTTTCTTCCGAACAAGAGCAGCCAGAAGAAGGGTTTTTCTTTTCCTCTAGTTCTCAAGAGGAAATAATATCTTTAGCAAGTTCTACTTCTATGGCTTCCACTTCTGCAGTTGCTAGTTCTACTAATGAATTACCAGATGCTAGCACTACTACTAGTATTTCTTCAAGTTCAGACATCTTAGCTACTACCACAGAAGATACAGAAAGCACAAAAGAGGATGGAGAAGATTTCACTTCAACATCAACAGAAATCTCAGAAACCTTTTCTCAAGAAACTACTTCTACTTGGAGTCAGGATTCCACTTCTACAGAGATAAATGAATCTAGTTCTACTGATATAAATATTTATAGTTCAGAAAATGAAGAAGAATCAACCATAAGTGAAGAAGAATCAACCACAAGCGAAGAGTCGGATATTATTCTAGAAGAAGGAAATCCGCCAGAATCAGAGATGAATATAAGCTCAACCACTGCAAGTACTACAACTACTTTTATAAATATATCTTCTGTGTTCTCTTATTTAAGAAGATTCAGAGATTTAGTTGAAGAGAAAATGAGTAATTTCTTTGCACCGATAGTCAGGGCGAAAGAGGACTTTATTAAAAATATTTATGGTGGCGATTCTACAACCACTTTAGACCAGGATATTTCTATAAATCATGAGAAAAAATCTATTCTTATTCTTTCTGATTTTTCTATTCCTGAAGAATTTAAAAATGTTCATTTCAATAATGTACAGTTGAGGATGTCATTAGCTGGGAAAGGAGAATCTGGAGATAGATTAGTTATAGATTATTTTTATAAAAATTCTTGGTTTACTTTAGAAGAATTTAATTTAGAAAGTGAAATTTCTAATGCTTTAAATAGTGGATATTTTCTATATGGACTTCCTGTTTTTGAAAATATAGAAGATTTAACAAGCTTTAAGATAAGATTTACTTATTTAACTCAGAGGGCAGAAAGTTCACAATCTTTGGTATTTTTAGATGCAGTCTGGCTAGAGGTAGATTATGAAGAAGAAAAGATAGCAGAAAACCTTAAACCGGAAGAAGGAATAATAGAGATACCAAAAGAAGCATTTAAGGAAGAAGAAGTGGTACAGGAAGTTTCTTTGGCAAGGTTTTATCCTGAAGATTTTCTTCCTGAGCAAGGATTGGAGGAGGGACAAGTAATAAGAATTGTTCCTAGATTTAATTTTGAAATTCCAGAGGATGGAAGAATAATAGCTGAAGTGACTAATCCTAATCTAGAAACCGGAGGAATATTCAGAATACATTTCTATTCTAAGGAACTGGGTTTGGTTTCGACTTTGAATGTTGGTTCCGGAGAATCTTTCGAACAAGGATATAAAGTTCCCCGTCCGCAGTTTCCTGATTTAAGTTATGCTTGTCTTTCTCTGTATAAAGAAAAAAGCGTAGTCGAGTTAGATGTTAAGAAAGAGTGGGGAGAAATTTGGATTGATATAAAATATATTCCATTTTCAGGAAAAGGAAAATTTGATTTTGATGTTTTGGAACTTAAATTTAAACCCAAACCTGTATTACTAGACAATCTTATATTTTTAGGAGAGGTTTCATTCGGACCTTCCGAAAAAGGAGAAAAGGAATTCACTTTCGAGAATTATTCTACTGGCAAGATTATAGTGGATACTGTCCAAAATGGAAAAGGAGGTGGAGGACACTTCTTCTATTTAGATGGAAAAGGGATTGGTTTGGTAGAAAGCGGTTATATAAAGACAAGAACTGTGTTTTCGAATATTCTTCCCAGTGAACACACTTTAATAGTAAAACATGGAGACTGTAATTGGGAGGATAATCAAGGAGAAAGGGTTGTAAATGTTTATTTTGGTGAAATTCAAAAATAGAAAAAAATATGAAGTTAATTATAAATATTCCTGCCCATAACGAAGAGAAGACTATAGGAAAAGTAATAAAAACGATTCCTCGTCAGATTTTTGGTATTAAGACAATAAAGGTTTTAGTGATAGATGATGGCTCTGTTGACAATACAAGAAGAGAGGCAAAAAAAGCAGGGGCAGATTATATTATTTCCAATAAAACAAACAGAGGTTTAGGCTATTCTTTCCAGAAGGGAATAAATACAGCTTTGGAATATGGAGCAGATATAATTGTAAATATAGATGCTGATTATCAATATAATCCTAAAGAAATTCCAAAATTAATCGAGCCTGTTTTAAAGAATAAAGCAGACATGGTTATTGGAAATAGAGAAATAAAGAGAATAACTCATATGCCTCTTATCAAAAAATATGGAAATTTAGCACTAAGCAAGTTTATTCGAAGCCTTCTTAATGTGGAGATTCAAGATGTGTTTTCAGGATTTAGAGCTTTTTCTAGGTCCTATGCTTTAAAGATTCAGATTAATTCTAATTACACTTATACTTTAGAAAATCTTCTTCAGGCAGTGTTTTATGAAGCGAGAATAAAGGAAGTCTCAATAAAATTTATGAGGAGAAAGCATGGTAATTCCAGATTGATAAAAAGTTTGATGAGACATTTATTATATTCTGGGTCGACAATTTTAAAGATGTATGTGAGATATTCTTTTCAGAGATTTTTAAAATCAAGATATGTCTTTAGATAGTGTTATAGAATATTACGAAAAATGCCACAGAGATTTTGTTGATTTTTGGAGGATAGATGAGAATCTAGGGTTTCATTTGGGATTTTATGACAAACACCACAAAGATCACAATGAAGCTGTTGTTAATATGAACCGAGTGATGGCTGAAATTGTAGGGATCAAAAGGGGAGAGAAGGTATTAGATATAGGATGTGGAATAGGAGGTAGTTTGATTTGGTTGGCTGAAAACTTCGAGATTAAGGGGGTTGGAATAAATATAGTTAAGAAACAGATTGAGATTGCTAAACAGCTTGTTAGGGAATATAGACTGGATTCGAAAATTAAATTTTATTTAAGAAACTTTTATGATACTGGATTTTCACAAGATTCGTTTGATATTGTCTGGGGATTAGAAAGCGTATGTTACGCAGAAGACAAAAAAGCATTATTGAGGGAAATAAGCAGAATTCTTAAAAGAAATGGAAGATTAATAATTACAGAAGCTTTTAAAAAAGAGAATATTTCAAAAAAAGATCAAATAAATTTAAGAGAGAAATGGTTAAAGAATTGGGCGGTTCCCACAATAGTAAAAAGAGCCGAATTTCTTAAATATTTGAAAGAATTAGATTTTAAAGATATTAAATTTTTTAACATTACCAAAAATGTGGAACCTTCTTTGAGACAGCTTTATCTTGCATCTTTGTATGCCTATCCCATTATAAGAAGTTTAGAACTATTTGGTTTAAGAGAAGAAATAAGAAGAAAAAATGTATTAGGGTCTTATTATCAATACAAATTTCTCAAAAGAGGACTTTGGGAATACGTAATTATTTATGCAAGCAAATAATAAATTATCGATAAATTATTATGTTGAAATTTAAAGAATTAATTTATTTATATAGATTAGCACCCTGGGGAAACAAACTTAGAAGTTTTAGAATGTTAGGATATACAATGTTGGGATATTTAATGTCTGGAAGTTTTAATCTTTCTGCCATTTTAATTAATACATTAGCTGTGTTTGGGGTTTTGCTTTTTGGGTTTTTAATTAATGACTTTTATGATTACAAAATTCAAAGAGAAATTAATTTTATTGGTTTTAAGATAGAAGAAGGTTCGTTAAAGAAAAGAGAATTTTTCCTTTATTTATTAATACCTCTCTTTTTGGTTTTTCCAATTTTCTTTATTGGTAGATTTATTTCAGTTTCCAAGATTTTTCTTATTTCAATCTTTGCAGGATTATTTTTAATAATTTTCTATTCCGTTCCCCCATTAAGATTGAAAGAAAGAAAAATAGCTGGATTCTTGGTATCTCCTTTTGCTGTTTCTTTTCTATTTTTAGAATCTTTTTCTTTGCTGAAACAACCAGAATTAGAGATTTATCTTTTTGTAATTATAATATTTTTGTTTCAGTGCTATTTAGAGACCCTTCATTCAATTAAAGACTTTCACGATCCGAAGGAAATAACCAAGATGACTTTGAAGGATTCTTTAAGATTCTTAAAGATATTTTCTTTAATTTCTTTCTCGGCTTCGCTGTTTCTCTCATTTATTAACCGGTTTTTTATAATTACAGCTCCATTTTCTTTACTTCGGCTGAAAGCGTTAGAGAATTTAGATATTGGTGCTATTCAAAAAACAAGGACTAATCTTTTTTCTCCGGTTTTATCTTTGTATGAATTTGGGTTTTATGGGATACTTGGCATTTTAAATATATTTTAAAACCCTAATAAGGTTTAAAAAAGTTTATAAAAATATGAAAAAAAGGAAAGAAGACATAGTAATTATAGGGGCTGGGGTAGGAGGATTAACTGCCGCTAAAACATTAGCAGAGGATGGATTTTCACCTCTTGTTTTAGAAAAGAATAAAGGATTTGGGCAAAAAGCATGTGGCGAGGTGGTGTTTGCAGAACGTTTTGGTTTTTCTTTTCATGATTTTGCAAAAGATAGCGATATTATTTTAGAGAGGTTTAATCATTTGATAATGAATTATGGAGATAAAACATGGACGATAGAAACCCCTTGCACACTTTTTTCTATAGATAAAAAAGGTTTTGAGAAACATTTAGCTGAGGAAGCTAAAAATATTGGCGCAAGAATTCATTTAGGAAGAAAAGTGGTGAAGATAGAAAGGAGGGGAGCTACAATTCTTATCAATGGAGAGATAGAGACAAAATTGATTATTGGGGCTGACGGATTTTTTTCTAAAATAAGGGAATTTGTAGGGGAACATATTAAAGGATATTCTTTTGCTGTTAGCGCTGAAGCTGAATGCGATTACAGATTGTGTGGTTTTTTTAATCCAAATATAGTGCAGAAGGGATGTGCTTGGATTTTCCCAAGAGGAAAAAAAAGAAAAAGTAATATAGGAGTAGTAAGTTTTAAAGAAACTGAAAAAATGTGGCTTTATTGGAAGAGGTTCGTTAAAAAATTTAAATTAAAGCCCACAAATATAAAAGGAGCATTTATTCCGGCTCAACTTCCTTCAAGGACATATTTTGACAATATTCTTTTAGTGGGAGATGCGGCATGTCTGACTGATCCTTTTACCGGGGCTGGAATAAATTCAGCAATAATTTCTGGTTTCTTGGCGGCAGAAACAGCAAAAGAGGCATTAAAAGAAAATAGGACAGACGCTTCTTTTCTCAAAAGATATGAGAAAGCTTGGAGAAAAAGAATGTATTTCAAACTATTTAAAGCTAATTTAAAACAAAAGATTTTTTATGAAGCATTGTCGCATCATGAGAATATACCTTCAATGTTATTAAAGTTTTTGTTTTGAAAATTATGAAAACCTATCGAGAATTTGTTTCAAAATTTAATAAAGAATTAAAAAAATATCTTTTAAAGGAAGAGAGAAGATATCGGAAAGAATTTCCCCAGAGTATTTATTTATTTACTGCATTAAAGGAGTTTGTTCTTTCTGGAGGCAAAAGGATTAGGCCGTATTTGATTTATCTTGGATATTTAAGTGCGCAAAATAAAAGGCCGAAAAAAGAAGTATTTTTTACGTGTATTGCATATGAACTGCTTCATAATTTTGCTTTAGTTCATGATGATATTGTAGATAATAGCGAGAAAAGAAGGGGAGGGAAAACCTTGCATAAGATATTGGGAAGTGATGAAAGGGAGGGGATTTCTTTGGCAATGTTAGCAGGAGATATTTATTGGGCTCTTGCTAATAGTTTGATTATTAAAATCAAAACTAAATATAAAAAAGAGATTCTTTCTCATTGGTTTGTTCTTCAAAATGAAGTTGTAAGAGGAGAAGCTGAAGAATTTGTTTTTGGTACAAAAGGATTAAAAGGAATAAAAAAGAAAGATGTGATAAATTTAGCGATTAAAAAATCTGCTAATTATTCTTTTGCTTACCCTCTCTTATTAGGTACTTTACTAGGAGAAAGACCTTCTTTGGCAAAAACACTTTTTGGAATAGGGCAAAAATTAGGAATTGCCTTTCAAATTAAAGATGATTTACTTTTGTATGAGTGGGGAGAGACGGGAGAAAAAGATATTGATGTAGATTTAAGAGAAGGAAGAATGAATCTCATAATATATTTCGTTTTAAAAGAAGACCCAAAGATATTGAAACTCCGGAAGGTTTTTGGAAATTTTAAGGCTTCTGCTTCTGATTTAGCTAAATTGCGGGCATCTATCAAAAAGACAAGAGCTTTGCAGAGAGCACGAAAAGAAGCCGAAAGATATATAGAGCAAGCCAAACAAGAGATTTTAAGTCTAAATATAAATCACCTTATAAAAAACGAATACTTTAATATTATTAACAAGATTTTGACAAGGAATAAATGAATTATGTTTGCACTTATTACTGAAACAATATGCTATCTTCTTTTCTTCTTTCTTGTTTTAAAGATATTGAAATCAGGAAAATCTGATGAAATTGTGAGTTTTATTCTGCCCGTGATGTTGTTTTACTTTTTTATAGAGTTTATGTCTGTTAACAACCAAAAATATGTTTTTTCAGATGAATTTTCTATCTTTATTTTTAATGTTCCTTTATCAATACTTGTTCTTTGGGTAGTGCTGCTTTATTTCTGCTTTTCTCTTACAGAATGGATAGCGAGACATTATAGTTTGAGCTTGCCAATTTATAAATTATCGGCATTAGATAGTGTTTTCGCTGTTTTGATTAGTATTCTACTTGAACCAATTCCAGTGAAATTAGGGTTATGGAGATTTTTAAGCAATCCTATTTATTTTGGAATTCCTGTCTGGAATTTTATTGGTAAGTTTTTAAGCGTTGGCCTTTTCTCTTTAGGTTATAGAGGGTTTAAAAATATAAGATTCAAGAAAAGGATAATTTTGACCTACCTTTATATTTTCTTAATTCTTGTTGCAAGATTTATTGCATATAAGTTTGTTTAAGAATAAAAGATGTAAAAAATGACAGTAATTCCAACCAAAAAATTAATAAAAAATGCTTTGAGGGCGATATTTCATCCCCATAAAGCCTTTAAAGAAATTCGTAGAGATTGGAAGGTAAATTATAATACATTGATTCCTTTGTTGTTTGTATGGGGAGCGGTTTTTATTGTTTTGAATTTTGGCATTGCCCAGAGGATTTGGATTTTCTATTGGAATCATGCTCCGATAAAGATAATTAATCAAAGCATATTTAGTTTTTTGATATGGCTTGGTGGAAGTTTAAGTCTTTTCCTTCTTGCTAAATTATTTAAAAAAGAAGTTCTTTTAACCCAGCTTGAGATTGCGTCGTTTTATCTTTGGATTGTATGGGCGATTGCGCCTTTGTTTGATATACCTCATTTGATATGGAATATTCCGATGTGGAGAACATTATCTGGTATAGGGGTGCATTCTTCTTGGTTTGTTGTATTTCCATTATTTATAATTTTAACATTCTTTCTTTTAAAAGATCTTTTGGGCTTCAAAAAGAAAGAATTAATTATAGCAGGAATTATTTCTCTTTCTGTTCCATTTATAGGAAGATTTGGTTTCGAAGAAATTCCTACATTTTTTAATGAGTTTTTGAAGCTATTCAATCAACCTGTGGGATATCATAATTCTGCTTTGATTGTTTGTTTGGTGTTTTTCATATTTCCTTTGTTTTTCAGAGAATTTATTTTAGGGAAGATTTCTTTTAGAAAATGCATATTTAACTCTTTATATCTGACTATATTGATAACTTTTGTTTGGATAAAGATAATATATTTTACCCCCCAGTTAGATTTTTCCATTGGTGGAGAAAATCTTTTTTTCTCAAGAATATCTACCGGAGATTTTGGAGCAGGAAAGTCATATTATACTCATTCTTATACATGGGTGAGTTCAGACTATGAAACAGGAACAGTAACACATAGGGCAGGAGACGGTAGTAGTTATTATAGTGACGGTTATGTAGATTCAGTAGACTTGGATTTCAATCCTGCCTCCACCACGATTACAGAAATAAGGGTGAAGGTGAGTTTTACTGGGAATACTCAAAACAATCAAGCAGGGGCAGGTCCTAAAGCCCAAGGATGTTTTGCAGGTGATGTTACAGGAGCAGGTACTTATTATTGCAGTGATTGGGTAGAAAACTTAAGTGGAGCATCTAACCAAACCTTTACTATTAATTCAACAAACATCCATACTTATGAAGCAACTGGAGATGGTGCAGCAACAAGCAGTGATGCTTGGAACGCTTTGATTGCTGCGATGACCCAAAATGATAACGATGTTTTAGTGCATTCTTGGTGTGAAGGTGATGGAGATGACAACGCAGACAGTGGGGATCAGATTGAGTTTAATGTAGTCACAGTAGAAATTGATTATGAGACTGATTTAACTCAACAAACCTATCGGTGGTACGCAAATACAGATAGTGTACAGCCTGGCAATCCTTTAGCCAATGAAAATACACCTTTTGTTGGAGCTTCTTCTACAGCTGTTTATCGGTTAAGAATTTCTATCGGAGTAGATACAGGATATATGGCTACGAGCACAGAACAGTTTAAGCTTCAGTTTGGTACTACTACTGATTCTTGTGGCGATATTACTTCTTGGGAGGATGTTGGAAAGATAGCTTCTTCTACTATATGGAGAGGGTATGATAATTCAAGTCCAAGTGACGGAAGCCAGATTACATCTTCTTTATTGGATTCTCAAACAAATGCTTTAGAAAGTTATGAAGAAGAAAATCCATCTGCTGCAAACCCAGCAGTAATCAGCAATAAAGGAGAGTGGGATTGGGTGGTTCAAAACAATGGAGTTCCTAGGAATACAACATATTGCTTCCGCATGGTGGGAATAGACGGAAGCTCCTTTGCCCATTACGCCAATTATGCGCAGATTAGTACAGAAGGTATTACCATCTCCGGCAACGCCTACGAAGACGAAGCAACCACAGTATGGACAGGATGTGACGGAACAACAAACAACATCAGCTTAGTAGTGGATGGTACCTTTATAGCTTCTACCACCTGTTCAGCTTCAACAGGCTATTATGAGTTCAAGAATGTATCTCTCTCAGCCAATGATCCAGTATCTGTATTCTTTAACACAAATGGAGGCAATACTGACAAAGGAGTAGCAGTAACAGTGGTAGGTGATTCTTCTTCAGATATCACACTCAATCCAAGAAAGAACAGAGTCTGGCTCAAAACAGAAACAGGTGTTTCTAACATAACAAACACCAACCTTGACCATTGTGACTCAAATTCACCTGCTCAATGTTCAAATGTACCTTACTCTGTAACATCTAACAATCTCACAATTGAACCTTTTGCAAAACTTATCATACAAGACAATAAATCATTTGTTCCTGGAGGTTCAGTCACCCTTTCCTCAGGAGCTTCCCAATCAGCTCCAGGAGGTGATGTATTAATCAAATCAGGAGCTACATTTGGAGCAGAAGCAAACTCCATCTCAGTAGGAGGTGACTGGTTAAACCAAGGAACCTTCTCAAAATCAGCAGGCCAGACTATCACATTCACAGCCACATCTACAGGATTCACAATCAACAATGGTTCAT
>Ga0190360_1001275_pt1 | contig 13155 bp, 31 predicted proteins | sample 48721834_MG_FD_161271 | JGI IMG/M metagenome (GOLD analysis project Ga0190360, IMG submission 161271) | Hydrothermal vent microbial mat bacterial communities from Southern Trench, Guaymas Basin, Mexico - 4872-18-3-4_MG | ecosystem: Environmental > Aquatic > Marine > Hydrothermal vents >... | reverse complement strand
AGAAGAATAAAGAAGAGTTAGATAAGTTTCTTTCAGGGAGATGATATGATGCATAAGATAGAATTCCGAGCATGGGATAAAAAGGAAAAAGCAATGTGCTGGGTTAGCATAATTGATTTTGAGCATAGAGAATGTGTTTTGGTTTATCCGACAAAAGAATATAAAGAAAAGACTAAGTCTTTTGATGAAATCGAATTGATGCAGTATAGAAATCTGAAGGATAAGAATAATAAAGAAATCTATGAAGGAGATATTGTAAAATATAAAGAAATAACCGAATGTGGAGAAAAAATAACCGAAAAAATATGCGTGGTTGAATGTACAAAATATGGCTTTACTCCATTTATATTCGAACGTGATATCTGGAAAGACTGTTGGTACACTATAAAAATTTCTGATATAGAAATTATTGGTAACATTTATGAAAACCCAGAATTGCTGAAAGAAGGGAAGAAAACATGAAAGAGGATAATGGTGACATGACATTAGGATTAATGTGTCTTGGTTGTGGTAGAATCACACCTGCCTCTGATGCGTGGTGGGGTTTTGTTTTTAAACCAAGGAAAAACAAGCCTCCTCTCTTGTATCTTGTATGTCCTGAATGTCGATTTATAAATCCCGTAAATATTAATTATATGGTTATTGAAAAGAAGGTGAAATAAAGATGATAGACACATGGTTGATTGCAATTTTGGCTTTTACGATTGTCATAGGGATTCCGATATTAATATTACTGATATCGGAAACTATGTCGGATAAATTTAAAATCATTGAAATTAAGGAATATAATAAGCAAGATGAAGAGATAGGTTCAACTTATAGAGTAGTTAGAAGATTGAAATATTTACCATATTGGAGTACGGTTTATGAGTCATCAGACCTTAAAGATTCTATATCTTTCTTGATAAAAGAGAGGAAAGAATTAGAGAAGATACCAATGAAAAAGAGAATACGAGAGTTAGACGACTCTGAAATTTTTAATGAGGTTTTATGATATGAAAAGAATAAGTTGGAAGGATGTGAAAGTTGGAGATTTACTATTTTTAAATTCAATTGAAGGTTATCTAATTATAGAAATAACCAAAGCAGAACCTATTAAAACACATTATAGGTGGGTATATGGAAAATACTTAAATACTACTATACAGCATTTGAAGCATGTATATCAGGGTTTTGTCTTTTTGGATGATTTAATAGAAACATATTTACTTGAGGAGGGGGATACAGAGGAAATCGTAGCTAAATATTTAATTTGAATGAAGGAGATGATATAATGGACAGAAAATTTAAATTAGGAGATAAAGTAAGAGATAAGATATCTGGACTGGAAGGAATAATAACTTCTAGAATAGAATTTCTAAATGGATGTGTACAGTATGGAATTCAACCACCAGTAACTCCAGATGGAACAATGCAGGAAGTAGAATATATAGATGAAGAACAATTGGAACACGTAGAAGAAAAGAAGAAATCTATAAAGAAAAGTGATACAGGTGGAGGGATTCGATATTATCCAAAAAGAATCTAATAGTATTTTAGTATGGAGATGGTAGTATACATGATATTAAATAAAAATCTAATTGATAAATATATTGATGAAATTCTGGAGAAAGTTGAAATGGGCTTAAAGAATGACAATCTAAGAGTTCATAAGCACCACCTCTCTTATCCTTACAGCTTGAAAAACATCTATTTAATCAACTTGAATAATTACTCTTTACGGATTGGAGCATTTGGTGATTGGAGTCTCTATAGAGATTCATTCCATAGAATACTACATCCCACATTTAGACAGAAAATCAGGATGAAAAGATTATGGAAAGAAATAAATAAAAGATATATGGATGAGAAAAATAAAAGGGAGAGAGAGGTATTAGAATCTATTCTTGGTGAAGGGAAATGAATATTGAATTAAAATTCAGAGGGAAATCGATTTCAAAGAATAAATGGGAATATGGAAATGGTGTATTTAAATATCGAAATAAGATTTATATTGTTTATACCTCAGCTAAATTTGATAGGATTACAAGACAAGCTTTGGGAATAGAAATTCAACCAGAAACTTTAGGAATATGGACTGGAGTTCACGATAAAAATGATAAAGAGATATACACTGGTGATATTTGTAAAGATGAAGAAGGATTCTTACTCATAGTAGATTTTGATGGATTTGAGTATATCCTTAAACATAAACTATATGATTATAGAAGCTGGGAAGTTTTAAAATCTGGGGAGGAAAAATTTGACTGGTATTTCGAAGAGATTCCATTTAAGGATAATTTTGCTGGTTTAGAAATAATAGGGAATATATTCGATAGCCTAGAAATCATTAAGAATTATTAATATGGATATAAATGATATAAAAATTGGAGACATCTTCTTAATACATGTACTTTTAACCGGAGAGAAAGCCAATCCTCCGATTGTGGCGAGAGTTAGAAATATAAAATACGACGTTGTGCTATCTGATTATGTAATTTACTGGGAAATGATATCAGATGGATATCAATATTATAATTGGAGAAAGAAGAAAGTCAGATATTGGGGCCAAAATTATTTATTTTCAACATTCAAGAAGTGTTGTGAACCAGTAGAATCAATAGATGAAGCTCTCGTTTATCTTCTTTAGATTTATGTATGTAAGTAAAGGAAACCTAAGGATGGATATACCAACATTTTCCTTACCAGCGATATTCACTTGCCCAAATTCTACAAACATGTGTAGAAGATTTTGCTATGCCAAGAAAGCTGAGAGGTTCATACAAGTAAAGAAATCTAGACTATCTAATGTAATAGATACTGTTTTAGATGATTTTATTGATAAAATGGTAGATACAATTAGAAAAAGAAACACTAAATATTTTAGAATTCATGAATCTGGAGATTTTTATAACCAAGAATATCTAGATAAATGGATAAAGATAGCAAGAAGACTGCCTAATGTAACATTTTTAGCATATACTCAGATGTATCATCTTGATTATTCTAAGAAACCTGACAATCTAATAATCTATTGGTCTGTGTGGCCAGATAGTAAGAATGTTCCATCAGAAGGACTATTTGCTTATGTAATAGATAATGGGAAAGGAAGACTACCAAAAAATCAGTATATAATCAATGGAAAAGAATGCATAAAGGGAGTGAATGGATTAAAATGTAATAACTGTATGTATTGCTATAAAGGGAAGGGAAATGTCATCTTCAAACTGCATTAGGAGATATCATCCAGGGGATATTGTCATATACGAAAATGAAGTATATCAGATATTAGAAGATTTTCATCTAGAAAATAGATATATCGCAGCTAAACAACTTACTGGAAAGAGAAAGGGTGAACGTTGGTTCATATTAAGAAAGGAGGTGTCAAAAAAATTAGAGTCAATAGAAGAAATTCTAGCGATACTAATTTAAATTCGTATAGATATGGAGACATAGTAGAATATGTGGATGGGATATATAAGGTGATTTCAGATGTAAGTTCTAAATACATTGAGGCCATTCAACTTACTGGAGATGAATCTGGTATAAATTGGCTTATATCTAAAGATAGGATACTTAGAAAATTAACATCAACATCAGAAATTATATCTAAATTAATTTAACCAAAAACTATATAAATGTTTCTGTCCTATATAAGATAATTGGAGAGAAGTGTAAGAATTTAATTTTAAATAGTAAATAATATGAAAACTAAATATAAAGGAAAAGTGATAAGAACTAGTGGATGGAAATCACAACCAGAGTTCGATAAATTTCTATCAGAATTATCTGTATCTTCCCTAAGGTTCTTGAATCATGAATATGGAAAGAAGATAGCTTACTTTAGAAATAATTACGATCTTTATGATGAAGAAAATGCTAGAGCTTATCAATTACTCCAGCAAGATAAACATATGATAGAAGAAGAATTAAAGCATAGAGAAGTGCAAAATCATGGTGTGAGATTGGATACTCAATATTTCGACCCTGATACCGGATTAGTAATAGATATAGTGAAAGGGCCTCAATACAGCATAGCTTTTAATGAATCAGAAACTGATTATGTATATAACTATGATAATAGAGAATATTCAGAAATCGAGGAAGAAAAATTAGAATCATCTAGGAAACGGCTATATGATGTTTATAAGGATTGGAATTACTATGATGAAAAATGGAGAGAGGAGTACGATCAGGAAGAATAATAATTAGAAAAAGAGGATCTGAAGAACCAATATCTGCACGAAATAATTGGACTCTTTGGGTATTATGCAGAGATTTTTTAACCTCAAATGAAATACAGTTTCTAATAACAAAACGAAAAAATGATTTAAAATATGAAAAGAATCCTATTAAAGTTAGGGAGCTAAGAACCGATATAAGAATATTGGAAGATGCTTATTATATAATTAAAAGAAAGGAAAAAGAAAAATAAAAAAAAAGAGGTGAAGGAAATATGAAAGAAGTAACAGATGAAATGTTTGATGACATACTGAAAAGTGCTGGGCCACAGTATTTCTTCCATCGATTGGAGGATGGAGAGATAATACTTGTATTTAAGTCTGGAGTTAGAAGAATAGAGCCTGGAGAAGAGGATTCTGCAGGAAGAATATGGTCTCCAAAGGTAGTTGATGCTAATGGGAATCCACTCTTAGACAGAAATGGAAAACCCAGAGAACCATGGGCAAAATATGAAGCTGAAGTGGAAATAAAAGGAATTCCATACATCTATAGTTTCTCTGGTGAGAGGAGCTCGCTACTTCGTAATTTTGCAGCGGCACTGAAAAAAGAAGATATAAAAAACTCAGACCTTCCGGGCACAAAATGGTCTATTGAAAGAGTAGGAGAATACGATTGGAAAATTGTATATCTAGGTCGTGAATGGAAAGAGGAATCTAAACCATCTAAAGATGAATCAAGCGACTTAATAAACCAGATAACAGAAGCATTACGAGAAAAGAAAGACCAATCAAATAATGGACTTAGCAAGCAGGATCTTATAGTTTATCTAGCATTTGTAACTCATAAGAAATCTGAAGAAATAGAAAAAGTCTATGATCAACTACTTAAGCTGGGAATCATTAAAGAAGAATCTGGTAAGGTATACATTTCTTAAAAGAAGCTGATTAAATGATTAGATTAAGAGTACATCATGATGCAGATGGTCTTATATCAGGCTATCTTGCATCATATGGTGTAAAGGATTCTCAACTAGAAATTTGGGATGGAAAATTTGGGGATACTACTGGATTAAAACCTGGAGATTATATGCTAGATATGAGACCTATCCAGAATATGGAAGGTCTTACAGTAATAGATCATCACTTACCTCATAGAGAAGATAGGAAATACACATTAATTTCTGATGATGTTCCAGCCTCTCTGATATCCTGGAGACTCTTTAAAGACAAAATACCAAAAGGAGAATGGTGGAAAACCACTATAGGTATAGTAGGTGATGGGCAGCCTGAACTTATACCAACAGAAATCTTTGAAACAACTCCAGAACTTCTTTCGAAAGTAAAAACATCTTCATATCAAACTTATGGAAAGTGGAGAATAAATTACTATCCCACTTATAAATTAGTGAGTTCATATGTAAATGCCCTGCTGAGAAAAGGTGAATTTCAAGAGGCAATAAATTTAGTCAAATATGCTCAAAAACCATTTAATATTATTCACTCTAATAAAGCTAAACAAGCAAAAGCAGACATCCAAAATGAATTTCAAAGAATTATTAAGGAAGCTGACAGCTACGAATTAGATAACTTAGCAATCGTGATTTTCACTTCTGAGTTTAGATTAACAGGATACGTAGCATCAGTGATTCAAGAAGTCTTGGGTAAAACCACCATAGCAATAAATAGAAAAGATGGATCTGGATCCTTAAGAGGCGATCTAGCTACTTATTGGAGAGATAAACTGAGACATCTAGATTATTTAGAAGTAGATGGACATCCAGGATTTATGGGACTCACAATCACTATAAATCCGGATACTTTAGTAGAGGATATAGTTAATGAGTTCGGCTAATGAAAATTTTGGAGATATTTTATGATAATTTCGGTATTGCTAGAGCTAAAATTGAGGGGGACTCTGGAGAAGTATATTGTACCTCTGCAGATATAGATTTGAAAAGATACTGGTGTAGTTGTCCATACTATGTATATAATGAGAAAGCTTGTAAACATATTAACTTATTAGTTAATAATTTGGAATATGATAAAATGAAGCAGAAAGACTTTACTTATTTAGAAACTGGATGTAAAAAGATTGATAGTCTTCTTGGTGGTGGAATTCCATTAGGAATAGTCACAGCAATCTTTGGAGAGCCCACATCTGGTAAAACCTTATTTAGCTATCAGTGTGGACTATCCAATATCGCCAATACTAATAAACAAACTCTCTTAATAGAAACTGAAGGACTACGAGACTACGATACAAAATTAATACTTTATAGATTTATGAATAGATGGGGACTAACTAAAGAAACTGTGGACAGTAAATTCAAAATTCTACATACATTAGGAGATATTCAACTAAAATCTTATCAGAAGCTCTTCCAAATGTTTGGATATTACGTAACTGATGAAATATCAAAACAGGGTAAATACTCACTAAAGTTTCAGAACTGTGCTCCAACACTTAAAGAAAAAGAATTGGAAAAGACTGGCTTAATAATCCTCGACTCTTTGACCAAACCCATTAAAGATTCTGTAGGATCAGAAACACAAAATCTCCCAGCAAGAGCACAGTTAATAGAAAGATTATTCGGTAAGTTATATCATGTGGCATCAGTATATAATATCCCAATTATTGTCGTGCATCATGCTAGTATAAACCCAATTATGCCTTTTGGAAGAGATCTAGGAAAACCATATGGTGGAAATCCTGTATTGTATAATAGTAAATATGCTCTAGAATTTATAGATGCTCCATCTAAAATCAAGACTCAAACAGGATGGGGAGATGAAGCCAGACGAGTGAAACTCTTACGCAGACCCGATGAGCCATACACTGGAGAATTAATACCTGTACGATTGAAGAAAGATTATGGATTCACGGATGAGTAATGCTATCAGTAGATGTTTTAAAGAAGGCTGTAGATGCAGTCAAGAGTTCTGGATATAATCCAGACTCCCTTATATTTCCACCTACTATTAATATAGCATTCAAATCTGGTGAGGAAGCTGCTATATTATATGGTGATTATCTGACTTATGTAATAATGTATGATGAACACCCAAAATTATGTGAAGACAGCAATGAATTTTATGCTAAATTAATGGCATTGAAAATATGACTACCGCTAAAGAACTCCAAGAAGAATTCTATAGAAAGTTAAAAAAACTTCAAGAAGAGTGTAATCATCCAGAGTTGACTGATTGGCTTATGGAGGAATGGGCACCAGGACACAGCACTGGTTACAAAATTAAACAATGTAAAATATGCTGGAAGATAGTTGAAAGAAAGGAAGCATGAAAGTAGTCTGCCCAAACTGTGGTTATGTATTCGAGATTAGAGTTACAGACTTATTTGTTAACTGTCCAAAGTGTGGCATGGTAGTAAGATATTCATTCGATTGAAATCATGGGAAAAGTTAGACAACAGTATATAAGAGATATAGCAGAGAAAGTCTATAAATATACACCAGAGAGAGTATCCACAAACTTTGAAGAAAATAAAGAATTATTAAATGAAATTGCTAATTTAAATTCAAAACTCCTTAGGAACAGAGTAGCTGGCCTCTTAACTAATATGAAAAAAAATGAAGGGAGAATAATCTTACCCCCTAAGAAAGGAAAAAAGCCAAGAGATAGGAAAAAGCGTAAAAAGAGAAACAACTCAAGGAAGAGAAAAAGGAGAAGGATATGAGCACAGAAGAGAAACTAAAAACTCTAAAGGATATAGAAATAAATTTGAAATGCACTCCTAATTCATCAAGATTGATTATTCCAGTGAGTAATGGTAAAGCTAAATATCTTATTTCAGATGATATTCGTGATGCTGCTCGTGAGTGGATTAAGGCACATCAGGAAATAATAGATGGTTTTGAAGTATATCTTTATGATGAAACTGTAAAAAAGCGAGAGTATCAAGCAATAAATAAGTGGATTGAATATTTTTTTAATCTTAATGAGGAAAAGTGATATGTACAAGAGATGTAAACCTATAGAAATTGATGAACCTGTAACCTATTATGGAAAAATTATAGGTAGATTTAAAACAACTATAATTCCTTACATTGAGGAAGATTCCCATGAGGAGGGAGTAAAATGAAATATTCCTATCTCACCATAGAAGAGTATAAAAAGAAATATGGAGACATAAAGGCATCATCTTTTGGAATAGATAGAGAGATAACTCCATATGAAAGAGAAACCTCTATTATCCTTAATGATGATGATCCTATAGCAATGGTGTATACTGCACAAAAGTCTTTAGCAAAATTCTTAGTAATGAAAAATCCACACTTCAAAGTAGATAAATTAACTGTACAAAATGGTAAAATAGTGGCCATAGATGGTACAATAGATAAAAAATGTGTAAAAATTACAAAAATGCCACGTACAAAATTCGGTCGACTATAGTCTAAAAAAGGTACCATATTTGTCACTTTTTGAGTCCAAAAGGTACCGTGAGAGTACCTTTTTAGACATGAAAAATTTTCACGAATGGTTTAAGTCCTATGAGAAAAGTTTTTCCTAAAAAAGGACTCATTTCTCGGAGAAAGCCATTTACTGAGGATGAGTTCTACAGCTATATAAAAAATAATTTAAGCATAAGTGAGTTAGTATCTTTATTTAAGGCTCTCTTAAGGGTGTCTGCAGAGCTATCAGACCCTAGTAGATTTTCTAACCCAAAATCTAAGAGAAATCACAATGAGAGAGATAAGTATCTAGATGTATCTTAAATAGAATTTATTAATGACATTGATAATAGATACACGAGAACCAAATAATATTAAAAATTCATTAAAAGCGAAAATAAAAAATGTAGAGATAGATTTCTTGGAAGTAGGTGATTATTTACTGGATAATGGATATGCTATAGAAAGAAAAGATAAAGATTTAGTTCAGTCTATATTATCTAATAGGCTCTTTGAACAGATAAATAACCTATGTGAATATGAGCATCCAATCCTATGTATAACTCTACAGAATCTATGGAAAACATTCTATTTCTCAAAAAGTAGATATATTTATAATTCTTATGTTGGTGTAATCTCTACTCTAGTAACTAAATATCCTAGACTTAAATTGGTATATCTGCAGGATGAGGGAGAGTTCATAGATTTCATAGTAAAATTAGATAAAAAAATTCATGAAGAGAAGGAATCTACTAGGCCAGCTCCTCTAATGAGGAAAGCTTTTACAATCGAAGAAAGAAAGGAAAATGCTTTAACAGCAATAGAAGGGATATCTATTGGTAAGGCTAAGAAGTTACTAGAATGCTATGGATCTATAAAAAATATAGCAAATGAATCTATGGAGGGATTAGAATTAGCACCAGGTATAGGAAAAAAGTTAGCAAAGAATATTTGGAAGACACTAAATTAAATATTATTATAACAATAGTATGGGCTTTATCATTAATACTATCATCTATATATTTGGAATTAAAATTACTTTCATTTAACATTGGAGATTGTATATTATATGTGTTCGTAATAGCTAGTATATTATTTCTACTAGCAGTAAGGAGAGAATGTAGATTATGATATAATATATGTAAAGGATGTTTCTGAATTATGGATATTAAATGATGACATTAAAAACCTTAAAGGAAAAAATCAATAAATTAAATGAAGAGAAGGATAAACTTAGATTAAAACTTGAGCGGATAGATAGACAAATTCTTAGATTATTAGATGAATACTATGAGAAATCACCAGAATTTGTGAAAGTTACCTGCATTACTTGTGGTGGAACTGGATATATAAAAGACAAAGATGGGAAAAAACATTTATGTAGTAATCCATCCATACCCTTTCTATCATGTAATGGAAAAGGATATATCTGGTTGAGAAAATATGAAGAATAATATTATATCCCTACTAATATACATATCGTCAAGTTCTATAGCCTTTAGTATATTATATCCAATACTCTATAAATATTTATCTCTCGGATATGTAATATTATGCTCACTATTTGGTGGATTATATATCTACAACTTAATTAGGAGATTATACTTTAGGGAGAAGAAATAATGCAAATAGAGGCCGTAAATCCATTTAATCTAAAAAAAGATGAGTTACTGGAATATCTTACCAAACGATGTAAGCATGGTCATTTATATGTAGAACATCCTAGCTGCTATATAAAAGAAAAGAATAGAGAGACTAGAATAGGATATCTAGATATTGAGGCATCGAATCTAAAAGCTGACTTCGGAATTATGCTATCATACTGTATAAAAGAGAATGGCAAGAAAAATATTTATTATGGATGCATATCTAAAAATGACCTAATGAATGGAACTCTAGATAAAAATCTCATAAAGTCTTGTATAGATGATATGTCAAAATTTGATGTAATAATATCTTATTATGGAACAAAATTCGATATCCCATTCATACGGTCTAGAGCCTTATATTGGAATTTAGACTTTCCAAAATATGGATATTTAAAGCATAAAGATTGTTATTATATGGTGCGAAATAGACTTTGTCTTAGTAGAAATAGATTGGAAGATGCCTGCAGATTAATGGGTATTGAGGGAAAGACACACTTAGATGGAACTTATTGGATTAAAGCTCTTACTGGAGATAAGAAATCTCTTAAATATATTCTTGATCATAATAAGCGAGATGTAATACTTCTTGAAAAGCTATACCATAAAATAAAGGATTATGTTAAAGAAACGAGAAGGAGTATATAATGAAAGAATATAAGAGGGAAAAATATAATCTAAAATCATACAATAATGAGCTATATAGATTGGATTACTACGATGAAAAAACCAATATAGAAAATACAGAATATAGTGAGAGATGGGAATCACTCTATAAGAAAGCAAAAGACTTAGCCGAAAAAGGAAAGAGCTCCTCATTATGGGAACTTAAATATGAGTTCGACGCATGAGAGACATTCTTGATATCCCATTTGGTCACAGGTTCTTGGGATACTGGGGCAAAGGTTATGGAGATCAAATACCTGTATATAATTATGATGATATCAAGAAGTTAGTAGAATCCCATATAGGGATAGATAATCTGGGTTTATCGATTAGCACGTATAAAGAAGGGGAGCCTTATTTACTATTTCTTCCATTTGACTTTGATTCTAGAAATCTAAAAGAGCCTTGGAAGGAAGCTGTAACTCTCTATAATTATATAATAAAATCCGGATATGGAAGTTATCTCATATTCTCAGGTAAAAAAGGATTTCATGTGTATATCGCTACAAAGCCAAATAATTACACAAAACATCAAATAAGAGTAGTCCAAAATGTATTCCGAAATATATTTGAATTTAAAACCTTAGATACTCAGATATTTGGAGATGTAAGAAGATTAATGAGAATCCCAGATACCTATAATCTCAATGGTGATCTCTGTAGAATAATTGACATTAATGAAGGTAGCGAATTAGATTTAGATACAATATTCATTGATGCTGCTCTGAAGAAAGAAAGAAAACCTAGAGAAAATAATAATCACATTCATCCATATCCTTGTATTGAACAATTAGTACGAGAAGATCCGGAGCCTCGCCATCTTGTGAGATTTACATATGTAATTCTAAGACTATCTCAAGGATGGACATATCAGGATATTCTAAGTGAAATCGAATCATTTGGATGGGTGGATTATGATCCAGAATATACTCTTAAACAAATAGAACACATAGACACGAGAGAATATGTCCCTCCATCTTGTAAAACTCTAAAAGAGTTAGGATATTGTATATTCCCTAATTGTGAATTTAATGGAAATATTAAAGAACAATTAAAAGATTTAGGGATAGTATAATGTGTGATGTAAAAGGATGTTGGAGATTGCCATATGCTGAAGTTTATCCTATGGATGATACTTGGTCATATTTATGTAAAAAACACTTTGAAGAAGACCTAGTAAGATATGGGGATAAGCATGGATATTATATCTTAAATCCCTTAGAAAGAATTATGGCAATCTTTTCATATCTTAAGCTGAAATGGATGAAGAAAAAGTCACTAAAATAAAAGAATCAGAAAATATAAAAGGAATTAAATTTAGTATATGTAAAATGATATCTGGATATCTATATGATATTATAGGAGAGGGTAGTATAAAAGATTTAGATCGTTTAAAAAAGGCACTAGATATTGAATCTAAAATAATCGAAAATAGTATATTTGGTAGTTCGTTGATAGTAATAGATACTACCTTTGATTTAGATGGTGCTAAATATTCTATGAAAAAGATAATAGAAAGGTGGGATGAGATAGAATGAACTTAGTGGAATTTGTTATAAATTTACCCGCATTTCTTTTTTGCTATATTGCTTTATTTCTTTGGCATGAGTTAATGCATGCATTCGAAGCATTTAGGCAAGGATGTCTATTACCGAAAATTACTCCAGACTTTAAAGGCCTAACGATGTATACCACAACCGGTGATTGCTCTGTAGAAATTAATGATGATATGTTTGCATTGTCTGGGGGTGTTTATACATCTATAGTAGCATTTATCCTTACATTTTTCTCTTCTGGATTTTGGCAATGGACATTTCTAACTCTTGGTTGGCTACAATTACTCTATGGGATTTTTGAATATAGATATGGAGGCAGATTAAGTTCAAGACTCTACAAGATAGGTAGATACAGTATATATATTGGAGTGATTATATTTTGCATTATAGTTTTCTGAGGAGGCAAAAAAAGAAATGAAATATTGTGATGAATGTGGGAAAGAATTGCCAGAAGACTGGGAGTTTGACCTTTGTGAGGAATGTATGAATAATTTTTCCTCTGCAGTTATACTAGAAGAAGATATTTGGCCTGATGAAGATGACTTCATTGATTAGACTCTCATTATATTCAATTCCAGTGTATCTGAGTATAGCGGTGATATTATATGAACTTAAGTTAGGATTATTTGAATTTCTAATTATGACAATTGGTTTTACTATCTGTCTTGCTTGGTATCTGAATCAAGTGGAGATAATCTGGAAATCAGCACAAATTATT
>Ga0190360_1001274_pt1 | contig 13157 bp, 13 predicted proteins | sample 48721834_MG_FD_161271 | JGI IMG/M metagenome (GOLD analysis project Ga0190360, IMG submission 161271) | Hydrothermal vent microbial mat bacterial communities from Southern Trench, Guaymas Basin, Mexico - 4872-18-3-4_MG | ecosystem: Environmental > Aquatic > Marine > Hydrothermal vents >... | reverse complement strand
GTTTATCCTCAATTTCCAAGGAAGAGGAGGAAATTGATAGAATACTGGCTAACCTCTCCTTAGCCATGTTTAGATTGTTCCTTGCCTGGATCAGATTTGGCTTAAGATTGGCCACCTCGACTTTTGCTCTTAAAAGATCAAAACGAGAAGCTCTCCCTGATTGATAAAAAGATTCCACCATTTTGAGATGAAGTTCTGCCTGATTTAGAGCTTGCTCTGCTATTTTGAGGTTTTCTCTGGCCAAAAGAACAGAGTAAAAGCTCTCTTTTACCTGGAAGATAAGATCTTTCTTAACAGCAGAGAGATCTTCTTCGGTCTTTTGGTAGTTTAAGTTAGCCTGCTGGTAAGCGAGTGAAAGTTTTCCGCTCGTGTACACTGGCTGGGTAAGAGAAAAAGAAAAAGAAGTGGTGTCCTGTTCTCCCATTTCCAGCTCACCTATATAGGGAATAGAAATAGAGGGAACCTTTCCAAAATGAGTGTAGGTCCCGTTTAACCTGAGAGAGGGGAAAAATTCGGCAACTGCTCCTTTTATCCTGTGCTGTGCCTCTTTCACTTTTTCTTCAGCAAGAAGAATGCGAAGGTTATTTTTTAAAGCAATATCTATTGCCTCTTCTAAGGTAATTGCCTGCAAGCTATTGTGCAAGAGAAAAAAAGAGAAAGAAAAAACCACCGCAAAAAGAAGCTCTTTTCTCATTGTTTGCCTCTTTTTTCCTCATTACAAATTCTCTGATGAAGGACTTGAAGTATCTGCAGAAACTTCTTTCTTTCAGTCTGATTGAAGTATCTCAAGACAGACATTATTTTTTCCTTTTTTGTCCTCTCAATTTTTCTTACCACTTCGTCTCCATAGGGAGTGAGAGTTACCCTTATAATTCTCCTGTCAGAAGGATCAAATTTTCTTGTCACAAGATTTTTTTCAACGAGTTTGTCTACAATCCGGGTAAGAGTGCTAAGTTGAACTCCACAGGCCTCGCCCAGCTGACTCATCATAGGCTCTTTTAAAAGATATATCTGCCTTAGAACTTCAAGCTGGTGAAAATTAAGATCCACATCAATTACTTTCCCCGTCTCCTTCATCCCAAAAATCCTTGTTATATCTGACATCAGCCTGTCAAGGAGCTCTGCCTGCTTTTGAATTTCATCCTCCATAATTTTTCCTTATTAGAAAATTTTCAAAAAGAAAATATAAAAAATTGCAAATTTTATTATAATAAAATTTTTTAATACCGTCAATAATTTAACTCTAACATGGAACATTTTTTCTCATGAAGATAAAGGCCGCCGGAGATATCTTGCAAGCAAGCTTTTTTTGGCGAGCAGCCGGCCTTCACATGGTAGCCAATGTTGCACCCACAAAAAGGAAAGGCCTGCTGCACTTAACTTTTAAGTGAGATAAAACCTGTGCGAAAGCATCTTTTTTGCCCCGAGAAAGCAGCGAGCGAAGCTATGCCAGCAGGAAATATTTTCCCTCAATTCACCCTGAGATACCCGGGAGTCTAAAGAGAAAAGTATAGGTAAAAACTGTTCCAGTGTTACTCGATGGGGGATCAGGTCTTGAAATCGAGTATTTTTTGTTCCAGATTGGTAGGAAGAGAGCCTTAAGTTTGAACTCGTAAATCAGTTTAACTTGAGAGAAAGAAGCTGGGAGAGATTAGAAATGATATGTTTTGGTTGGCAGCAGGGTGGAGCCTTTTTGACCTCCTCGAGAGAACTTATACCTGATAATACTAGAACTGTCCGAACTCCCATTTTATTTCCAGCTAAAATATCAGTTTCCAGCCTATCCCCTACCAGTATGGTGCTTTCAGGAAAATAACCTGTTTTTTCAAGCACAATTTTTAATCCAAAAGTCTGGGGTTTCCCCAGAACAAGAGGCGACTTTCCAGTGGAGACTTCAATAGCTTTTACAATAGCTCCTGCTGCGGGTATGGTGGTGTTTTCCAGAGGATAAGTTATGTCGGTATTGGTGGCTATGAATTTGGCTCCTTTTAATATTGCCTGATAGGCAAGGCACATTTTACGAAAGTTAAATCTGCGATCCAGTCCTACCACCACCCATTTTACTTCAGATGGATTCCAGGAGATTTTCAATCCGATTTTTTTTAGCTCCTCAAAAAGACCTCTTTCTCCTATGATCATAACCTTTCCCGAGGTTCTGTCCGGGAGATTTTTAAAATAAAGAGCACAAAGATAGGAAGAAGGAAAAAGTTGCTCCTCTCTAACCTTTAAACCCATCATACTTAGTTTCTTAAGGTATCCCTTTTTACTCAGGGTTGAATTATTGCTGAGAAAACATATTTTCTCTCCTCTCTCTTCAAGAGAAGAGAGTGTCTCCCTGACTCCGGGTAAAAGACTATTTCCTCGATAAATAACCCCGTCCAGATCAAAGATAAATAAACTCATTCACACTCCTCTATCCGCAGATTTTCTATAAGGGAATCTTCCATGGGAATAACCCGTATTTTTCTCTTTTCACCCTGGGGGACTCGATAATATACCACCTCAATCGTTTTTTCTTTAATATCACTATACCTTGCTGTAATAGAGGCAGCTTTGTAAATTGATTCTTCATCAATCAGTCCAAAAAGAAGTGTTGTAGGTCCAGGACCCCCCTTTGCTTTTAAAATAAAATCCCCCGGGGTTGCCAGTTTCTCTATTCTGCGATTTTCCTCCTGGTTTCTTCCCACAACAACTCTTGCCTGATAGTTTAGATGAAAGTGTCTTCCCACCTTTAAAAGTTCCACTTCTCTGAGACTGATCCTTCCTCTTTTCAATATGTATTTAATTCTGCGAGAAAAATTAGGGTCAGTTAAAAGACATCCTCCCGCAGGAGAGGGAAAGTCTGTTAGACCAAACCTTTCGGCCAGTTTAATTTGAGCAGTTCTTGTTCTCCCTTTTATATCAAGAAGTTTTTCTCGATTAATCCATCCTTTCTTTTCTGGGATAGTGGGTGGTAGATTTTTGGCGGTAAGGGGTCGAACCAGATAGTCACCCCATCCTGATTCATTCGCTACCAGATTAAGGGCCCATCTACTCTGTGACTTCGGTCTTTCTCCCAGAACCTCTCCAGTAATCAAAAAAGATGCTCCTCTTTCCTTGAGCAAATCGCCGGCCTTTTTTATCATTAAGATGTGACAGTCTATACAGGGATTAGCTCCTTTTCCAAAACCATGGGTAGGAAATTTGACTATTGAGATAAGTTCTTCTCCTATGTCGGAGATGATAAGGGGGATATTTAATTTTTGAGCAGCAGCTTTTGCTTTTTCTGGTCCAAAAAAGGGGGAAACAAAACACACACCTTCTACCTGAATTCCCTGCTCTTTAATTAAACAAACTGCTAACATACTATCCAGTCCTCCAGAAAAAAGAGCAAGCGCTTTCATTCTACTTTATTTTCTTTAGCTGGTCATTAGAGATAATCTTTCTCACTCCTTCTGGAGTTTCAACTATAAGTATCTTCTTAATGAGATTGTAGCCTACCACCTTTACTTTTTCCCCCTGGAAAGTTATTTCCTCTCCCAGAGAGGGAAAATCCTTAATAAGTTCGGTATAAACAGGATACTCGAAATTGAGACAACATCTTAATCTTCCACATATACCTGATATCTTGGAAGAAACCAGAGGAAGATTTTGAACTTTTGCCGATTCTAAAGCTACTGAGTCAAGCTTATCTTTTCCTCTGCTCAGGAAAGAGGCGCAACAAACCTCTCTTCCACAAATTCCAACTCCACCCAAAATCTGGGGTTCATCTCTTACGCCAATCTGTTGCATTTGAATGCGCACTTTAAAGACCTTAGCCAGGTCTTTAACCAGTTGCCGAAAGTCCACTCTTTCTTTAGCTGTGTAGTAAAATATAATCTTCTTTTTACCCGGGGGACATTTGGTACAGGTAAGTCTCATGGGGAGTCCATATTTGGCAATTTTCTCCAGAGCCACCTCCTTTGCTTTTACGACTATTTTTTGTTTTTCCCTGAATTCTTCCAGGTCCTTGACAGTGGCTTTTCTGATTTTTACCTTTTTAACCTTTTCCGGTACACTCTGTCTCGAGACAAACTTTACTTTGCCTATTTCCCAGCCTTCCTGAGATTTAAAAAGACAGAAGTCTCCCCTATTCAAATTCTCTTCCTCGGTGATAAGGTATGTAACTTTACCCGAAGGTAAAAGTTCTATTCCCACAAAAGGCATTTATTCCTCCTTACAAAACTTTAGGGCAATTTTTGCAACCTGGAGAGAGGTGCATTCCCCTTTAAGTTTATTTTTAATCTGGCGCATCTTTTCTTTTACCTTTTGTATGAACTGGTCATCGTTTAAATACCTCATGGCCACTTTTGAAATTTTTGCAGGTTCTGCCTTTCCTTGAATAAACTCGGGAGCTATTTCCTCTCCTGCAATTATGTTAACCAAACCTATCCAGGAAGTCTTTACCAGGAGTTTGGCTATAAGATAGGTTAAAATGTTCAGCTTGTAAATTATAATCATAGGAATCTCAAAATAAGCAGCTTCAAGGGTGGCAGTTCCAGAAGCAACCAGGAGGAGATCTGAATTTTTTATCACGGAAAGAGAATCACCTTCCCAAACTTCAATTTTTATCTTAAATCTTGATATATAATTTGATACGATTTCTCTTTTTACTCCAGGAGCCAGAGCAAGAACAAATCGTACATTTTCTTTTCGAAGTCTTTCTGCTACCCTTAGCATAACGGGTAAGATTCTTTTGACCTCGCTTTCTCTGCTCCCGGGCAAAATACCTACAATCCTGCCTTCTTTTTTTATGGTTTTATAATTTTGTTTTTTTTCCAAAAACTCCATCAACGGGTGACCAAAGTAATCAACCTGATAACCCTGTTCTTCATACCATTTTTTTTCAAAAGGAAAAATCACCACTACATGAGTTGCGGTATGGAAAAGAGTTTTTATTCTTTTTTTGTTCCAGGCCCACAGCTGAGGAGGAACATAGTAAAGCAAAGGGATTTTGTTCTTCTTAAGTATACGAGCCAAATGGAGATTGAATCCAGGATAATCGATAAGAACCACAACTCGAGGTTTATGTTCAAGGATGAATTTTTTCACCTTGCGGAAAGTCTTTATTATATCAAAAAATCTGGGCAAAACTTCCACCAACCCAACGACAGAAATTGAGGAGAAATCAGAGATAAGATTTACTCCTGCCCCTTTCATTCTTTTTCCTCCTATTCCGTGAAGGACAACTCGAGGCTCAAGTTGATGGATGGCTTCGCTTAGAAGACTGCCATAGAGGTCACCGGAGACTTCTCCAGTTGATATAAATAAATTTGGCCTCATTTTACAATTTTAAACCAGAGAGGTTTATGCTTGATGATTTAACCTGGAGGTGATGAAAAGCTCTATTTAACCTGGAGTTCAGAAAAATCAGCTATTCTCAAAAAAACTTGACCAATTTGATTTAACATAGCCAGTCGATTAAGTCTTAGATTCATATCCTCGCTCATGACCAGAACTTTTTCAAAGAAATCGTGGATGAGGTCTTTTAGCTCAGATAGCCTCTCATAGGCTTTTTTGTATTCTCTTTTTTCTATATATTCAAGGACCTCTCCTTTTATATTTTTCCACTTTTGATAGAGACATTTCTCTTCTTCCTGGATCAGCATTTCTTCATTTATTTTCCCGGGTAGCTTTATTTTCCACTCTCTGGCTTGCTTTAATATATTTACAAGTCTTATTATTGCCATGACTTCCCTTTTGTAATCTTCTCTTTGAATAATTTCTTTTAAGGTCCAAGCTCGGGAAAAAATATCTACCAGGTTAAAAGTTTCAGTTTTCATCACTGCATTTATTTGATCGTAAGGTATGTTTTTCTCTCTGAGAAGCAAACGAATCCGACTCTCAAAGAAATCTTTTAACTTTTCTCCAACCTCCTTTCCTTCTCCATAAAGATTTACAGCTCGATCGATAAGTTCCTGTAGGGAAAAATCAAATTGCTTGCCCACAATTATTTCCAAAATTCCCTGAGCTTCTCTTCTTAGTCCCCAGGGATCCTCGGATCCAGTGGGGATAAAGTTTATCCAGAAAGCGCCAGCCAGAGTATCCATTTTATCTGCTATAGCCAGGATCGCTCCTTCTAAACTTTCCGGGATTTCGTCCTGATTAGACCGGGGTTTTCTATGTTCTTCAACAGATTTTGCCACCCTGGGATCTTCTCCAAAGTAAAGCGCATAATTTGCCCCCACGATTCCCTGAAGCTCAGGGAACTCTCTTACCATATTAGTTAAAAGGTCAGCTTTACAAAGATAAGCTGCCCTCACAATCACCTTCTGATCAGACTCTGAAATATCCAGCAAACTGCATAAATCCTGAACCAGCTTAATCACCCTTTCAACTTTATCATAATAGCTTCCCAATCTTTCCTGAACAACAATTTCCTTTAAGAGAGGAACTCTCTTTTCTAAAGAGATTTTTCTGTCTTCCCTGTAAAAAAATTCGGCATCTCTCAAACGGGCATGCAAAACTCTTCGATTTCCTTCTATAATTTCTGAAAGGTTTCTCTCATTTCCATCTCTTATTCCAATAAAGAAGGGGAGGATCCCATTTTTACCTCCAACTGTGAATTGCTGTTGGTATCCACGTAAACAGGTTTTCAGAATAAAAGAGGGGAGTTTCAAGAATTCGGGATCAAACTGACCGACAAAAACAGTTGGGTATTCAACAAGATAAATAAGCTTTTCAAGAAGTTCTTCATCAGGGATCATTTGGGCTTTGGGATATCCTCTTTTCTTTAACTGGCCAATAATTTTTTGAATCTGGATCATTATTTTTTCTCTTCTTTCTTCGGGATCAAAAATAACCCGGGCTTTTTTTAGTATCTCACCGTAGGAACTGGCAGTAGGAACCTCGACAAATTCTGGGTTAAGATAAAAATGCCCCTTTGTCTTTCTTCCAGAAGACACTCCAGCAATATTAAAATGAACTACCCTGTCTCCAAATAGAGCCAGGATATAACGAATTGGTCGGCCAAAATAAAAATTCCCCTCTTTCCATCTCATATTCTTAGCAAAGTGCAGTCCCGATATGAGTTGAGTGAAAATAGCTGGTAGAATCTGGATAGTCTCTCTTCCCCGGTGAGTTCTTTTGATATAAACATATTCACCTTTTTTTGTTTTTTCTATTTCAAGCTGCTTCGCTTTGACCTTTTTGGCCTCGAGGTACCTTTTCCCTGCCTCGGTCAATCTTCCTTCAGAATCAAAAACCACATTTTTTGGGGGGCCAGACTCCTTTTCTATCAGATCCTCCTGGGTTGACTTAAGCTCCTCAATATAAAAGATGAGTCTTCGAGAACTTCCCCACACATGGATTTTTTTGTATTCCAATCTGTGCTCTTTGAGATAAGCCCCACCCTTTTGATACAGCTGTTCAAGAGCACTTTTGACCATCTGGGGAGGTAAATCCTCAACACCTATTTCCAGTACACTATCAAGATGCATTTTTTATTTTTCCTTTTTCAGCGGAAGGAGTTTTTCAGATTGGCTTTTTGATGGTTAAGATAAGCCATGGCACATTTTTTGGCCAGCTCTCTTACCCTTTTTATGTATCTTTCCCTTTCTGAAACTCCTATTGCTCCCCGAGCATCGAGAAGGTTAAAAGTATGGGAGCATTTCAAAATGTAATCGTAAGCCGGTAAAAATAGCTTTTTTTCCAGAAGTCTTTTTGCCTCCTGCTCGTAAATCTGAAATAGTTTGATCTGTAAAGATGCATCACTAACTTCAAAATTATATCGGGAAAACTGTATCTCCGTCTCCAGGTGGAGGTCTCTGTACTTAACTTCACAGTCCCAGGCTATATCAAATACACTCTCAACTTTCTGGATAGACATGGCAATTCTTTCCAGTCCATAGGTTAGCTCCACCGCAACAGGATCAAGATCTATTCCTCCTACTTGCTGGAAATAGGTAAATTGTGTAATCTCCATTCCATCAAGTCTCACTTCCCAGCCCAGCCCCCATGCTCCAAGGGTAGGGGATTCCCAGTCATCTTCAATGAATTTGATGTCATGTTGCCTGGGATCGATTCCCAGCTCTTTTAAACTGTCAAGATATATTTGCTGGATGTCCTCAGGCGGGGGTTTCATTATAACCTGATATTGATAGTGTAGCCTCAGACGGTTTGGATTTTGACCATATCGACCATCAGTGGGACGACGGGAGGGCTCTACATAAGCGACCCGCCAGGAAGAAGGACCCAAAACCTTCAAAAAAGTTGCCGGGTTAAAGGTTCCTGCTCCCTTTTCAACATCGTAGGGTTGCCACAGAAGACAGTCTCTCTTCGCCCAGAACTGATGTAAGCGAAGTATAATTTCTTGAAAAGTCACTTTATCCTGACGTTTTTCGTTTTTTAGAAGTTATTCTTGATTATAAAGAGTTAAGGATAAAAAGTCAAGCAGGAGTAAAAAATACAAAATAGGGTTCCAATGGCAGAACAGTTGGCTTGTTTTTTTCCCAATATTTGATAAAATTGACAATAAAGATAAATCCAATGGTAGCTAAACCCAGGAAAAAACGTCACCTTACAAAATTTAAGGCTCTCTTAAAAAAGGCGGTTTTAGCCAATGATTCTCCCGAAAAGCTGGCGCGGGGGTTTGCTATAGGTGTTTTTTTTGGAGTTCTTCCCACTTTTGGTCTTGCTGCCATATTTTCTCTTCCTGTTGCTGTTGTTTTGAAGGCAAACAGACTAACCGCAATTTTAGGTACTTTTGTTTCCAATCCTTTTACCACACCTTTTTACATGCTCTGGGCTACTAAGATAGGAGACTTTATCCTTCAAAGTGGTGGACTGACGTTTTCATGGGACATTTTTAGGCTAAAAAAGCTTCTACTTATAAGCAAAAGTTTGCTTGTCGGAAGCCTGGTTTTAGCTACAGCTATTTCCTTTTTAAGCTATGGCCTGCTTATACTGTTAATTCCTATGATAAGAAAAATCTCGGGAAGAAGTGATCGTTATTTAAAGAAAGTTTAATTGTTGTTGCAGAGAACCAGGTGGGGTTTCTTTTAGATAGTCATAAAGAAGTTTGGTGGCAACCCGACCCTTAGGTGTCCGGTTTATGAGTCCCTCTCGAAGCAGGTAAGGTTCGTAAACCTCTTCAATTGTATCTGGCTCTTCATTTACAGCCATAGCTAAAGTCTTGATTCCCACTGGACCGCCTCCAAATTTATAAAGGAGTGTTTTGAGTATTTTTCTATCCATGGGATCGAGTCCTTTACTGTCAATTTCCAGCATATCAAGTGCTTTTTTAGCAATGTCTAAGGTTATTACACCCTTGCCTTTTATCTGAGCAAAGTCTCTTATGCGTCTTAATAAACGATTAGCAATTCGAGGTGTTCCTCTTGACCGTTTAGCGATTTCCCTGGCTCCCTCTTCCTCTATCTTTATCCTCAGGATGCGGGCTGAACGCAGAATAATGATAAATAGTTCGTCCGGAGTGTAAAAGTCAAGGTGACTTGTAACACCAAATCTATTTCGAAGAGGTGAGGTGAGAAGGCCAGCTCTGGTGGTGGCTCCTATTAATGTGAAGCGTGGAAGGGGAATTTTTACCGAACGAGTACTTGCTCCTTTCCCAAGAATTATATCTACTTTAAAGTCTTCCATGGCTGAATAAAGTACCTCTTCCACCTGAGGAGGTAAACGGTGAATTTCATCGATAAAAAGTACATCTCCATCCTTTAGTTGCGTATTGGTAAGTATTTTAGCCAGCTCTCCAGGACGATCTATTGCTGAGCCACTGGTGGCGTGAATGTTGCCTTTCATCTCCCGGGCAATTATATGAGCCAGAGTGGTTTTACCAAGCCCAGGAGGACCGTAAAGTAAAGTGTGATCCAGAGCCTCCTTTCTCTTAAGAGCAGCTCTAATAAAAATCTCCAGTTTTTGTTTTACCTTTTCCTGACCAATAAAGTCTTCCATTTTGAGAGGACGTAAAGTTAGTTCAATTCCTCTTTCTTCTTGTTGAAGACGCGGAGTGGTCAGACTTTCTTTTTCCCTATACATACTTCAAAGCCTCCTTGATCAAGCTGGCTAAATCCTTTTTTTTAGTTTTTCCATCTTTGAGTGCTCTTCTTACCGCTCTTTCTGCCTCACTTTTACTATAACCCAACGATATAAGACCCATCACACCATCTTTAAATATTGTTCTTTCTTTTGCCTCGGGAATTTCCCTCTCTTTTATTACTCCTCCCATTTCCAGAATCAAACGTTGAGCTGTTTTCTTTCCAATTCCCGGGACACTGGTTAATCTATCAAGATCTTTTTGATTTATGGCTTCCTTAAATTCTGAGGGGGAAATTCGGGTAAGCATCTTTAAGGCCGAACGAGGACCAACACTGGAAATGGATGTTAGATCCAGAAAAAATTCTCTGTCCCCAGGGTCTAAAAAACCGTATAGAGAATTTTTTTCATCCCTGGTGTGTAAGTAAGTATATACCTTGATCCTTTTTCCTGGTTCAGGTAGCTTTTCGAAAATGGAAAAAGGAATAAAAATCTCATACCCTATTCCTCTCACCTCCACAATTATTCGAGACGGTTTTTTTTCCTTAAGAATTCCCTCCAGGTAGTAAATCATTGTTTCATTTCTTTAATTCTTTGTAAACTGTTATGGCTACATCAGGACAGACCATAGCACATATACCACAGCCAGTGCACTCATTTTTATCCTCAAATACTGCAGGATGGTAGCCTTTTCGATTAAAAACAGAGTCCAGGCGGATCAAATTATGAGGACAAAAGTGAATGCAAAAACCACAACCTTTACATCTTTCAGTATCTATTTTAATTTTAGCTATGGGGATCTCCTTTACTTTACTTAAACCTTGGAATTATCAAGGTTAAATTTATCAGATTTCAGAGGCCAGTCAAGCAGACAGAATCTATTTTTACATAAAAAATCAACTTTTTCCAGCACTCCGGAAACTGAAAAAAGATGAGCTTTGCACCGGCAGTCACTGGAGCCGAAACCATTTACCGGAACTCCAAACTCTTTTCTGGTAACTATTTTCTTTGCCAGATCACACTCCTCAATATCTTTTCCGACCCAGACTTTTTTAACTTTTACCAGAGGGTTATCTAAAAGGTAATCAATGTGCCAGAAAAGCTTTTTTCCTTCTCGTCGAAGATGTCTTTCAACTCTTTTTTCCAGGTGATTTTTTCCCGAGCCTACATAAAGATAGTATCCGGGTGAAAATTTACACTTACCCAACCTTCCCACCAGGATTTCAATCTCTTTTTCAATTTGTATCAATAAAACATAAACTCCTCTCATCCCAGATCGCCGATTTTTTCACCTCTTACCTTTTTTCTCATTTTTTCGCTTTCTTCAATCAAAAAAGATAGTCTGTCTTTTTCTACCCTGGTAAAAAGGCAATCCTCTGGTATCATACACCTTTTTTCAGAAATTCTTTCTGCCCGGCTGGAAGCCATTTCCAGCAGCTCCCTTTTTCCGTTATTGTTAAACTCGTCTATCACAATAGATAGACAAAAGCTGTGAGGAGAAATACAGGCAAATTCAGCCTCTCTTAAAGCGTAAAAATTACCATTAAAGGCTAAAGCCACACCCCCTTTTTCTTTAACCCACTGTAGAACTGCTGCATCGGTTATGCTGTCTCCCACATACATGGCATTCTCAGGCTGACAGGAACACATCATAAGAGCTTTTTTTAAGGCTTTTACCTTTTCTTCTCCTCCAACTGGATGGACCTCCTTCATAATTTTCCCAACCTCCATAGCGGGAATTTCCCTGAAAAATATTTCATCTAACTTATCAATCGTTCTTTGATCCTGAACAGAAATTTCCCTCTTTTCCCTGGTTTTCTCCAGGGGAGTTAAGGATAAATAAAGGATCTCTTCATAAAAGCGGATAAGTTTGGCTCTTTCCATGGTGGTTATGTGATATTGATCAAGATCAAGGAAAGTAGAAAAGGTATTTTCCCGGGGAAAATCAAGAAGCTCACAGAGGGCTTCTATATAAGGAGTATAGCTTGTACTGATTATAAAGGTATTCAGCATGGATTTTGCTCGCTTTACCATTTCGTCTGCTCCGGGAACGAACCTGATGCTTTTTTTGCAGTAGGTTCTTATTATTGAGTTAGTTAATCGATAAGCTTTAAAAAAAGGGGTAATTAATTTTAAGGTGTTTCCCGGAGTGTAATTTTTCCTTTTGATGAGGTAGGCAAGATAGTCGTCATATCGACTGATAAGAGTAAAAAAATTTTCTCCCCGGGGCAGAAAACTCTGGCATATCTCAAAGGCGTTATCATTTAAAGTAATAGGCCCCTCACAATCTAAACAGAGTAATTTCATTTTTATAGCTCTATACGACGAGGAGAAGTAATCTTGCCAGGATTTATCTCTCCTTGAGAAAGTAAATTTAAAGTTGAAATAATTAAGGGAAATTCTCGTTTTTTCTGCTCTTCTCTGATGGCTGCAAAAAGGGGTTCATTTTCCCCCTCCTTTGCCTTAATAGCTTCTATACCTTGCTTTTTTAACTTTTTCTCAAAACTATCCCAGAGAGGATCAAATCTTTTACCCCTGATGGAAAAAAGGCAAAAAGTAATCGCGGGACCCGAATCAAGTTCAGGGGTAACCCGATGAATCATCAGACCCGTATTCTTTGCCTTTTTTTCTATAAGTTGCCATATAACCTCCTGCCAGGTGCCCCTGGGTCCTCCCGGAGCTGCGGGATGCAAATTGAATACAGGGTAGTTCCTGCAAAACTCCGGACCAAGTATCAGCATATACCCGGCAAGAAAGATTATTCTAAAGGGATATCTTTTTATTCTTTTCATTATTTCTCTATCGTATAGAATTCTCCAGTTTTCAAGAAGACTTTCATTTTTTTCCTTCAGTGCTTTTTTCCTTAAATCCGGTCGAAATTTTTTTGAAGAAAGAAGGATCAAGGGGATACCTTTTCGATTGACCAGATCAATAAATTCATCACTTTCCTTGCCTTCTCCTCTTTCTCTATTGCAAAAGACAAAACTTATTGCAAGATTTTCTACCCTTCTTTCTTCTATAGCTTTACAGGTATCTTCCAGTAAGACAGATGCCTGCTCATCCCTTCCGGTAGAAAACCAGCCAATTTTAAATCCCATTTTTTTGTACCTTTAACGCAAGTCCTAAAATTTCTTTCCCGGGGTAGCTTT
>Ga0190360_1001273_pt1 | contig 13164 bp, 9 predicted proteins | sample 48721834_MG_FD_161271 | JGI IMG/M metagenome (GOLD analysis project Ga0190360, IMG submission 161271) | Hydrothermal vent microbial mat bacterial communities from Southern Trench, Guaymas Basin, Mexico - 4872-18-3-4_MG | ecosystem: Environmental > Aquatic > Marine > Hydrothermal vents > Microbial... | reverse complement strand
GAGGTTGAACTTCCGGGCCGCGCCTTCCCGACCGCTGACGCCGTAGAAGGTAAGTTGCTCGGCCAGGTCGCAATGCGGCTCGGTGGCGTATCGATACCCGAGCCAGTTCTTGCGGGTGATGGGCACGTTGAGAATCGCCGAGCGCAGGTAGAGGAAGGGAACGTCGAAGCTGCGGCCGTTGAAGGTGACGACCCGATCGTAGTGCTTGGCCACTTCCCAAAAGGCCTGGAGCAATTCCGCCTCGTCCATGCAAACCGCGAACTCGAGTCCGTCCGCGGCTTCTCCCGACTCCTCGTAATCCTCGGCGATGTAGAGGGCCTGGCCGCGCATGGTTTCGGGGTTGACCATCCCGATGCACACAATCTGGGCTGTCAGGGGCCAAAGGTTGAGCATGCGGGTGATCTGGGCCTCGCGACGCTCGCGCAGGTCCGGTTCGGAAATGGATTCCAGATCGCGGTAGAGAAATCGGCGCTGAGCCTCGTCGAGCTGGTCCGCGCCCACTGAGGCGGTTTCAATGTCGAAGACAAGAGTCGGCATAGGGAGAAAACCGCGCCTTCCGACCAGGCGCAGAACCGCCGGTCAAACACCGCGCCCGCGCCTTCCTAAGCGCTACAAACGCAGGAAGGGCTGAAGGCTACCGTTTCCTTGCCGCCTTCCTCTTCGCCGCGGTTTTCTTTCCGGCTCCTTTCGGCTTGGCGGCTGTCTTTTTAGCCGCTTTCTTTCGGGCCGTCTTTTTCTTCGCAGCGGCTGAAGCGGCGGAGCTCCTTGCAGTTGCGGTCTTGGCCGCCTTCTTCTTAGCGGCTTTCTTCGCAGGGGGCTTCTTCACTGCGGCCTTCTTTTTGGCCGGCTTGGCTGCGGCTTTTTTCTTGGCTGCCACTGTTGTTTGCCTCCGTAGGTTAGGTTTTCCTCTCTCCAGCAATACAACGCTTGCTCCAACAAGTTGTATTGCTTGGCTCGAAGCGAGCTTATAACACAAACGGGGAGGCAAACGCAACTCTTTTTGCGTCGAACAACGCGCTTTTCAAGCGCGCCCCGGGCGGAAACGCTCCTTCAGCCGCCGCAAGCGGCTTTGCCTGCAAGAATCGCTGCACGGCAAACAACCACGCCGGCTATCGAAGCGCGGCCCTCTCCGCTGTGCCCTGCGCCTCGCGCGCCCGCTGAAGCTCCGCGGCCAGCTTCGCCCTCAAATCCGGCTCCTCATTCCAGAGATTGCGGGTTTCAGCAAGATCCTCGGCAAGATTGTAAAGCTGCCCTTCCGGACCGCCCGGCTTGGGCTTGATTTTCTTGGGGCTGCTGAATCCGTGGGAACCGAGCTTCGGACAAAGCTTCCAGGAGCCGACCCGGATGGCCAACGTGCCGTCCACCGCCTGATGCACGACGCTCTTGCGAGCCGTCGCCATCCGACCCTGAAGAACGGGAAGGAAACTGACGCTGTCCTCCGCCGCCTGTTCCGGCAACGCTCCGGGAGCGGCTTCGCCGAACCAATCCGCCACGGTGCGGAAGATGTCCGTCTGGCAGAGAAGCGCCTTGCTGACGGTCTTGGGGCGGACTTTGCCGGGCCAACGCACGATAAAGGGCACACGGTGGCCGCCTTCCCAGATGTCCGCTTTCTGGCCGCGCAGGAGGCCGTTGGCGCGGTGGCCGAACCGCTCGATGTCCGAGGGAAGCCAGTGCGCCCCGTTGTCGCTCGTGAAGATGAGGAGGGTGTTCTCCGCCAGCCCTCGCTCATCCAGGACGCGCAGAACCGCCCCCACCACGTCGTCCACCTGAACCACGAAATCGCCGTACCAACCGGCGCCGCTGCGTCCCCAGTACTGGGGGCGGGGCATCCACGGCGTGTGCGGCGCGCTCAGGGCAAAGTAGAGAAAGAAAGGCCGGCCCGGCTTCTGGGCCTCAAGAATGCGAAGCGCCTCTTTTTCCAACTCGGGCAGGCATTGTTCGTGGGAAAAATGCGGGGCGATCGCCCCCGCGCGCCAGAATCCGCCGCCGCCGAACCGGCGCTGCTTGCTCGCCGGGGTTTGATCCGTCGGCATCTCGACCGGCCGGTCGTCTCGGAAGAAAAGGTACGGGGCCATGTCCAGAGAAGCGGGGATCCCAAAGTAGTGGTCGAAGCCGACGGTAAGGGGCCCCGGCCGAAGAGGTTTTGCGTAATCGGTGCGCTGGTTCTGCAAACCCAGATGCCATTTGCCCACGCCGTAAGTGACGTAGCCTTTCCGGCGCAGATATTCAGGCAGCGTCACCCGCCCGGGCTCGATCAGCGCCGGGGAGTAGCCGCCGAGCACGCCGCGTTTCAGTCGGGACCGCCAAGGATATCGCCCGGTGAGAATGCCGTAGCGCGTGGGCGTGCACACCGACGCGGGCGTGTGGGCGTCGACAAAACATATCCCTTCCCGCGCCAACCGATCGATGTGGGGCGTAGGACATTTGGACTGAGGATTGTAGCAACGGGGATCGCCGTAGCCCATGTCGTCGGCCAGAATCACCACGATGTTCGGCTTAGCGGGGGCGGCTCGGCCGGTCGGAGCCAGGCTGGTCCAAGCAAGCAGAAAGGCCGCAAAAGCGGCGGACGGGAACAAGGCAAAAGAAGCGTTTTGCGCGCGCATGGCGGCAGGCTACCGCGCCGCAGCCGTCAAGGTCAAGAACCCCGAAAACAGCGCCGCCGCGGGACACCCGCGGCGGCTGCGAAAAACCGTTTTTCCGTCAAGGCCAAAATCAGTTCGCTGCCGGCTTGGCAGGAGGCGCGGCCTTCTTGGAATCTTCCTACTTGATCCTGTTTTCCATAATCCGAACGCAGCGCTGCATAGGCAGCCCGTTCCGACTCAGAGCCGGCCTGCTCCACCGCCTTGCGGGCGGCCGCGAGACCTTCCTCGCGTTTGCCCGACTCAAACAAAACGATCGATTTGACGGCGGCGACTCTGGCTTTCTTCTTTTCCAAGGCGTTCTGGTCGGCTGTCCGGATCGCTTCGTTGCCCAGGTCCCAATCGCGCTTTCCTTTCAGAACGGAAGCGGCGGTGTAGAGCGCCAAATCGCACAACATGTCCGAATCGTTTCCAGCTTTCTTCAGAAGCTCGCGGCCGAGGGCCTTGGCCTCCGGCTCGCCCTTTCTCGCATGGAGGACATAACTCCTGAGCGCTTTCTCAAATTCCTGTTTCCGCGCCGCAGCGCCTCGGCGCTCACGCCGATGAAAACCACGCCTTTGTCCTTGAACTTCTTTTGCAACTCGGTCAGGTGAGGGATGCTCGTGCGGCACGGCGGATACCACGCGGCCCAGAACTCGACCACATAGATATGCTTGCCATCGAGCGCGTCTGCCGGTCCGCCTTCGATCCATTCCTTGACGCTCAGAGGAGCGGCTTTGTCGCCCAGCTTGGCGGTTTGCGCAACAGCGCCGGAAGCCAACAAAACCCCGGCTGCCATCAGAAAAACCGCCTTTTTCATGACGGCCTACCCTATCCTGACTGAGCGCAATTCACAACTTCCTCGCTTCGAATCCCCTCCCAAGAGAGGCCCCCGGCGAAGATTTCAGGCTGGCGTAAAATCGGCCCGCGGCGTATTTCTTTGGAAAAGGAGCCTGTAAAATGACGAAAAAAACGAATCGTTGCGCCGCGTCCGCCCGAGGCGCTTGCTGCTCTGGAGGCATGTCGCGACGGAGTTTTCTTGGTGCGGTCACCACTTCTTCCGTTCTCCTGGCCGGAACAACGGGAGCCAAGGAAGCGGGCGAAACGCGTTTCATCAAGCCCTGCGGCCCGGCCTCTCGCTACAAGCCGAAAGTGGCCGCGTGCTTTGTGCGCCGCAAGGAGCCCTACGGAATGTGGTGGCCGGGGCAAATCTTTGACGGCGAAGCGGTCCGCAAAAAATGCATCGAGCAGACACGCGCGGCGGCAGGCCGACTCGGCCTCGATCTGCAATTGCGGGAGACGCCTCTGCACAGCGCCGCCGAATTCGACGCATGGCTTGCGGAAACGACAGCCGCAAAACCGGACGGACTCTTCGTGGTCCTTCTTGACCGCCAGCGCCACGCTTGGCCTTCGGCCGCCAAGGCGGTCGCCTCGGGCGTCCCCACAGTCATCTTCACCCCCGTTGGAACATGTTTCACCACCAACACCGCCAGATTGGCGGAGAAGCCCGGCTGCATGATCTGCGCCACGGACGACTTCCGGCAGGCTGAATTCGGCCTCAAGGCTTTGGCGGCGGCAGCCAAGCTCCGCCAAACCCGGTGCCTGGTCATCCGCGGCCGCCGGCGGTTCGACGCCGAAATGGCGGACCTGGGCGTCAAGCTTCGCTACGTGCCGGCGCGAACTTTCATCGACGCCTACAAGGCGACCCCCGTAGACGAGCGCGTGCGCGCCATGGCAGCGGAACTAGTCCGAGGAGCCCGCCGCCGCTGGAAGGTCTCAGATCAAGACGTGATCAACGGAATCAAGAGCTACATGGTCGCCGCGAAACTCCTTGAACAGGAAGAGTGCGACGCGATCACCATGGACTGCCTGGGCGCGCTGGGCTCCACCCAGATCAGCCTGCCGTGCATCGCGTGGTCCAAAATGAACGACGAGGGCGTGCCTGCCGCTTGCGAGGCAGACCTCGGCGCGGTGGCGAGCCACATCATCGTTCAATATCTTTTCGATCGCCCGGGATTCCAGCAAGACCCCGTGCCGGAAACTGTCGAGAACGGAATCATCGGGGCTCACTGCACCTGCGCCACTCGGCTTGCGGGCTTTCACACGCCGCCGGAGCCGTACAACTTAACCCCTCACCACGGCATGCGCGACGCGACCCGCCGCGTCTTGTGGCGCGAAGGCCAACGGGTCACGGCAATTGACGTCCTCCCTGGAAAGAAAGGCGCAGTTCCCACGAAAATCCTCCTCGCAACCGGCGAAGTCGTGCGCAACATCGCCGTGCCTCCCGCCGGAGGATGCGTGGTCTCCGTGCTCTATCGAATCGACGGACTCCGGGAGCCTTTGACCTGGCCCGGGTTTCATCAGGTGTTTTTCTACGGCGATTTCCGCCGCGAGATGAAGCAGTTCTGCCGCCTGGCGAAGGTGGAAGTGGAGGAAGTTTAGCGGGCGCGGCAGAAAAAATTTCTGCCGAAAAAGCTCCTGGCGAAAATCGCTCCTCCGGAAGGAGGAAAGCGCGCTTGTTAACCACGCAGAAGCGGGGAGTTGATTTCGCGATCCAGTCCTCCCCGCCTCGTTGCGTTGTCGTCGCATCCACTTGGCATTTCCGCCCCCTTTTCCCGAAGCGCTCGCTCCGCGTGAGCCGCCCGGAGGGCGCGGTCTTGACCATGGCAAGTTCCGCAAGAGCGGTTTGCAAAGGGAAAGACCAGTCAAGGGAAGAGCGGAGCTTCGTTTCCTTGTCCGCGAGTTCGGGCTGGACACATTGAGTTTGTGTCGGCAGGGCGGCGGACCTTAAACTCGCGCCCAACTGAAACAATGAAAACGTCAAGCCCAGCCTGCTCATACGTCCCTCTCCGGAGGCGCTTCTGTTTCCGACCTCGCGCAATGTTGTTCGCCGCCGCGGCAGCGTTGAGCCTCCGCCTGGCAGCGGCGTACACGCCGCTGCGGCCCGCCCCGACGCCGGAAATTACTCGGGCCGCCGAGGCGTATCCGGGCAACCGGTATTTGGCGAAGCACTTGATCGACGGCAACTCGGCCACCGAGTATTCCTCCAACGGCAAAGGAGTCGAAATGTTTATCGAGTTTCACTTCGCGAAGCCGACGTTCCTGCGAGCTTTTCGGCATGTGGATCGCAACGATCCGGCCACGATCGCGGCTTCGGAGCTAACTTTCTTCGATGCGGAAGGGCGAACGGTCGGCAAGGCGTCCGTAAAGCACGCCAACCGACCCAGCGGAGAAACTCTGGCGGTCTTTCCCAAACCGATCCGGGCCTCGCGCGTCCGCTGGCAAGTCCGTCAGCTGGGACCAAGCGGATACGGCACGGTGGGCGGGGCGGAAATCCAGTTTCTCCAGGCCGGTTCGCCCGAGCCGCTGCCGAGGCGCGACGCTTTGGAAATTGATCCGTTGCCTTTTCTGGAGGAAGACGGCGCGTCGGGGCTGCAGCCGATTCGGATCCGCGTCCGCCATCCTTACGCGGAAAGCGCTGAGGCAACGTTGCGCCTCGGGGCAACGCGGTCGATCTCTCTGCAGCTTCAACCCGGGGAAAACCTTGTCCAGCTCAAGCTGCCCAACGCTGACCGCCCCGAAGACATCCCGGCGGATCTGCTGGTGGATGGGCGCAAAACAGTTCATGCGCGGCTGGCGCGCCGCCCGGTGCGGCCGCTGACCGTGTACATCCTGCCTCATTCCCACACCGACATCGGCTATACCGCCCCCCAAGCCGAGATTGAGAAGAAGCAGGTCAACAACCTGATCGAAGGCATCGAGGCGGCCGAGCGCACGGCCGATTACCCGGAAGGGGCGCGGTTTGTGTGGAACGTGGAAGTCCTTTGGGCGGCGGACCTTTATTTGCGCCGGTTGGACGAGGCGCAGCGGGCGCGGTTCCTGCGCGCCGTCCGGCGCGGCCAGGTGGTCCTCAACGGGATGTATCTGAACGAGCTGACAGGGCTTTGCCGCCCGGAAGAGCTGATCCGGCTCTTCCGCATGGCGACGCAGGCCGCGCGCGCCACGGGAGTGGAAATAGACTCGGCGATGATCTCGGACGTGCCCGGCTACACGTGGGGCGTGGTGACGGCCATGCGGGAAGCGGGAATCCGCTATTTCTCGGTGGCCCCGAATTATTTCGACCGCATCGGGACGATCCTGCGCGAGTGGGAGAACAAGCCCTTTTACTGGCTCGGCCCCGACGGCCGCACGAAAACCCTGGTGTGGATTCCCTTCTGGGGGTACGCGATGTCCCACCGTTACCGGCAGATGTCGCCTCAACTTGTCGAGGATCTTTGCCGGGCCCTCGAGAAGCGGGGCTACCCTTACGAGGTGACTTACGTTCGCTGGGCGGGCCACGGGGACAACGCCCGGCCCGATCCGACCATTTGCGATTTTGTGCGCGATTGGAACCGGCGCTACCGGCGGCCGCGCTTTGTGATTTCCGGAACCGCCGCGCCCTTTGTGGCTCTGGAGGCGCGCTACGCCGACCGCATCCCGACCGCGCGCGGGGACCTGACGCCTTACTGGGAAGACGGCGCAGGCTCCTCGGCCCTCGAGACGGGGATGAACCGGCAGAGTTCCGACCGTCTGAGACAGGCCGAGACTCTCTTTGCCATGCGGGCTCCCGAAGCGTATCCACAGAAGGCGTTTGAAGAAGCCTGGCGCAACGTCCTGCTTTATTCGGAGCACACTTGGGGCGCGTGGTGCAGCGTCAGCCGGCCGGAAAGCAAGGAGACCAAGGAACAATGGGCCGTCAAACGCGGCTACGCCGTGGCGGCGGACCGCCAATCCCACCGGCTTCTCCAGGCCGCCCTGGATGCGCAACCGGTAGGAAAAACCCAACCCGAGGCGCAAATTGACTTCTTCAACACCCTCTCCTGGCGACGCACGGCGCAGGCAATCGTTCCCGAGCTAAGCCGCCCCGGCGACCGCGTTCTGGACGAAACCGGTCGGCCCGTCCCCTCCCAACGGCTCCGCTCCGGCGAGCTGTTGATTTTGGCGCGGGACGTTCCAGCCTTCGGCGCGCGGCGCTTCACCCTCGCGGCCGGGAGCGCCGTGGCTCCGGAAACGCCCGCCATCGCCTCGGGCAACCGCTTGGAAAACGGGATCCTGCGCGTGGAGCTGGATCCCAAAACAGGCGGGATTCGCTCCTTGATCGATCTGCGGACCGGCCACGATTTTGTGGACCTCTCGGGCGGAGAAACGCTCAACGACTACCGCTACCTGCTCGGCGACGACCCGAGCCGCCTCCAGCGCAACGGTCCCGTGACCATCCGCGTCGGCGAGCGCGGCCCGCTTCTCGCCTCGCTCATCGTCGAGTCCTCCGCGCCCGGCTGCCGCAAGCTCACGCGGGAAATCCGGCTCGCGGCCGGGGCGGATTGGGCGGAGGCGATCGATCTGCTCGACAAGGAGCGGCTGAAGGCGAAGAATTATTTCGCTCCCGAGGGCAAAGAGAGCGTTCACATCGCCTTCCCCTTCCGCGTGCCCGAGGGGCGGATGGTTCTGGACTTGCCCTTGGCCCGCATGACTCCGGAGAAAGACCAGCTCCCCGGAGCGTGCAAGAACTGGCTTACTGTGGGCAGATGGGCGGACGTGTCCAACGAGAAGATCGGGATCACCTGGGCGACGCTCGACGCGCCGCTGGTCGAGGTGGGCGGGATCACCGCCACGCTGCTCAATTCCCAAACCGATCCGGACGTGTGGCGCAAGCGCATCCCGCGTTCACAAACCCTTTACTCCTGGGCGCTCAACAACCACTGGGGCACCAACTACCGGGCTTATCAGGAGGGGCTGATCCGGTTTCGCTACGCGCTCCGTCCCCACCGCGCTTTCGATCCGGCCGAGGCGTCCCGATTCGCGTCGGGCCTCAGCTTCCCGCTGCTTCCCGCTACGGCCCAAGGCGAAACCCCGCCCAAGCCGCTTCTTGCGCTCGACAATCCGGACATCCTGGCGATCGCTCTCAAGCCGGCCGCCGAAGGCCGGGCGCTGATTCTGCGGCTCTTCAACGCCGGAGACGCCGGAGGACAGACGAGCATCGAGTGGCTTGGCAGGAAACCGACGGCGCTCTTTCTCAGCGACACTTCCGAGAAGCGCGGTCCGGCGCTGTGCGGACCGATCAGCGTCCCCGCGTTGGGGCTGACCACGTTGCGGGTCGAGTTCGGCGAGTAAGCGGGAGCCCTTAGCATCGTCGCAAGATGAAAGCCGACAATCGTTTCCAACGCCGCGGCTTCACGCTGGCTTTGGTAAGCCTGGTCGCCGCTTTCGGCGGCTTCCTCTTCGGCTACGACACCGCGGTGATCAACGGCGCCAACCAGTACCTCAAGCTGCACTTCAACCTCACCCCGCTCCAGGAAGGCATGGCCGGGGCGAGCGCGATCCTGGGCTGCATTCCCGGGGCGATGGTCGCCGGCTTTCTCAGCGACCGCTTCGGCCGGCGCAAGGTCCTTTTCCTCTGCGCCGCCATTTACGCGATCTCGGGCGTGCTTTCCGCCGTGCCGCGGACTTTTCCTGAATTTCTCGCCGCCCGTTTCCTCAGCGGCCTGGGCATCGGGGCCTCCTCGATGATCTGCCCCATCTATATCGCCGAGCTGGCGCCGCCCGCCACACGCGGCCGCCTCGGAGCGCTCTTCCAACTCGGCATCGTGACCGGCATCTTCCTGACCCTCTTCATCAACGCCCAGATTCAGGGGCTCGGCTCGGAAGCATGGAACCGGGACTACGGCTGGCGTTGGATGATGGCGGCCGAGACCGCTCCCGCGGCTGTGTTGTTCGGCTTGCTCCTCTTCGCGCCGGAGAGCCCGCGCTGGCTTCTGCAGGCCGGGCGCGAGCCCGAGGCGCGAAGCGTATTGAGCCGCGTTTTTTCCGACGAGGAAATCGAGCGGCAAATCGCCGAGATCCGCGAGGCGATGGCGCAGGAAGAAGGGCGCTTTTTCGAGCTGTTCCGCAAGGGCGCGCGCCGCACGGTGATCCTGGCCGTGGCGTTGATGGCCACGGCGCAGTTCAGCGGGATCAACGCCATCCTCTACTACTCGACCAAGATCTTCGCCGCGGCCGGGATCGGCGTGAACGACGCCTTCCTTTCCTCGGCCATTGTGGGGCTGGTGAACCTGTTGTTCACCTTTGTGGCGATCGCGTTCGTGGACCGCGCCGGCCGGCGCGTTCTGCTCCTGATCGGCTTGACCACACAGGTCCTCGCTTTGGGCGCGGTGGGTTGGATGTTCCACGTCCGGCTTCAGGGGCTCGGGCTGTTGGCGGCGATCCTCGTTTACATCGCCGCGTTCGCTATGGCGTTAGGGCCGGTGCCGTGGATCATCTGCTCGGAGATCTTTCCGGCCCGCCTCCGGGGCCGGGCGATGTCCATCGCTTCGCTCACCGTTTGGGTGTGTTGTTACATTGTGGCCCAGACCTTTCCGATGCTCAACGACAGCCCGGCGGTCGGACCGGCCAAGACATTCTGGATTTACGGAGTGTGCGCTTTCTTGGGCCTGCTTTTTATTTGGGCGAAGGTCCCCGAAACCAAGGGGAGAACGCTCGAGGAGAACTTCCGGGTCATCTCAGGCGGAATCGCCCGCTGAGGCAAAGCGGATCAGGCTTGGGAGCAGCCGCCGAGACAACAAGGCGGGCCGGGGAAAAGGGGCTTGACCAAAGAGCAAGGCCGCGGCAGAACGGGCGGGTCCGGGAAAGTCCATAGAACCCAAACATCCCACAAAAACGCATTATGAAGCGCCAAGAAAAGACATCTCAAGTGACGCGCCGCCAGTTTCTCAAGCAAGGCGGAGCGGCTGCGATCGGGGCCGGCGTGCTGGGAAGCTTCGCCTCCCCCGGCGTGTTTGCCGCTGACGATCAAACCATCCGTCTGGCCCTGATCGGCTGCGGCGGCCGCGGAACCGGCGCGGTGGCCAACGCCCTCTCAGTCCCCAACGGCGGCCCGATCAAGCTCTACGCCATGGCCGATTTGATCCAGGCCAAGATGGAGGGCTCGCTCCGGAGCCTGCGGCGCAAGTTCGCCAAAAAAGTGGACGTGACGCCGGACCGCATGTTCCGGGGCTTCGACGCCTACCGCAAGGCCATTGACCTGCTCCGCCCCGGCGACGTCGCCCTCTGCACCACGCGGGCCTACATTCGTCCTGTGCACGTGGAATACGCCGTGCGCAAAGGAATCAACGTGTTCATGGAAAAACCCTTCGCGCCGGATCCGGGCGGGTTGCGGCGGATGCTGCGGGCGGGGGAGGAAGCCGAAAAGAAAGGAGTCAAGATCGCCGCGGGGTTGCAGTGCCGCCACTCGCCCGCGCGCCATGCGTTGATCGAAAAGATCCGCAACGGCGAGCTGGGCGAGATCACCCTCATCCGCGCCAATCGGTGGGGCGGCGTGGGATGGCTCCGGAACCAGGGGCAAAAGGCGTACGATTTGCTGAGCCAGCTCCAGTTCGGCCGGGCGCATCTGTTCTGGATAGGCTCCGGCCACATGGTGGACAACCTGATCCACCAGATCGACGAATGTTGCTGGATCAAGGACGCCTGGCCGGTCTCGGCCCACGGCTTGGGCGGACGCGTCCCGCACAGCGAGGACTGCGGCCAGAACATCGATGTCTATTCCATCGAATACACCTTCCCGGACGGAACCAAGGCCTTTTGCGGGTTCCGGCGGATGAAAAACGCGGAAAGCGAGTTCGCCACTTTCGTGCACGGCAGCAAATGCGCCGCCCAGTTCTCCGGGCGGGTCCACGCGGCGACCGTCCACATGTTCAAGGATCAGCACATCAATCCGAAAAACATCGCCTGGACGCCGACCAAGGACGCCTACAGTCCCTGGCAGTACGAGTGGAACGATTACATCGAGAGCATTCGTAAAGACCGGCCGCACAACGAGGCGCGCCGGGCCGTGTATGCGGACTTTGTCTCGATCATGGGCCGGGCGGCCTGTCACTTAAACCGCACGGTGACCCTCGATGAAATCATGAAATCGGACTTCCAGTTCTGCAGCTATTTGGACGAGCTGGACTACGACAGTCCGGTTCCAGTCAAACCCGACGCGCAGGGGCGCTTCCCCGTCCCGATCCCGGGGCAGTGGCGGGAGTTCTAGGCTGAAGCTTCCGAGACGGAGCAAACAAGGCAAGTTCACACGGCCCCCGGCGCCTCAGATCCGGGGGCCTTGCGTTTTTTGACAACAGACGGCCGGGGGGCGATGATATGAGCATGAAAACCACCAGGAATTCTCTCGGATGTCTTGCGGCGGCGGCGGCGGCCGTTGCCTTTCTGGACGCGACCCAGGCGTTGCCGGCGGAAAACCAACAGATGGACCCGATCAACCGCGCGGTGCGCGACGCCATCTTCGGCGCGCCCGCGCAACCCGCGCCGCCTCGGGAAATCAAACAGGAGGTCAAAGTTGCCCGGCCGGGCCCGATCCGGGCGATTGTCCGGGGGAGCCCGGTCGTTCCGGCAAGACCGCGCACGTTGGCCTCCATTCAACTAGAGATTCTGACCGAGCAGTACAAGCAGCTCTCGATGCAGATCTTCAAGACGCGGCTCCAAATCATCGACGTGCAAAGCAAGGCCTCCGCGGTCTCCAGCGCTGAACGCGCGGGATTGGCAAAGGAAGAGAAGGCGCTGCAAACGCGGCTTGAGAAACTCCAGCAATTGTCCTCTCAATACGAGCAGTCGCTCCTGAAGGCGCTGCTCCGACAGAAACCCGGCCAGGACGCCGGGATTTCCCAGCCCAAGAAACAATAAGCGCCGGGGACCGAGGCCGCCGCACGACCCGCGCCTCCCCTTCCCAGGCGGCTCGTCAGCGCCGCAAAGACAAAAGCTTCCCGTCCCCCAAATTCGAGGGCGGGAAGAAGCGCGTTTTCCCCATGCCGGCGTCAAGCCCATCAAAAAGTTGCTTCTTTGGCCCGGAAGAGAGACCATCCCGCCCATGGCTGGACACCGAAAACTCAGCGCGCAGCAGGCGGCGCTCCTGGCGGTCTTCTGCGCGTCCCTGACGCAAGCGGCGGATCAACCCCAGTGGGGCGCGGCGTGGAGCCGCAACATGGTCTCCGAGGAAAAAGGATTGCCCGAAACCGTCGATCCAGCCACAGGCCGGAACGTCAAATGGGTTGTCCGCCTCGGCACGCAGACGCACAGCACGCCCATCGTCGCGCGCGGCCGGGTGTTCATTGGGACCAACAACGACCGGCCGAAAAATCCCCGCCACCGCGGCGACTGCGGCGTGTTGCTCTGCCTCGATGAAAGTTCCGGTAAGCTTCTTTGGCAGCTCGTGGTCCCCAAGCGCGGGCCGACGCCCTTCTGGGACTGGCCTCACACCGGCATGGTCTCCCCCGCCACCGTCGAGGGCGACCGCGTCTACATGGTCAGCAACCGGGGCGAGATCATGTGCCTCGACATCGACGGCATGGCCGACGGCAACGACGGCCCCTTCCGGGACGAAGGCCGGCACATGGCGCGCCACGGCCGTCCGCCCGAGCCGATCGACCCGACCGACGCGGACATTCTCTGGCTCTACGACGCGCCGAAGGAACTGGGCGTGCGGCAGCATGACGGAGCGCATTGCTCGATTCTGATCGAC
>Ga0190360_1001271_pt1 | contig 13176 bp, 6 predicted proteins | sample 48721834_MG_FD_161271 | JGI IMG/M metagenome (GOLD analysis project Ga0190360, IMG submission 161271) | Hydrothermal vent microbial mat bacterial communities from Southern Trench, Guaymas Basin, Mexico - 4872-18-3-4_MG | ecosystem: Environmental > Aquatic > Marine > Hydrothermal vents > Microbial... | reverse complement strand
CCATCTTTCCCTCTGGCCACTAATTTCCATTCGCCCGAAATGACCGCCCTGTTTCCTTCATGTTCAAAATAAATTGCTTCACGATCGAGAGGTTTATGGTCGAAAGTAGGCACCAGGCTCAGGCCTTTGTAAGGTTGGATGGACTCTCCGTTATAACTCTGAGGATAAGAAGCTTGAGCTACATCGACACAGGTAGCCATGATATCGATTAGATGCCCTGGTTGATCGATAAGCCTACCCTTGGCTTTGATTCTAGCAGGCCAGTGAATAATCAACGGGGTGGCGATCCCTCCTTGATGAACCCAATGCTTGTACAACCGGAAAGGCGTGTTGGAGACATTCGCCCAGGGCACCCCGTAGCTTTGAAAGGTATCGGGACCTCCTGGCATGATGTCCGGTTTGTTTCCCACCTTTATCGGGCTTGCACCCGGCGGAAACTGCCAACCAACCTTTAAAGGGCCGGATAGAAGCCAATTCGTCCATCTTTCAGTAATCTCCTCTGCACAGCCTCCATTATCCGACAGGAACAAGATCATTGTTTCTTCCAAAACTCCCTGCTTTTCAAGTGCGGCAACGATCCTTCCTATTCCCTGGTCCATCCGATCCACTTGGGCTGCGTAAACTTCCATCCGTCTAGCCTGCCACTCTTTGTCCTTCTCCTCTTCCCAAGGCGGAACCCTGGAATCACGGGGAGTCAACTTCCAGTTGGGATTGATAAGGCCCATATTGATCATCCGAGCATAGCGTTCCTCTCGGAGCACATCCCAACCTTTATCATACCGGCCCTGGTAATGGGCGATATCTTCTTCCAGGGCATGTAGAGGCCAGTGTGGAGAGGTGAAAGCGATATAGAGAAAAAACGGTCTTTGCGACTCTTTCCGGTTGTGCTCAAGGATATAGTTCACTCCCTGGTCGGCAATGGCATCTGTATAGTAAAAGCTGTCAAACTCCATATCAATGAAATCATTATCCCTAATCAAGTGGTAAGGCGCAAAATAATTGCCTCCTCCAGTGATAGTGCCGAAATATCGGTCGAAGCCTCGCTGAAGAGGCCAATTGTGTTTAGGGCCTTCATTGAACCTGGTCACATGCCATTTTCCACAGGCATACGTGCTATACCCGGATTGTCTGAGAACTTCGGCAATAGTTACACAGTTCTTATTGAGGTCGCCTTTGTAGCCAGCCAAGCCCCTATCGCTCATCATATGGCCCACACCAGCCTGATGGGGATACAGCCCTGTGAGCAGACTGGCCCGGCTTGGACAGCACCTGGCTGAGTTGTAAAACTGCCTGAACCGGATTCCCTCTTGAGCCAATCGGTCCAGGTGAGGTGTTCGGATTTCTCCCCCGTAGCAGCCGATATCCGAATAACCCAGGTCATCAGCCATGATCAGAATGATATTCGGACGCTTTCCGTGCTCTTCCCTTTTACAACTTAACATTGAGACAAGGGACGACACACTTACCAGTCCCGCCGAACTATAGAATAACCGCCTTAAAAATTCCCTTCGGCTGTATTTCTTTACCACGATAATCTCTCCATCAGTTATTCAGTCCCGGGATCTAAAAACAATTTGAAAAAGACTGGGTATTTTTCATCCCTTTGCACCCTTTAGTATGTTCCTGTTGCCATCCGTCCAGTGATCCTTGTACCAGGTACATTTTTCGAATGTGTCGTTGAGCTCTTCCATTTTCTTCTTGAGTTTGAGTCGAAAAGTCTCCGCTATGTTTTTGTATTTATTATTGCTGATCAAGTTCTTCATTTGGAGAGGATCGTTCAGATTGTCGAACAGAAGCTCCGATCCGTCTCTCCTGTAGACAGCATAGGTATATTGTTTGTCCCTCAGACCTCGCCATTCAAACCCGTCTTTCCAAAGATAGGTGTGCCCCATTCCTTGTAAAAGAGCTGCATCCGGCTCTGGACCATGTTTCCCCAAAGCCAGATGACTCAAATCCTTACCTTCCACCTCCTCCGGGATAGGCAATCCCATCAATCCCAGTATAGTGGGCATGATATCAGGAGTACCCAGACATACATCGGACTTATGTCCTGAAGGAATGATTCCCGGCCATCGCATCAAGAATGGAACCCGAATGGATTCCTCGTAAAAAGTATTCTTCTGTATACGGCCGTGGGCGCCAAACATTTCGCCATGGTCAGAGCTGAAAACGATAAGTGTGTTCTCAGCGATCCCAGTCTTCTCCACAGCCTCGAACAACCGGCCAATATTCCAATCCAAATTGGCAATCATAGCGTAATAAATACGTTGGAACTCGGGAATATTCGGCTTATAGTATTCCAGCCAGCGAACGGGATCAGTGAAACGATCCATATAAGGATCGGGTATGTCAGACCAAGTTCGAGGCAGAGGAAACTCAGTATTTTCAAATTTCGCATACTCGCTTTCTGGAACATTTTCCTTGGTCCAAGGGGGATGAGGTGGGCCGAAGGATAGAAACAGAGCAAAAGGCTTGCTGGATTGGGCTTTTTCCCGGATAAAAGAAATGGCCATATCCGTTTGAACGTCCGGTTCGTAACCATTTACCCAGATTCTCTTCGGCTCGTCCTTGAAGTAGAAAGCCTTATAATAGTGGTGGTTGAAATTATAGGCCGCCCAGAAGCCGTCGAATCCTAATCTGTATTTATGCATGTCAGGAGGGATATAGGAACTTTCGGCTTCCTGGTGGTGTCCGGCTCGATTTGACCAGAGATGCCATTTACCGATGTAGCCCGTCTCATATCCGTTTTCGGTCAGAACATGGCCGAAACATTTGTGGTTGGGATTCATTCGAAGTTCGTTGATCACCATACCTGTTGAGCTTGTGTACTTGCCTGTAAAGAGGGAAGCCCGATGAGGGGCACAGAGAGGGGTGTTCGAAACCGCATTAGTAAAGCTTACTCCTTGGGATGCCATGGCGTCAAGATGAGGTGTGCGAGCTTTGGGATCTCCTGCATATCCCAGGGACTGGTACCGGAGCTGATCAGCTAACACATAAATCAGGTTGGGACGTTTGCCTTGGTATATAACGCTTTTTCTGCAGGATTTCTTCTTACCAGAGAGAACCAGAGCTGCCGTGCTCATCCCCATTGTCTTTAGAAACTGACGACGGCTGAGATTGGAGAGTTTTCCATGTCTTGATGTCATTTAACCCTCCATTCTAGAATTCCGGCTGACCAATCTGACTGCAACTGTACTTCGATGCGAAGGGCATGGGTTTTGACAGGGTCGAAAGTCACACGATTGAACCGGTCTTTTCGCAATTCATAACCGCTGGGATTGGATACCGGTTTCCATTGGCCTTCTTCCGCATACAGTACACGCCATTCTTTCGGGATACGAACAATCCCCCGAGGTGCGTTATCGAACCAGTAGACCTCGGTCTCCGAGATCAATGTCGGTTCAGCAAAATCGTACTGCACCCATTCTTTTGTTCCCTTCTGCGGCTGCCAAGTGAAACTCGGAACCTCTAAGTCATCGGAACTCGTGGGGATGACCTGGTCGTTTAAAGCGCTTAAAGTCGTCCTCGGCCCTGTGTTTGAGGCGCTTACTGCACTGGTGTATGCTATAGTCTCCTCCGGGAGAGGCCTAGCTGCTTCCTTTACACGCGCCATCCAGACGACCATCTGCCCCGGACCGCGGTGAGCCCATGCATAGTAGGGAATGGCCGTAAAGTCTGTCTTTCCCTCAATGTTGATGGATTGTCCTCGGTCGGCATAGCGGGTGGAGAAAGCTTTTCCGTGAATAAGGGTGAATCCGCCCAGGAGATCCGAGCGGAACTCGGTGCAAAGTCTCGAATCATCCGGCAGAACCAGATGATGGACGCCCTCAGGGTTGTCCGGCCACTCGACGCAGTAGATGAGAGGTCCGCGGGACAGTGCCACTCGTCCTCTGTTGTTGGTCACTTTTTCATCTGCGATAACCCGCCTTACAGCCATGGGCAGATGCAATTCTACCGTGTCACCGGCCTGCCATTTGCGCGACAGCACGGCAAATCCTTTATCAGTTGTTAGAGCAGTTTCTTTGCCGTTGACGAACAATTTGACTTCTCCGCCTGGGGAATCTAGGAAACTATAAAGACCGCCGGGCAAAGGCTTGTCCTGAGTCCAGCCGGGAATGCGGATGTGCAGCGCCAACTTCGTTTCAGCCTCAGGTTCAACTTTGATTATGACTTTCCCCTCCTCTGGATAATTTGTCTCCTGGGTAAGCTTGACTTTTCTCCGATTAATGGTCAGAACCGTTTCACTTTCCGCGAAAAGATTGATGTAGATATCGTCCTGATTCTGGGCGTAGATGAAGCCGGCGACCTGGGGGATGAAGCGGACTACGTTGCTGGGACAACAGGCACAGTTGAACCAGGGCCTTCTCTCCTCCCCCTCGAAAGTGGCCAGCCTATTGTGATAGAAAAATAAGTCGCCCGTCATGGCGATTCCGGATAGGAAAGCGTTGTAGATGACGCGTTCAAGAACATCGATGTATCTGGCATCACCGGTGAGCAGGAACATGCGGTGGTTCCATAGGGCATTGGCGATGGAGGCGCAGGTTTCGTTGTAAGCCCTCCTGTTGGGTAAGATGTATTCCTCGCTGAATCCCTCGGAGTTTCCGCCGCCAACACCACCGGTTATGTAGATTTTCTTGGATACCACATTCTCCCAGGCACTCTTTACGGTTTCAGCATATCTCCTGTCTCCTGTGAGAGCTGAGATATCAACCATGGCAGAGTACATATAGCCGGCGCGAACCGCGTGACCCACGACCTTTTTCTGCTCAAGGACAGGCTTATGATCTTGGAAATATTCACCGTAGGATTCACGCCCCTCAAACCTTCCCCGTTCTTCCAGGAAGAATTTCGCCAACCGCAGATATTTATTCTTCCCGGTGATGCGGTAGAGCTTAACTAGACCAAGTTCAATTTCCTGATGGCCTGGAGGCGCCCGCCGTTTATTCGGCCCGAATACGTTCGCCACGAGATCTGCATTCTTAAGAGCGACGTCGAGCAGCGTGCGCTTACTTGTGGCCAGATAGTGGGCTACGGCCGCTTCGTACAAATGACCGGCGCAATAGAGCTCATGACTGGTCCTTTCTGAAATCCAGCGTTCTGAGCCGACTCCCCGCGGAGGATTGCCAGGATCGATGATTAGAGGGGTGTATAGGTAGCCGTCTTCCTCTTGAGCGGCGGCTATCTTTCCGATCAAGTCATCCAGGTACTGATCCAGTTCTGGATCAGGATGGATGGCCAAGGTGTACGATGCCCCCTCGATGACCTTGTATACATCGGAATCGTTGAACCGTAGCCCTTCGAACTTCCCTTCCATAAGACCGCCAGCCTTGGCAAAATTATCAATTCTTCCTGTAACCTCACACTGATGGAAGGCATGGGGAATGGTCACGGTCCTGTTTATATTCTCACGAGGGGTCCAGAAGGTGTCCTTGAGCCGAACATCGGTGAAGTTGAGAGGCGTGATCGGGTAATCCTTGCCTCTAGGGGAAGAGCAGGCAAAGGTTAGCATCAAAGCGGCAATCGTCACGAGTGTGTTTTTCAAAATTATTTCTTTGTTCATATCTGTATTGCTCCTTTCTTATCGTTGTTAAGTAATGTGAAATGTATCGCTATGAAATGACAAGAATCTCATTTCTTTTTACAATTTACAAGCGGCCAAATCTGGTTGTTTTTTGGCTTTAAGGTTCCTTTCCTCCGGAAAAGGAAGAACATTGGAATCCTCCGCCCATTGTCTCCATAGGCTTCTCAGCTCCCGAGCAAGCTCGGACTTTTCCTTGATCAGGTTTTCAGTCTCACTCCGGTCTATGGAGAGATCGTACAACTCCCACATGTTTTCGTCTCGGTCATCCGTAGTCACCAGCTTCCAGTTTCCTCGGCGGACCGCAGAACAGGTTTCGTGCTGCCAGAAAATTGTCCTTTCAACTGGAGGCTGATTGACATTCTTGAAATAGGGAACCATGCTTATTCCCGGGGAGGGACGGATTTCCCGCCCCTTGTACGTGTCCGGATAACGGCACCCGGCTAGCTCACATAGAGTGGGCATGATATCTATCAGATGGAAAACCTGTTCTGTATTCATTTTTCCCTTCTGCCGGGTTCCCTTTGGCCAGTGGGCGATGAACGGGGAGGCGATCCCTCCTTCATGGACGAAAAGCTTGTATTTTCGAAGTGGGAAATTGGAGGCGCTAGCCCAGCACTGCCCCTGGGAGATGCTCCATCCGCTCTTCTTCCGCCAAGTGGCATAATTTTCCGAGGTGTATTCCTGCCAGTGCATACCGAACGTGGAATCTTCACCGGAACATCCATTATCCGAGAAAAACAGGATGAGAGTATTGTCCAAAAGATTCTTTTTTTTCAAATGAGAGACTAGGCGGCCGATGTTCCAATCCATCCTTTCGACCTGGGCAGCGTAGATGGCCCGGCGGAAATCCAGCTCCCACTGGTCTTCTTTACTCAGTGAATCCCAATGCGGAAGAACATCCGTTACGACGCTGCGACTCATGACACCGCGCTTTTCTCTTGTAAACCCTTTAACCTCAGGAAGCTTTTTATTCTCTCCGATGATTCCTATCTCCTTCATCTTGTGGAACTTTTTTTCCCTGAGTGTATCCCATCCCATCATGTATTTTCCCCGGTATTTTTCAATCAGCTCGTCCGGTGCCTCTAGGGGAAAATGGGGAGCGTTGTAGCAGAGGTAGAGAAGAAAGGGTTTTTCCGGATGATCTGAAGCCTGATTGATATAATCCAACGCCGAATCCGTAAAAAAGTCAGTGGTATAAAATTCCTGATCAGGATAATAGGGATTGACCGGGTTTTCGCCCGCAGGGATTAGGATTTCACCGTCTCTGTAGATTTCGCAGTTCCTGAGCACTTTCCAATAGCTGTCGATATGCCGATAAACGCCGGTGACAAAGTCGAATCCGCGCGCCTCGGGACGAGATTCCGGCGCATGTCCGGAATGCCATTTGCCAACAAACATTGTCTGGTAGCCGGCCTCCCGTAGCACTTCTCCGATAGTGACACACTTGTCGTTCAGATTCCCGCGGTATCCTTTCCCCAGATTTCTGTAAACCATCCATCCGATACCGGCCTGGTGGGAGTATAGTCCGGTCAGCAGGGTGGCCCGGGACGGACAGCAGCGGGCACAGTTGTAAAACTGGGTGAACCGGACTCCCTCTGAAGCCAGGGCATCTAGGTTCGGGGTCTCGATCTCGCCACCGAAACAGCCGATATCGGAGAAGCCTAGGTCGTCGGCCATAATCAAAACGATGTTGGGCTTTTCTTGTGGGTTAAGAAGCCGACAGTCCGACATCAAGGATGATAAACTGAGAGTGATTGCCCCGTATCCAAGAGTCTTTAAAAATTCACGTCTTGAACAGAGGTTTGAGCTCATGTTTAATCTTCTCTTTTTCTCTTTTTGAGGTGAGGATTGATCGGAAACACGTGGCACCGCTGCGCCCAGTGCCGCCACATCCTTGACATATCATTGACCCTTTGAAACTCCTTTCTGCTAAGATTGTGAAGTTCAGTTCTGTCAGCATCGAGATCGTAAAGCTCCCAAGCCCCCTTTTCTCCGTTGGCCACCAGTTTCCACTTCCCCATCCTGATGGCACGGTTTCCGTGGTGCTCCCAAAACAGGATTCGATCTCCCAAGGATTCTCCTGAAAATACCGGACAAAGACTCTGACCTTCGGGGGGCAGGATGACATGTTCGTCGAAACTCTTTGGATAGGAGGCTCCAGCGGCGTCAAGACATGTGGGCAGAATATCAATCACATGCCCTGGCTGATGGCACAGCTCTCCCCTTGCTTTTATTTTTTCAGGCCAGTGGACGATCAGAGGAGTGGCTATGCCTCCCTCATAGACCCAGTGCTTGTAGAAGCGAAAGGGCGTATTGCTGGCGTTGGCCCAAGGCAGGCCGTAGCTAGCCCAGGTGTCTCGAGCCCCCTCGACCCGTCCCTCCAGCCGATCTTTCCATCCCATCCCCAAAGCCCCATATTCGGCACAGGCACCGTTATCAGATAAGAAGAAAATTAACGTGTTTTTGAACCGACCGGTCTTTTTGAGCGCACCAATGATCCGTCCGATGCCCTGGTCCATTCTGTCGACCATGGCCGCATAAACAGCCATCTTGTGGGCCATGATCGCCTTGAGCTTCTTGTGGATGTGCGGAATGAGAGCGGCTTTCTCCGGGAGATCGGTTTTCTCCACCTCTTCCCAGGCCTTCGCATTCGGGTCTCTCAGAGACAGGGGCCAGGCCTCGTCAACCAGCCCCATTGCGACCATCCTGTCGTGTCTTTCTTTTCTGAGTCGATCCCAGCCCTTCATGTATATCCCCTCATATTTGGCAATGTCCTCCTCCAGGGCATGCAAAGGCCAATGGGGGGCCGTGTAGGCCACATACAAAAAAAAGGGCTTGTCCGGTTTTCTCTTGTGGTGTGCATCAATGAATTGAACGGCTTCATCGCTGATAGCATCGGTATAATAAAAGCCCTCAACTGGAGCTTCGATAGGCTCATTGTCTCGGGTCAGAGTAGCAGGAGCAAAATAATTTCCCGCTCCTGTAATGGTCCCGAAGAACCGGTCGAAACCCCGCTGGAGAGGCCAGTTGAATTTTTCTTCGAAAGAGGAGTCCTTGGTGTGCTTGGTAAGGTGCCACTTACCGCTCATGTAAGTCGAGTAACCTGATTGTTTCAAAGCCTCGGCGATCGTCACACATGTCTTGTTCAAATCTCCACGGTAGCCCCTATAACCAAGGTCGTTCATCATCAGCCCCACCCCGGTTTGGTGGGGATACAGTCCGGTCAAAAGGGATGCTCTTGTGGGGCAGCAGCGAGCACAGTTGTAAAACTGGGTGAAGCGAATTCCACTCTGGGCTAAAGAATCGAGGTTCGGAGTATGAATTTCTCCCCCATAGCAACCGATATCCGAAAAGCCTAGGTCGTCGGCCATAATCAAAACGATGTCGGGTCGACTAGGAGACGGCCTGCATTTCGTCAGCCATAACGGAATCGACGCGGCGGTTAGGCCTACCGCCATGGTTTTGAGAAAATTTCTTCGATTGATATTATGAGTTAAATCCATGTTTTTGTCCTCCTAATCCCAATATGAATGTAAAAATTCATGTGGCATCGTGAGGAATGAAGCGACTCGGCGGTCTATTTTTGTTAAAAATTCGGACTTACTCCTTAAAGTCACTTATCATGACAATAAAATTAGATTCATCGTTTTTATATTAATTCGACAGAGTTATTTTATACAGTTAACTCTCTTACAGCAAAAAAATATTCTCAGCGTGGTATATTCCTCTCAAATGATGCGATAGATAAGTGAACTGTTCTGGCCTGGTGGCTAGTAATGGCAGAAGATAAAGAAACTTTCTCTTAAATATTCTTAGAAAGAATATAAAAGGAAACATGGAATCCTTCCTTCCCCTTACGGTGTAGATCAGTTCAGAAGGTGTAGCGGATGGAGAACTTGAAGATTCTCGTGGCGTCTATGCTGGTGACCTTACCGTATTTGGAATCAGGAATGTATTTACCATCTGTTGTGTTTTCGTCCGAAGGACGCCAGGTTCCACCTGGATTAACGCCCTTCCAGGCATACTTTTTGCCGAGAATGTTATAGACATCGACAAAAATACCGAGTTTCCCTACGGAAATATTAAATTCCTTCTCCAGCCGGAAATCGAGGTTGATGATGCTCTGATCACGGCGCGCGCCATTCGGTTCGAGCAATACGCTGAAGTTCTGTGCCCTGACGTTGTTGGCATTTCTCCAGCCAGCCGGAGGCACCACTGTGACCGACCGGGCGTAAGGAGCCCCGCTTGCATATTTGAAGTAAAAAGAGGCGAGGAATCTATAGGGGAGGGTAACGACACCGAAGCATTTGACCGCTACCGGCCTGTCCCAACTGTCCCTTCCGTAACCGTTGATCCAATCGTTTGGACTGTCTGAAGGAGCAAACCTTTTGCTCTGAGATAATACGATGGAACCTGACAACGCCCAGCCTTCAGACATTCTTTTGTCGAAAGATAGCTCCACACCATGGTAGTTTCTTTTCGCTTCAGGAACGTTGGTCCGGACAGAATACGATGTTTTCCAAGGCGAGTTGTTCGACAGGAAGTACATGGTTACAGTTTGTGAAGGAAAATTGTCAATTGCCGGGACGGTTGTCGTGAAGGGGACCCACCAACCCTGTTGGGCATTATCAAGCGAGTACCAGTACTTTTTTGTACCCGGATCCCAGCGTGCCCATAGTATCTCGTTTTTGCCTCTCTTATAAAGGTATTGGGCTTTGACGGAGAAGTTCCTGAACAGCTCGTGGGTGACCGAGGCAACAAACTCGATATAAGTCGGCGCTCGGAGGTCGGAGGAGATTCGACTCTTCAGAAAATCGATGTCGGGAAGCTTGAATGCTCCCAATCCAGAACGGGGGTTGTAGCGGTCGATCCCAGGGGAGTCAGGCTGCCCGTTGTTGTTAAGATCCCACCAGTCGAACTGGTAGAAGGTAGCGTTTATTGGAGAGGCCGACGAGAAGTACATCAGCGGAACGGGCTCGGCGTAATGGGATATGGCCACTTTCAGGGCCGTCTTGCCCTCCCCGGAAGGGTCATATGTCAAGCCGAAACGCGGGGATATAGCCGTAAATTCCATGACTTTTCCGACTTCAGGAACCGTGTAGGCTCCCCAAGGATTGAACCCGAGCTCAGGCTCGATGTAGGCTGCACCAATCTCGAAGGGGAGATCGTTGCGTGCTTTCACTTCCAGGCCAGGGATTTTGCCGACATAGTGGTCAAGCCGAAATCCCAAGTTGACGCTCAGGCGGTTTTGGATGGTCCAGGAATCTTGAATATAGGCACCGAACCGATCTGTGTTGAAATTGCTTCGGATATCCTTTTCCCCTTGCCTTCCATTGGAGAAGGCCAGGCGGCCGTCACCTCTTGTAGGATGGGGAGTAGTTATGTTATAAAAGCCTCTGTACCAGTAGGGATTTCCGTTGTAGTAGTACCACTGCATGGGATTTTCCGTGGGCCAATATTTCCGGCTATGCCCCCACTGAAACTCGATTCCCGCGCCGAACTCATGATCACCGCCTAAAAATCCATCCTGAAAGTGAGTCAGCCGGGCCGAAGCTTGCTCCGACCACCTCCGAATGAGGCTGGTGTTTCCCCAGGGGGCTCCCCATTGGTAGTTGGTAAAGGTGTCCTTGTAGCGGATGCCGGTACCGGCTTTCTCGCTGGGTGTGATGGGGTAATCCTGATTAACGAGTCCAGCCCTCAAATCGAGGAAAGTATCGCTTCCTATAATCCAGGTGAAATTTCCCGTCCCAGAGACTACCGAATTATTTTTCAACTGCATGGTTGCTTCCTCGGTCCGGTACCATTGGGCGTTAGAGGGTGTTTTGTTGATCAATTCCCCGGAGAACACGACGAAAAACTTCATTGAGTCGCTGAGCTGGGTTGTCATTTTGAAGAATCCGTTCCACCGCGAGTCGTACCAGTTGTACTGATCATATCTTTTTCCGAAAATCGTTGTGGGGATAAAGGGACCTATGTTTTTGTTTTCCGTATGGGAAAGGTCTGTGAAAAACCACACTTTGTTCTTGATGATCGGTCCTCCTATGGCTGTAGATACGTCATAGTCATAGATGGGCGATTCCGGCTTCTCCATTCCAAAATCTGCCAATTCCGAATCGGAATACAGAATATTGGTCATGCTGTCCTTGGTGTAATAGGCCTGGAAGCGTCCGTGGAATTCATTCCCGCCCGATTTTGTGAGGATGTTGACGAAAGCGCCTCCCGTGTTTCCAACTTGAGCTGGCAGCCCACCTGTAACGATTTCCACCTCTTCAATGGCGTCATAATGAGGCCTCCCCAAGGGGCCGTTATGGACCGGGCTGTTTGTGTTTACACCGTCCATCTCGTAATTGACGGTAGTCGGCCGTGCTCCGTGGATGCTTCCCGAATAGGTCTTGATGTCGCCGTTGGCGCCCGGAACCATGGATACGATTGTCGTCAGGCTCCTGTTCAGCGGAATTCTCTGAATGATGTCTTCGGAAAGAACATTGGAAATTTTCGACGACTGGACATCGATAGTGGGAGTCGTAGCAATAACCGTGATCTCTTCGCGGACTGTCGCCGGTTCCAAAACGAAATTGACGGTAGCGGTCATTCCTACCCTGAGGATCACCTGCTCGCGAGTAACGGTCTTGAATCCGTTGATTTCGGCCCTGACGGTATAGATCCCAGGGGGGAGTGCTGGAAGCCGGAAAGTTCCCTTCATGTTTGTCGTATCGGATGCCGTTCCCATCAGAGCAGGACTGGTAGCCATGACGTTGACACCAGGCAATGGAGCACCCTCAGAATCGGTGACGATTCCTCGAATGACGCCGGTTTGTCTTCGAACTTGAGCATCCACAACCAAGCAGACGAAAAACACGAGCAGAAATATAATTAAAATCCGTCTCCCATTCATCTTTTCCTCCTTTCTAAACGATGTTTTATTTGGGAAATATGTCTCGTGAGTTATTTTCTTTCCTAACAATATTTATCACCTTTCCCCCTTAAATCAAGTCCCATAGAAAAAGCAATATATGAAATAAGAAGACGTTTCGATTGTAATAACAACGAAAAAATAAAATTATCGTTAACGTTAACTATCACAATTATATTTATATTTATACTAATTTTCTTTGTCAAGTGTTTTTTTTCTTTCTGTTCCGTAAAGATCAAAAGTAGACATTTTGAAAAAATCAAAAGTAGACGTTAGGGGAATGGAGAGGATGGGTGTTCCCATGGTAGAACCAAAAAAGAAGAGGAGGTTTTACCATGGGAGAACAGCTTCACAAAAGGCATAGCCAAGAATTTGTGGAAGGGGTATTAGAGGCTTTTAATGACCACCGCTTGAGTGAAGAAAAGGCCTGTGAGTTATTAGGCATCCGCAGGGCCCAGCTCTATAAGATAAGGAGAAGATGGCTCCAAGCTATGATTGGTGGTAAGCCATTCAGATTGTATTCTCGTCGAGAGAGTGCTTTCCATCGCTTAGAGAAAGAAGTTGAAGACTGGCTTCATCAAGAGCTGGCCTTTATTCGTCAACGGGCTCAGTTCTCAAGAGGAAGATTCAACTTTGCTGTTTTGGCTGAAGAAGCCCAGAAAGTTTTTGGCCGTCCCTTCCA
>Ga0190360_1001270_pt1 | contig 13176 bp, 8 predicted proteins | sample 48721834_MG_FD_161271 | JGI IMG/M metagenome (GOLD analysis project Ga0190360, IMG submission 161271) | Hydrothermal vent microbial mat bacterial communities from Southern Trench, Guaymas Basin, Mexico - 4872-18-3-4_MG | ecosystem: Environmental > Aquatic > Marine > Hydrothermal vents > Microbial... | reverse complement strand
TGGCAAAGTTCATTTTGAGATCGGCAAACTCCAATAAATGGACTTGAGGAGCAGGATCACTCAAAATGTTTGGCATGGTTTCAAGTATCCCTTTGATAACATCTTCAACCAGATGAGGATCGCTGTGGTAACTAACGCCAATCTTTATGGTTGTTTTTTCAATTAAGCCTTCTGCATCTTCTTCAAGAAATTCACCAGAATTAGTAAAAGAACCGCTTATAACCTTAGAGTTAGGTACAATGATTTTTTGATCATCTTCACCTTCAAGCACTAAAGAACGTATTCCAATACGTTTGACAGTCCCCTTAAGGGAACCAATCGTCACAAAATTACCCACTCGAAGTGGACGTTCTACCAATAACAAAATGCCGCTAATGAAATTATTGACGACATCTCGCATACCAAAACCAATTCCAACCCCCATAGCACCAGCAAATACACTTAATGCCGTGGGATCTATTCCTATAATCTTGAAAACAATTAAAAACCCAATGAACAATACTATGTATTGAATAAATACAGACAAACTATGTCGTATGCCCACATCAGCGATATTTAAGAAAAACCACCGATAACTAATTCCACGAAACCAGCCTGCTAACCAAAATACTATCCAAACGACTAAAACTGCCAGTATGATATCGATTAATTTTAGTTGATTGCCGTTATCAAAAGTGACCAGGGGAAAGTTAAATACTTGCACTATACTTTCCTTGATAGCAACATTTTCATACCAGCCAGTCAACCAAAAAAACATGATGACAGCCAACCCGAGCAGAACTAATCTAAGCAAATTCTGTATGAGAGGGATTAGATCCTCTGCCCATAGCGAACCACTTTCACCTCGTTGTAAAGCCGAATTTTTCCACAAAGTCATTAAAACACTAAGGAGTCCTGTAGCAATGAGCCAACCACTCAATACCAGCAAAAACAGGCTCAAGTATTTAGCGATAGTCGAACCAAGAACAACATAGCCGGTTATTCCTAATATTGACACCACCAAAATGATTCCTGGCAATACTAAGGTAATAATGTTAGTTATCAATCGCCAATAACCGCTGACATTAGTTATTATGAGACGACGTACTCGCATAAATAGCGGTATGGCTAAAGCCAATAAAACCATAAATATACTATCAACCAAATCAAGCAGCCTTGAAGAAAGCTTACCTTCCGGTTCCAGATGTATAAAGGTAATCGCAGCAATCAAGATACCTAACCCAATAACAATCCAACGTATTTTCCGATGGAGTGTTGTCATAATCTCTTTGGATTTATTGGCTGGCAGCGATAACGTAAAACCAGATAGTTTTAATTTAATTTTTGGAGCCAATAACAATCCAGACAAATTGACGAGCAGTTTAGTAATTAACCAAGCTAATAAAAAAATCAAGGCAACAGTAGTGCTTTGTTGATTCGGTTGCGCTAGCCAAATGAGTAATAGAAATATGCCAGTGATAGCAATGCTTATAGCGTTTAATCGCCACAAATGTAACCATAAGGTTGCTTGTTCAAGAAAACGACTACGTTCTTTTACCCGAGTTATCCAGGTATATAAAGTAGATAGGAAAATAACGAAACTTAACCAAATCAGCGTAGCAATACCAATAATAAGCAGGCGTTGCTTGTTCGTTTGTTCAAAGGCTTGTTTAAAACCACGCCCTGCCAATTGCAATTGCTGGACAAAAAGACCTGGTACAGTACTGATTTCTACGAAAAGGCTTTGCCATTCAGATATACTGGAAGGCAAATTTCGTTGTCTCAATAGGGCACGATAGGTATTCGTGGTGTAAACTTCCCCAAGCAACTCTAGTAGTTTGTCGCCTTTTTTTAGTAAAGGCGGTATTTTATTCAATTCACCTTGTAAACTGGCTTTAAGTTTGCTTAATAGCTTTAGGGCTTGGTTATAATCTTGGGCTTGCTTTCCGCTCAAATTTGCAGCATGTTCCTTAGCGACTGCCTGTTGTTCTCCCAAAATGGATATTTTACTTTCTAATAGAGTTTGTAGAACTTGGATATCCTGGAGTAAAGAATCAAGTTCGTTAGTAATGGCATTGATATTTTCAAGTTGGCTTTGAAAAACTTCCGTTGTTTCTTTTTGTTCGTCTGCTGTTTTTTGCCATTGCTCAAGTTGCTTATTAACATAGCTCGTTTTTGATTGGCGCATAGCCCGTTGTGCCAGTTCATCAGCTTCTTGAATTTGCACTTCAAGCAAATAACGCTGTGCTAAGTTTTCCGACAATGCTGGTATCAATTCCAATTTTTGGCGTAGTTCAGCTGCTAGATCAAGATAGCGTTGTTGCTCCTGTTGGATTTGCTTTTCTAATGCTTGTTTTTGCTGAACTCTATACACTGCTTGTAATTTTTCAAACCATTCAGTTGCAAGCCCTAAACGTTTGTTAGCTTGTTCACTACGTTGTTTAAAAATGTCAAGCGATTGTTCTTTTATTTCAAACATCTCTTGTTGTAGCTTAAGATCATTTTCAAATACGGCAATTCTTTTATCGTGTAACGGCTGTTGTTCTGGTTCAACCGGCGGCGTTTTGCGGAGATATTCCAGTTTTTTCTCTAGTTCCGTGATGTATTTGGATAGACTCTCTAAATTAGTTTCAGCACTTTGATGCTCTAAGTCAATATTTTTGACTTCAACGCTTGTCGATTGTTTAACCAAAAGAGCTTTTTCAACCATTTCTTTTAACACATCAACTGTGTATTCTGCGGTTTCCAGGGCTGTTATTTTATTAGGCAAATCTTTTTGATCTGCTTGTAAAGTTTCCCCGTGCTGCTTAAAAGCCGTTTGAGCATCGACTACTATCTGTTCTTGCTTTTTAAGCAAACGTGTTTGTTCCTCATTTTTCAGTTGCCCATACCAATCAAGAGCGAGAATGGCTTGCTTGATGATGACTTCACTCTGAGCTTTGAGCCGTTCAAGATATTGTTGCTCAAGTTCAATAGCTTGTTTATGCAGGGCAATATCCTTCTCAACTTTAGAAATTTGTTGATTGTGAGCCACAGTAAGTTCAGCACGCGAAAATTGAGTGAGTTCCTCAAAGGAAGTCTGCAATTTAGTGAGAGTTGCCGTTTTTTTATCCAGACTATCTTGAACCGTTTGGCGTTCCCCCCGCCGTTTTTCTACCTGTTGATTGGCAGTTTGTTGTTTCTGAGCCGCTTCTTCTAACATTTCGGGGGTAACTTCTTCAATTGTTATTAACCCTTCTACGTTTTTCGGAAATGCTTGTTCTTCGGCTTGCAAGGCGACACGAGTCGGTTCTAATGCGGCTTGAAGTTCATCAATGAGTGATTGCTGTTCTTTAAACCATTGCTCGGTTATGGCAATTGCTGAATCCGTCATTTCAGGATCAGCTACCTGTTCTGCATTTGCGGATAAACCAACTGCGCTTATCCACACAACTAATAAGCTGTAAAATAATAATTTAAATGAATACATGTTTTTAAACTTCCAAATATAAAAGAACCAAGTAGGGTGGAATTAATCCACCCATGTTTTAGAAACTGTAAACCAGAGTAACAGCAGTGATCGTATCAGTACAAAACGAAAATTCGTGCGAAATATAATTCACCATTTACAATTCATCAGTCGGTATCAGTTCTTCAGTCATAATCTGAACTCCAATACTGGAAATAGGTACATAATACTGCTCTATTTCCACTATATATATATTGTCATCTAAATGACAATGCTTAGTTTCTTTAACGATCATTCCAATGTCAGCCTTTTTGGGATAAAACTTATCCCAACCATCTTTACCACCCTTCTCCTTCATTTCCTGAGTGGTCCATGTTAGGCAATCAGTGGTGTTGATTAATTCATAAATTTGCTCAACATCCGTTATCTGTGCCTTCCTTGGAGGCTGGGGCAACTCTTCATCAATAGATGGTTGGGATTCTGTCGGGGCGGCAACAACCGGTTCACTAGATGGTTTTGATGCGACACTTGAAGGCGGTTGCAATTGTGCGTCAAATTCTGCCAGGCTCGGTGATTGGGGGTTAACCTTATGTAAACTAGCTAAATAACGCTTGGCTTTATCTTTTTGCCCCTTTTCCAAGGCACGTTTGGTCCACTTGACATAACGCGCCTCAATTTTTTCCATACCAGCTAACGCTTCAGCATTAGTCGCTTCTATTTTCAATACTTTTTGATAACATTCTAAAGCAGTTCCACCATCACCGCTCGTTAAACGATTAGCTTTAAAATGTTGTTCACATTCACGCAACTGCTTTGACACATCTGATGCAGCGTAAACGTGGCTTATCAAAATTAAACATAGTAGGCTAAAACGGAACATCATTCTTAATATTCTCCTTCCTCAAAAAAACTTTAAACCGGTAGAAACCTGCCAGGTCTTAAAGACCTGGCAGGTTTACGCCTGGGTTTTCGGTTAGGTATCGACAGATAACACATCTCCCTCACGAAGGAGTTTATCTATTTCCATTTCAGATTCAATGGCATCAACCTCTTGCTGCATATCTTCAATCGTATTGTCGATAAGACCAATATCGGTTTCCATGTCAGTGTACTGTTGGACATTACGCATGGCATCTAGCATATCTCGCTTAGCCTCTAACGTTTTGATCTTCAATACCATCAAGTCGCGGTCATCTTTCAACTGACGGTACGTTTCGAACAGCTTAGTTTCCGCCACCTTAATTTGTCCGAGAAAAGTTTCCATCTCCTGGATAGTACTATCCAAAAGACTGATTCTCGCTTCAGAACCACCTGACTCTTCAAGTTTGGCAAGCGATGCTTTTCTTGCACTGAGTTTCCGTTCAAACGTCTTTTGCGACACCTTCACCTTGACAAGATTAGCCTTGACTTCGACTATCTTGTTGTCGTACTTCTGGATGGCGATATCGCCCTTCCCAATCGAACCTTGAATCTGATCGAAAACGCGGTTTTTGAGTACATCTATCGTCGCTCGCCCTTCTTCGCTACAGCCAAGGGGGGCTAATAGAACGATAAATGGTAGTACAAATTTGAGTTTATTCATAAAGTTCTCTCTCAATGGTTAATTTAGTGATTTCAGCATTAGCCAAAATTACTTTAGCATCTTCTAACAGTTTTTCAGCAACTTTGCTGAATTTTTTTCTACCTTGTATCTCATCGATTTTATAAGCTACATAAGCACCCTCCACTTTCAAGTTGATGTTTTCCAACGTAAACTTTTCCCATTTCGTGACATCCAACCTGGATAAAAATAAGTAGGAAAATAAAAGTTATCAGACCTGCCATGTTTTGAAAACCTGGCAGGTCTTAAAGCCAAAATATTTATCTGAACATCTATATATGCCTTCCTCAATTATAATATTTTTGCACACCATTTTCAAAAATTATATTTATATAAGATAGCCATTTTATGGAAAAATGAGTGTAGGGGCGAACCTGCGTGTTCGCCCTTAACTTGCCCCTTACAATTCTAATCATTAAAAATCAACTTACCTTCAGCCATCGTAGAACGCATCATACTAGATAGATTATTTAAATCTAATTTGATGCCCTCTTCAGTGTAAACAGCGCGTAAGGTATATTTCCCGACTAAATCGGGTGGCACCGTAATGTCTAAGACACGGTGGCGCGTTTGTTCTGCGGAAACATTGCGTTGTAAAGGCAATGGTTTTTGGCTAAGTTGCCATATTTGTCCTTCTTTTTTGGACGGTGTCACAAACCATGTACTTTCACCGATAGATAAGCTGAGCCAAATATCGACAGGTGCCTTACGAGCCGTTTTTTCAATTATATCAATCATTATCGAATCGCCAGTGACATATTTGGTTTTTATGCCATCAAATACAATCTTAGTCAATTCGACTTTGCCCAATTTAAGCACTTGCAAGCGTCGTATGATTTGTGCCACGATGTCACGAAACATGTCTTCGCGCAACATTTCATCTTCTGCCCACATGGCTAACACAGCCGTTTCATCAAAGATATAATCACGTAGCAGACTGAGCTGTTGTTTTTCGAGTAGTACCGTGCCATCTGGTTTTTGCACTTCCATTTCAACGCGATAATTGAGTTCATATTCTACCTGTTGACCTGATATGGATGAAACTGTCAGTACTCGCCGGTCTATCGCTTCATTGCGGAGATACAATACTGCTTGCGCTGCATTCGCTGTGGGAACAATTTGCACCCCTTCTTCTATCATGCGGAGTCCAACACCTTGTGTTATTTTATTAGCAGATTCCGATTTAATATGCACAAAGGTGAAATCAAATCCACTCGAACCCCGTAGATGAAAACCACAACCGCTAAAAACCAATATTCCTCCGGCTAAAACCGCTACCAGCATAATTGATTTCATACGACTACCACATTGACTAGTTTTTTAGGCACCACAATCACTTTTTTTATTGTTTTACCGGTGATAAAGCGTTGTACCTTGGGTTCATTTAAAGCTGTTTTTTCAATCGTTTGTTTATCAGCGGCTGCCGATATGGTGATATGCCCCCGCAATTTGCCATTGACTTGAACCACCATTTCTATTTCATCTCGCGTCAACGCGCTTTTATCAACTTGTGGCCAGGCAGATTCCATAATGGACCCAGAATGACCCAATGCTTTCCACAAGGTTTGTGTGATATGAGGTACGATGGGCGACAACATGAGTACCACTGTTTCTAAACCTTCTTGAACGACGGCACGACTTTGGGGGCTGTCTTCGATACGGCTTAAAGCATTGAGCAATTCCATCATGGCAGCAATTGCAGTGTTAAACGTATATCGACGACCAATGTCATCACTGACCTTTTTAATCGTTTCATGCACTTGGCGGCGCAATGTTCGCTCTGCATTGTTCAATTTATTCGCTGTTAAAGTAGGTGCTGGGGGTTCAATATGTATCAGCACTTGTTTCCAAAGACGCTTCAAAAACCGAAATGCACCCTCGACACCACTATCAGACCATTCTAAAGATTGTTCAGGCGGCGCAGCAAACATAACAAATAGGCGCACAGTGTCAGCCCCATATTCATCAATTAAACTTTGGGGATCAACGGTGTTGCCCTTGGATTTTGACATTTTGACACCGTCTTTGAGTACCATACCTTGTGTCAAAAGGTGCATAAATGGTTCATCGCCCTTAACTAACTCTTCGTCGCGCATGAGACGGTGGAAAAATCGCGCATATAATAAATGCAAAATGGCATGTTCAATACCACCAATATATTGATCAACCGGTAACCAATAATGCACCTGCTCATCTAACATCCCAGTGTCACAAGTCGGACTCGCATAACGGGCATAATACCAAGACGATTCGATAAAAGTATCAAAGGTATCGGTTTCACGCCGCGCCGGTTTGCCACATTGAGGGCAAGAAACTTCATAAAAATGGGGATCGTGCTTTAAGGGAGAACCCGTTTTATCCGGGACCACATCCTCAGGCAAAATCACCGGTAAATCAGATTCTGGCACCGGCACCGTTCCACAATCAGGGCATTCAATAATGGGAATCGGACAACCCCAATACCGTTGCCGAGAGATACCCCAGTCGCGTAAACGATAATGGACTTGTCGTTGCCCACGCCCCTGTTTTTCTAAAAATTCAGCAATTGCGACAAAAGCTGATTGTGAGTTTAAACCTGTAAATTGCCCCGAATTAATTAACACGCCCTTATCAACAAAAGCCGCCTCTAATTTATCTTGCGCTTGCCCCTCTTTTGGTATAATCACTTGCTGAATCGGCAAACCATATTTTTTGGCAAATTCAAAATCGCGTTGATCATGGGCAGGTACTGACATCACCGCTCCAGAACCATAGCTCATTAATACAAAATTGGCTACCCATAAGGGCAAAGCTTCACCTGTAATCGGATGAATCGCTTTTAAGCCGGTATCCATCCCCAACTTTTCCATCGTCTCAAGCGTCGCCTCAGCAGTGTCCTTTTTACCACATTCTTTAATAAAATCAATGAGTTGCGGATTATTTTTCGCTGCCTCAAGGGCCAATGAATGCTCTGCTGCCACTGCCACATAAGTGGCACCCATTAAAGTATCCGGGCGCGTTGTGAAAACCTTTAAATCTTCATTGCCCACTTTAAATTGAATTTCCACTCCTTCAGAACGACCGATCCATTGACGCTGCATTTTCCGCACGGCATCCGGCCATGTCCCTTCCAATTTATCCAAACCCTGTAATAATTCTTCAGCAAAAGCGGTAATTTTCAAAAACCATTGTGGGATTTCGCGCCGCTCAACCAGGGCACCTGAACGCCAACCCCGTCCATCTATCACCTGCTCATTTGCTAATACAGTGTTATCCACCGGGTCCCAGTTAACCGGGGCAGTTTTTTTGTACACCAACCCTTTTTTATATAGCTGAATAAATAACCACTGCTCCCAACGGTAATAATCCGTATCACACGTCGCTAATTCACGTTCCCAGTCATAACCTAAACCGAGGCGTTTCAATTGTTGACGCATATAAGCGATATTTTCGCGTGTCCACTTAGCCGGTGGCACATTATTTTTCATCGCCGCATTTTCCGCCGGCAAACCAAAGGCATCCCATCCCATAGGCTGCAAAACATTTTTGCCCTGCATACGCTGATAACGGCTAATGACATCACCGATGGTATAATTACGGACATGCCCGATATGGAGTTGTCCACTGGGATAGGGAAACATAGAAAGGCAGTAAAATTTTTCCCTGTTGGGATCCACCACCGCTTTAAACGGCTGTTCAGCTTCCCAACGTTTTTGAACTTCTAATTCAATCGTTTCGGGTGTATATTGTGTTTGCATAGATTTTATGAAATTGTTAGAACTTGATGTTTAACTTTTTAAAGTCTGATAGCATCAAGCTATTTTTGGCAAAATTTATAAGGGCAATCCATCTATTTCTTATTTTTTATAATTATACAACAATTAGGGGTATTTTTTCAAAATACCAACAAGTGATGGTGGGTTTCGCTACGCTTGCTTTTATTTAAAAAAGGACATATAATATTTAGCTCGCGTAGGGTGGGTAGCTAAACCCACAGCACCGAAAAATGATTTTCGTTTCCCATTAATTTCGGTGCGTTGTGTTTTCTATCCACCCTACACTCGCTTACTATGAATTTGATAATTATAGGTGAGATAACTTATGGGAAGAAGACGACGCAAAGGGGAATTCTTTGAATTTCTTACCGAGGTGATCAAATCACCTCATGGCTATATTTGGGGCATCATCGCCTGCTTGCTGTTCTTAGCTCTTTCAGAATGGTTTATACCATTATTATTTCACAATGAATTTGACAAGATATTTCATCCGCTGTTTCAAATCCCCCTTAGAGCTATGGCTGTTTTGTCTATTATCGCTGCTTTAATTAATTGGGCAAAAAATTTCTGGTTAAATTCTTTACAGGCACCAAAAGTACATCACTCTGTCTTGAAGTCAAAAGAATTAAAAAAACTAGGTAAGCTAGAAAAGCGTCCAATATCGGAAGAGCAAAGAAATTATCCTGCATCACCTCCAATTGTCCCTACGACTGAAAAAAGTCTATACAAGATTATTTGTCAAGGTATTGCTATAGGACATAATCCCGATGAGGTCAAACAAAATTTAGCCATTCGTTTTAAAGTCGCTCCAGAAAAATTTGCTCCTCTTTTTAAAGGGAAAGTGACCATCTTTAAGAAAACAGAAGATTATGAAATAGCCTTAAAATATCAGGCTGTACTTAAAAAGATAGGCGTGTTATGTACTATTAGTGGCATTAAACCAAAAGAAACACAGAGCAAACCTGAAACCGACTATAAATTTGCCTCTAATAAACAATCTTTTCCAGAAACTGCTAAAGAAAAAGGATATCAATTTGAACAATTTGTCGTCAATAAATTTGATCGGCGGTATTTTACTCTGAAAGAGTGGCGTAGTGACAAGGGAATTGATGGTAGATATGCGGAATCCAATAAAAACCCAGATTTGGAATTTGAGTTCCATTTAAGAACTGTGAGGAAAACCTTTGCCGTAGAATGTAAATGGCGGCAAAACTATTATCGCGGTGGTGTTGAGTGGGCAAAAAAAGGGCAAGTAGCACGTTATAATGCTTTTGCTACCAAGAGACAAATTCCCGTTTTTGTCATCATTGGCGTGGGTGGAACACCTGATGATCCCAATGACATCTTTGTGGTTCCATTAAAAGTGCTTAAATATCCTCATGCTAAAGCGGAATATTTAGCTAAGTGGAAAAAAAGTGGAAATAAAAACTTTTTCTTTAATACCCAAACAGAGTTATTGAAATGATTACCAGCTCGCGTAGGGTGGGTAGCAGGGCGAACACGCAGGTTCGCCCCTACAAATGATTTTCGTTTCCCCATTAATTTCGGTGCGTTGTGTTTTCTACCCACCCTACCTGACTCAACCAATTTAAGAAACAAACAACGGATTTATCAAGGAAATGGGAACCAGCAAATAGATTCCCTCATGTTTTCACCGTAATAAGTTGACGAATAATATCTTTTGTATGACGCAGCACACTAAAAATAGTTATCAGTTCTTCTTTTGTAGCATCATAGGCTAGACTTTCACTGTATGTTTTTCCATCAAGTATTACAAAGTACCAATGACGACCAATAATGTATGCTCCATAAATCGAATGCGGGTGGCGATTGATTGTTTGTGCGGCTACCATTTCTGCCAGTAATTGACCCAGCGGATCATTTGAGCTATGAAGCTGCTTTTTGTATTCATGGATAAAAAATAAGGCTTCTTTGGGAGAATGTATCCCTTGAGCGACAAGAAAATCAATCAGACCCCAGAGTTTTTTACCCTCAGCATATTCAACTGAGATTTCTCGTTCCATAAACGGACGAAAGGCAACATCATAAAAATCGATCATATTCAATAGCAGCGCAATAAAAGAAATTTTCAATTCTTCTTCATTCCAATCACGAACATGTAATGCGAGTTTTCGGGATAATTGATGTAAGCTCTTAGTTTCTTCCTCAGTGACACTGCTAGCGCCTTGAAGCCAAGATTGAAGTCCTTGATAGTTGGGTACTAGCGTCAATTGAAATTCTTCTTCCACCTCTTCGACAGTCCATTTTGAAAACGGTTTCATGCTTTTTTCCTCCAGTTTCTCAATTTTAGTGTGGCACTATCCAAATCAAGCGTTTCCTATCTGCACAAATTGGGGATGCACAGTGACACCAGTTTCGTTATCCGTATAATCTTTTTCAAACTGTTGGCGATTCTTTTCATCTATTGTCTCAATAAATAACACTAACCAAATCGAAGTCACACCTAACTGTTGCCCATATTTTGCCGCCTGAGCCAGTGCTTTACGATAAGCGCGTTGATTAGCAAAACTTTTCAATTCTAATCCAAACAATTGCCCTCCATGACGTATCAATAAATCAATTTGTCCATTACCCGTTGGAAATTCGGGTTGAACCACTCCATCATAACTGCGGAAAAAACTCGCCAAATAGGAATAGATATGAAAATGAAAAACGGCTTCATATATTCGCAAATCATTTTTACGACGAGGGGCATCTTTCAACAAATGATGTCGATTGGTTTGCAAATATTGTTCATATCTCAGCAATAGCTGACGAATGTTTAAACTCTCTTCGGTAATCGTATCCGACAAATCTTCAAACGGATCGGATAAGCACTGAATATTCTCTTGAAACAGTTCTCTGGCAAAGTAGTTGAATAACTGCTTTTGTACATAAGGGCAAGGAAACTTGATATAATTTTCTTTCAAGCTGATTTGCGCAACGTCCACTACACCATTCATATACAAAAAATTGATGATGGGATCATTGTAGACAAATTTCGTTTCATCCTTCGTTTGGAACAATTCTAAAATGAACTGCTTATAGGGTTCTTGTTTTGCCTTACTGACGATATTCAGAATATTACTATTCGGCAATAAATCAAGTGCTGCACCATAAACATCCTCAAAATGAGTCATTGTAATGAGCTGATGGGTAGCTTGATTGTAAGTTTCTGTCAACAATTCTCCAAACCAACAAGTGAGTCCTGGCTGCCCTTGAAATTCAGACCAAATACGTTCAACCACATCTGATTTGATCGCCTGCCCACTTTCTTGTTGATAGCAATTGAACAGATAAGCCACCTCATCGTGTGTCAAATTAGGAATATGGACACTGCGTTGCACATTGAAAGGTGATCCCCGGCGATTTTCCACCCCTAAAACGGCACGTACCCCAATTAAAGCCAAACTATGCAGCAAGTAATCCTTTTCACCGGTCAATTTATCGACTTGACTCTGACGAGTCGTATAAATATGACGAAAAACACTGACAAACCGGCTAATAGCTGCATGTTCGAGTGCATCAAACTCATCCAAAATCAAAATTAAAGGCTTACTGAGCGTTCCCAGTTTAAATAAAAGAGACAAATCTTCTAAAGTTTCTACGGATATTTTATCTAAGTTCAACTTTTCCATCAATTCTCTGGCAAAAAGTTGAGCCACCCGATTAACATCAGTCACGCCATCAAGAAATTGCAAACCGAGAATAACCACATCAAACTGGGTTTCCTGTTGCAGTTTTAAAAACACTTCTCGCATGATCCAGGTTTTGCCTGTTTGACGAGGTGCCCAGATCGTCATGTAATGACCGCCCTCATCAGGTAATTCTCCCTTTAACTGCATAATCGCATTGGTAATTAATGTTTCCCTGGGCGCGTAGTAATGTAATTTGTTATTAGGGGGTCCATAAGATGAAAATTTTCGCATGGTTTAAATCCTTTTTAGGTTGAGGCTCTTGCAAAACTCGCTTTTTTGAGAAATTTTTGAAAAAAATCTGATTTCTTAAACTTCGTGTTTTCAGAGTTTTGCAAGTACCTCGGTTAAATAAAAATTATAGTGACTATTCAGGCTTGAGATAAACCAGGAACGACTGAAAAGTTCTTTAGAGTATCACACAAATTGACGAAACAAATCGTTCCATTTATTGTACATTATCAATTGCCCTTGTAAGGGCAATCGGTTATTTCAAATCAAGCGTTTCCTATCTGCACAAATTGAGGATGCACAGTGACACCTGTTTCGTTATCCGTATAATCTTTTTCAAACTGTTGGCGATTCTTTTCATCTATTGTTTCAATAAATAACACTAACCAAATCGAAGTCACACCTAACTGTTGCCCATATTTTGCCGCCTGAGCCAGTGCTTTACGATAAGCGCGTTGATTAGCAAAA
>Ga0190360_1001269_pt1 | contig 13179 bp, 19 predicted proteins | sample 48721834_MG_FD_161271 | JGI IMG/M metagenome (GOLD analysis project Ga0190360, IMG submission 161271) | Hydrothermal vent microbial mat bacterial communities from Southern Trench, Guaymas Basin, Mexico - 4872-18-3-4_MG | ecosystem: Environmental > Aquatic > Marine > Hydrothermal vents >... | reverse complement strand
CTTAAGGTTAGCTCAGACCGGGCAATTGGCTCCATTTATAATTTTTCTGTTTACCGTAATATCTATACTGGTAACTGCTGCTGTGGTTGTTATTTATCAGGCTGAAAGAAGAATTCCCATTCGCTATGCCAGAAGAATAGTAGGCAGGCGCGCCTATGGGGGACAGACTACCTATCTTCCCATTCGTATAGGTGGAGTGGGAGTGATCGCTATAATTTTTGCCATTTCCGTTCTTCTTTTCCCCTCGACTCTTGCAAGATTTATAAATCATCCTCTGGCTCAGGAAGTTGCTCGCTGGCTTTCTCCTGGTTCTTTGCTATACTATATTCTATATGCTCTGGCAGTAATATTTTTCACTTTTTTCTATACGGCAGTCGTTTTTAATCCTGTTGAAGTAGCCAATAATATGCGAAGGTACGGTGGATTCATACCCGGACTGAGACCTGGAAAGCCAACTGCTGAATATGTAACCAGTGTGCTTACCAGAGTTACTTTTATGGGAGCCTTATTTTTTGCTTTCATTGCTATTGTGCCGGTGCTTATCAATCAGGAACTTCTATACAACAGTTTCCCTTTTGGAGGAACTTCCATACTTATTGCTGTTGGAGTTGCCCTGGATACAGCCCAGCAACTCGAATCGCATCTTCTCATGCGACATTACAGGGGATTTATCAGGGGAAGGACGTGAGGTTTTACCATGAAAATAGTCATGCTGGGTCCTCCCGGAGCAGGTAAGGGAACACAGGCAGAGAAATTATCCAGAAAGTTAAATGTGCCACATCTATCGGCCGGTGACCTGCTCAGGGAAGTGGTGGTAAAAGAGACTTCTCTTGGAAAGGAGGCCAGGTCATATATGGAAAAAGGTGAACTTGTTCCTGATTCAATTATCATGCAGATAATAGAAGAAAAAATTGAGAGTTTAAAAGACGGCTTTATTCTGGATGGTTTTCCTCGCAATATAAATCAGGCAAAAGCTCTCGACAGATATCTGGAAGACAGAGGAGAAAAGCTGGATCTGGTAATAAATTTAGAAGTTGATAAAGATACAGTGATAAAAAGACTTACAGGAAGGTTAGTGTGTCAAGAATGCGGTAAAGTTTATCATGTGGAAAATATACCACCCCGGATGATCTGTCAGGACTGTGGAAACAGGTTGGTTCAGCGAGCAGATGATAATGAGGAAACTATAAATAACAGACTCAAAGTATATTTTAAACATACTCATCCTTTAATTGAGTACTATCAAAAAAAGGGTCTTTTAAGAAGTATTTCGGGAGAGGGAACCCCTCAGGAGGTTTTTGAGAGAATCATTAATCTTATATGATTCGAGTAAAAACAAAGAATCAAATTTGTCGTATTAGAGAAAGCGGTCTGATAATTGCAGAGATTTTTCAAGAAGTTAAAAATATAATAAAACCAGGAGTCACAACACAGGAGATTGATGAATGGATTGGTGAATTTATAAAGAAAAAAGGAGCTCGTTCTGCCTTCAAGGGATACAGAGGTTATCCCAGTAATTGCTGTATTTCCATAAATGAGGAGGTGGTTCACGGAATTCCTTCTGCACGGGTTATAAAGGTGGGTGACATTGTTTCCATTGATGTAGGAGTTAACCTGGATGGATTTATAGCAGATTCGGCTAAAACGTTTGCCGTGAGTGAAATTTCGGAGGAAAAGGCACGGCTTTTGAGAGTTACGGAAGAAGCTCTTTATAAGGGGATTGGACAGATGAGGGCAGGAAACAGAGTAGGGGATATCAGTAATGCGATTCAAAGACATGTAGAAAAAGCTGGCTTCTCAGTGGTTAAAGTTTTATTTGGACATGGGGTGGGTTTTTCTCTTCATGAAGACCCGATAGTCCCTAATTTTGGTAAAGCCCACAGGGGCGAGATATTGAGAGAAGGGATGGTTTTAGCTATAGAGCCTATGGTTAACGCCGGACACGAAGAAGTTAAAGTATTGGATAACCGCTGGACTGTTGTAACTTGTGATGGTAAACCCTCTGCTCATTTTGAACATACGGTGGCCGTGGTAGATGGAAAACCTAAAATTTTAACCTGTTAATTATTAGAAGGAGGGGCAATTTGCCTAAGGAAAAAATGATAAAGGCATCAGGGATTGTGATAGAAACCCTCCCTAATGCCACATTTAGAGTGGAACTACCAAATGGCCATCGAGTATTAGCTCATGTTTGTGGAAAGATGAGAATGAAATTTATTCGCATTTTACCTGGTGATAGGGTAAATCTGGAGATTTCACCTTATGATCCCACCAGGGGTAGAATAATTTACAGAGAAGGAAAGGGGAGATAATGAAAGTAAGGTCTTCGGTTAGAAAAATATGTAAGAAGTGTAAGATTATTAAAAGAAAGGGAGTTATAAGGGTAATTTGCGAAAATCCCAAGCATAAGCAGCGCCAGGGGTAAGGAGGATAAAATGGCCAGAATTGCCGGGGTGGAACTTCCCCCTAATAAAGCAGCAGTAATAGGGCTAACTGCTATATATGGAATAGGACGCAGTCGTTCTGAGAGAATACTGCATGAAGCAGGAATAAATCCTAACACTAAAATAAAGGATCTAACTGAAGATGAAATAAACAGATTAAGGCATATCATTGAAGAAAATTACAAAATAGAGGGTGATTTAAGACAGGAGATAAAAAGTAACATTTCCCGGCTCATAAGTATTAGCTGCTATAGAGGGATAAGACATAAAAAAGGATTACCGGTTCGGGGACAGAGGACAAGATGTAATGCAAGAACCCGGAAGGGTCCTCGCCGAACTGTTGGAGCAAAAAAGAAGAAGAAATAAATCAAGAATAATTTTTAAGGAGATATAGAAGTGGCTTCTAAAAGGAAAAAAGAAAAAAAGAAGAAAAGAGAAAAAGTAGAAGAGGGAATGGCATACATACATTCTACGTTTAACAACACTATTGTTACCATTACTAATCTGGAAGGAGATGTTCTTTGCTGGTCCTCTGCAGGGGTGGTAGGGTTTAAGGGAACAAAGAAAGGAACTCCCTTTGCTGCCCAAAAGGTTGCAGAAGATGCAGCTAAAAAAGCCCAGGAAAATTACGGACTCCAGAGAGTTATAGTGGTGGTCAAGGGTCCTGGATCCGGCCGTGAAACAGCAATAAGAACACTTCAGGCAAGCGGGTTAAAGGTGGTGGCTATAAGAGAGGCAACACCCATTCCTCATAATGGATGCCGTCCTCCAAAAAAACGTAAGGTGTAAGAGGAGATGAAAAATGGGCTTAAAGCTGGAAAGTAAATGTGTTCGCTGCCGTCGATTAAATACCAAGCTATTTTTAAAAGGGGAAAGATGTTTAACCAATAAGTGTGCTCTGGAAAGAAGAAGAGTTCCCGTAATTTCCGAGAGACGAATGTCACAATATGCCCGTCAGTTAAGAGAAAAACAAAAACTGCGATTTAAATATGGAGTTACAGAGACCCAATTTCGGCGATATTACGAAAGAGCAGAAAAGATGAAGGGTATAACCGGAGAAGAGCTCCTGCGCCTTCTGGAGAGAAGACTGGATAATGTTATCTTCAGATTAGGTTTTTGTGCCAGTAGAGCTCAGGCTCGACAGTTGGTTGTACACGGCCATTTTATGGTTAATGACAGAAAGGTGAAGAGTCCCTCCTATCTTGTAAAAGAAGGAGATGTTATAGAACTTAACAAAAGAAGTAGAAAACTGGAGGTTATTAAACAGAATTTACAGAGCTCAAGTGGTAGAGCCGTACCTGCCTGGCTGGAAAGAGATGACAAGCTTTTGAAAGGAAAGGTATTGCGGTTTCCCGAAAGGGAAGAACTGGATCAAGAGGTTGATGTTTCTCTTATTGTGGAGTATTATTCCCGTTAACCAGTATTTTATTGTTTAGTAAAAATCTTGATAAAGGAGGAATTGGTGAGAGAACTAATAAAGCCAGAAAAAATAAAAATTGAAAAAGAAACTCTCTCTCCAACTTATGGAAAGTTTGTCATAGAACCTCTGGAAAGAGGTTATGGTATAACACTGGGTAATTCTCTTCGTCGGATATTACTTTCCTCAATTTCAGGAGCAGCTGTGACGGCCATAAAAATAGATGGGGTAACTCACGAGTTTGCTACTTTGCCGGGAGTTAAAGAAGATGTTCTACAGATCATTCAAAATTTGAAAAAACTCAGAGTTAAGCTATATACTGATGAAGAAAAGGAGGTATTAATTGATGAAAAAGGCCCTCTTGAGGTGAAAGCCGCTCACATTAAAACTGATAAAGAGGTTGAGGTTGTAAATCCAGATCTACACATTGCTACTTTAAACGATGAGAACACAAGATTTACCATGCAGATAAGACTGGCCTGGGGAAGAGGTTATGTGGAGGCCAGTGAAAACAGGGGAGAAAATCAACCCATTGGAACTATTCCCATAGATTCTATATTCACTCCTGTTACCAAGGTTAAATATGAAGTTCACCCGGCTCGGATTGGAAGAAAGACCAGCTTTGATTCTCTGATTATGGAAATTTTTACTGATGGAACCATAAAACCAGAGGAGGCATTGACTCAAGCTGCCAGAATTCTTCGTGATTTCGCAAGTTTATGTGTTTTAGAGGAAAAAGAAGAAAAACCAAAGGAAGAAGAAGAATCTAAGAATGAATTTTTAAAAAATGACGTTGAAGAAATAGGTCTTTCTACTTCAGTCATTAATGCATTGAAAAACGCAGGCATAATGAAGGTCGGCGATCTTGTTAAAATGGCTCCTAAAGACCTCTTGATGTTACACAACTTTGGGGAAAAGTCCTTAGAGAAATTGAGAAAGAAACTTGCTGAATACAATCTTGAATTAAAGGGTAATGAAAATGAGACATAAGAAAAAAGGAAAAAAGCTCTCACGGGATAGAGACCAGCGTAGAGCTCTTCTCTCCAATCAAGTAAAAGATCTTTTATTTAAAGAGGAGATTATTACCACCCAGGCTAAAGCCAAAGAAACCGCAAGGCTGGCGGAAAGGATGATAACCTTAGCCAAGGAGAATTCTCTTCACCATCGGAGGTTGGTGTTAAGAACAGTTAAAAATAAAAAGGTGGTAAGTAAGCTCTTCTCGGTTATTGCTCCTCGGTATCAAAATCAAAATGGTGGTTACACCAAAATAATAAAATTAGGTTATCGCAGAGGAGATAATGCTTTAATGTGTAAGGTAAAGTTAGTGTAGGAAAGATTCTCTTTTAATAGAATGCCCAATATTAAGCTTACACTGGCTTACGATGGAACTAATTACTGTGGTTGGCAAATTCAACCTGATGTTCCCACCGTCCAGGGCGAAGTAGAGCGAGCTTTAAGTAAAGTCTTATCAAAAAAGGTTTCGGTAATTTGTGCCGGGAGAACCGATACTGGAGTACATGCGAGGGGACAGGTTATAAATTTTAAAACTTCTCTTTCTTTTCCTCTTGCTCAGTTACCATATGCTCTAAATAGCATCTTACCACCTGATATCAGGATAATTCGTGCCTGTTATGTTTCAGACAAGTTTCATGCTCGACACAGTGCTTGCTATAAAGTTTACAGATATTTCATTTATAACCATGTTTACCTTCCACCCTGGTTTAAGAATTTCGCCTGGCTGGTTACTTTTCCGTTAAATTGTGACCAGATGCAAGAGGCTGCAAATTACCTTATCGGCAGACATGATTTTTCATCTTTTCAAAATCAAGGAAGCCCCTGTAGGACACCTGTCAGATATATGGAAAAGATTAAAATTACCAGGAAAGGCTTATGGATAAGCGTCTTCATGAAGGCTGATGGGTTTTTGTATAAAATGGCCAGAAATATCACCGGAACACTCGTGGAAGTAGGAAGGGGAAAAATTCCACCATCAGAGGTTGAGGTTATACTAAAGTCAAGAGATAGAAGAAAAGCCGGACCCACAGCTCCTCCTCAAGGTCTGTTCTTATGGAAAGCTGGATATCCCTCTCACTATTACATATCTGAGTGTTCGGTGCGGTAGTGTAAAGCTTGACCTTGAAAATTATCATTTTTGTATTATAAAATTTAAGGAACTTTTTTTCACTTTCATTTACATGGGAGAATAGAAATGCTGTGCCAGATGTGCAAAAGCAGAGAGGCTACGGTTCATGTTAAGGAGATAATTAACGGTGAAAAAAGGGAACTTCATTTATGTTCTGTCTGTGCAGAAAAAAAAGGATTAACCGAATTTCTCCTTTCTCCTGATTCTATCTTTGCCAGTTTAATGGGAGAACTGAGTCAATTTCTGGAATCGCCATCTCCTGTGACCGAAGAAGAAGAAAAATGCCCCAGTTGCGGGTTATCTTTTGATAGGATAGTGAAAAAAGGAAAAATGGGGTGTTCCTGCTGCTATGAGACATTCAGACGTCATATTGTCCCTTTATTGGAAAAAATTCATGGAAGAGCCAGCCATAGAGGTAAAATCCCCGAAAGAGCAGCTGTTGAGAATAAAAAGAGACTGTTGCTTTACAGGTTACGTCACCAGTTGGAAGAAGCGGTTAAGAAAGAAGAATATGAAAAAGCAGCTCAAATCCGGGATCAAATAAGAAGAATTCAAAGTGAAGGTAAGCATCTTGGGAGAGAAAATCAAATATCTTCTCAAGACACCAAATGAATGGATAAAGGCTACAGGTCCTGAAAGCGAGATAGTTTTTAGTTCTCGTGTTAGATTGGCCAGAAACATGCGAGGATTTTCTTTTCCTCCATGGGGAAAGGATTCACAGCTAAAAGAAGTGTGCAACCAAGTCCTGGAGGTGATTTGTAAGAGTAACTATTTTAAAAATTGCCTGATTTTAAATATGGACGAACTTTCCTTATTGGAGAAAAAATTTTTACTGGAGAGACATTTAATCAGTAGAGAATTTATTAAAGGAGGTAGAAATCAGGTCTTAATAATTGTTCCGGGTGAAGTCGTGTCAATTATGGTTAACGAAGAAGACCATTTAAGAATCCAGGTCATTCTTTCAGGGCTTCAATTGATGGAAGCCTGGCGAATTGCCGATGGAATTGATACCGAATTAGCCAAGAATTTAAATTATGCTTTTTCACCACAGGAAGGGTACCTCACATCTTGTCTGACCAATGTAGGAACAGGATTGAGAGCCTCCTGTATGTTGCACCTGCCAGCACTTACCTATATAGGCAAGATAGACGATGTTTTAAAAACTGTGTCCAAATGGGGTCTTGTTGCTCGTGGATTTTATGGAGAAGGAAGCAAAATTCAGGGTGATTTTTTTCAGATTTCCAACCAGGTTACCTTAGGATTAAAGGAGGAGGAAATTATAAACCTGGTGGAAAAAATAGTTCATGAGGTAATAGAACAGGAAAAGAAGGCTCGAGAATATTTATTAAAACGTGATGGTTTAAGAATTGCCGATGAGGTGGGAAGGGCCTATGGGATCCTCTCTCATGCTTATTTGATTGATTCTGGAGAGGCAATGAGTTTGCTATCCAAGTTAAGGTTAGGACTGTGTATGGGGTTAATTTCCGAAAACATTCCAATGGCTGTTTTAAATTATCTTTTTATAAGTGTTGGACCTGCTCAAATTCAGGTCAAAGAGGGAAAGCCTCTAAGACCAATAATGAGAGACAAGATTAGAGCCGGGGTTATTCGTGAAAAACTGAGCCATGAGAGATGATCCTCTTTTAGAGAAAGTAGAGGAAACTATCCGTAAATTTGACATGTTTTGTATTGGAAGTAAGATAGTGGTGGGAATATCTGGGGGACCAGATTCCACTGTTCTTTTGCATGTTCTTTATCATCTTCGGGAAAGATTTAAAATCAAAATCCGAGCTGCTTATCTTAACCATTGTCTGAGAGGAGAAGAAGTGGAAAGGGAAAAAGAGTGGGTCAAGGATTTTACTCGTAAACTCGGTGTTCCCCTCATATGTGACTGCATAGACGTGGCACTTCTGGCAAAAGAAAAAAGGATGAGTTTAGAATCCGCAGCTCGAGAAGCGAGATACGGATTTTTGGAACATGTAGCTAACCAGGTGGGAGCAAGCCGTATTGCTGTGGGACATACAGCCTCCGATCAAGCAGAAACTCTTTTAATGAGACTCGTAAGAGGTAGCGGGCTGGATGGACTGGCAGGTATCCCTCCAGTGAGAGGTAGGGTTGTACGGCCTATGATTGAAGTATTCAGATGGGAAGTGGAAGAATACTGTCAGAGACACAATTTAACTCCCAGAGAGGATTCAACCAACAGAGATGTATCTTTTTTTCGTAATTCAATCAGGCTCGAGCTTATTCCTTATCTTACAAAGCGGTACAATCCAAAATTACCGGAAATTTTAGTTCAAACTACCGATATTCTTCGTGTTGATAAGGAGTTTTTACAAGAACTTGCTTCAAAAGCGGAAGAGAAAGTTCTTAAGAGAAGGAATGATAAAATCTTAATTATGGATATTAAAACTTTATCTCGATTTCATCTCTCTCTTAAGCGCAGACTGATACGAAATGCAATTGAGAGGTTAAAAGGAAATCTTCGAGGAATCACCTATGATCACATTAATGATGTTATTAAATTGCTGGGATGTAAAGGCACAAAGATTTTAAATTTACCCGAAGATGTCAGGGTTATTAAACAATATGATGAGCTTATCCTGAGTCAACAGGGATTTTTTGCACCTTCGTTTTTCAGCTTTCTTGAAATTCCCGGCAAAACAGAAATCCCCCAGCTTAACCTCTCTTTTGAGACGGAAATTACAACTGAAGTCCCGGTGGAGTTTTCATCTGATCCTTTTGAAGTTTACTTTGATTTTGATAAACTTCCTAAACCTTTATTTATACGCCCAAGGAAAGAAGGAGACAGATTTGTGCCTCTGGGAATGAAGGAAGAAAAAAAACTGAAAAAGTTTTTCATAGATGCAAAAGTTCCTCTTGTCCAGAGAGATAAAGTGCCCATATTGGTTGGTGGTGATAAAATATTATGGGTAGTGGGTTATAGAATAGATGAGAGGTTCAAAGTTGATCCTACCACGAAGAAAGTTTTAAAGACAAGGGTGCTTCGAAATGTCAGAACGTCAAGCACAGATAAACCGGAAAACAAGGGAAACCGAAGTTAGCGTCTATCTCAATATTGATGGAAGTGGGTACTCGGAAATTAATACCGGATATCCTTTTTTTGACCATATGTTAGAACTTTTTTGCTGGCATGGATTTTTTGATTTGAGGATCAAAGCACAGGGTGACATTGAAGTTGATAAACACCATGTTGTAGAAGATGTAGGTATATGTCTGGGAAAGGCATTTTCCCGGGCCATCAAGGATAAAAAAGGTATTAAAAGATATGGATACTCCGTAGTTCCTATGGATGAAGTTTTAATTCAATGTGCAGTTGACATAAGTGGAAGACCACTTTTAGTTTTCAACAGAGAGGAAGAATGGGTTATAGATAAAATAGGAGAGTCCTTTAGAGATTTTTTTAGAGGTTTTTGTAATCATTCAGGGGTAACCCTGCATATTATTGTTTACTCTGGCCAGGGACGTCATCACATTTTAGAGGGAATTTTTAAATCTTTGGCTCTATGTCTTGATCAAGCTACTTCAATTGAGCCCCGAAGAGAAGGTTCTCCTTCCACTAAGGGTAAAATAGAAGAAGTATAGAGGAAAAAGGTGCTTGCTGTAGTTCAGAGAGTAAGTTCAGCTTGTTGCATCGTTGGAGAAGAAATAGTGGGTCGGATAGGTAAAGGAATGGTTGTTTTACTTGCTGTGGGTAGAAATGATGGTTTAGACCAGGTCCGGTGGATGGCAAAGAAAATAGCCAATTTAAGGATCTTTGAAGATAAAAATGGAAAAATGAACCTCTCTTTACTTCAGATAAGAGGAGAAATACTACTTGTCCCGCAATTCACTCTTTATGGGGATTGCAGCAAGGGATACCGACCCAGTTTTACTGAAGCAGCTCCCCCTGAGATGGCAGAGAAGCTCTTTTTACAGGTAAAAAAGTGTTTATTGGATTTCAAGATAAAAATTATCAGTGGAATATTTGGTGCCCGAATGAAAATAAAACTCACAAATGAAGGACCTGTTACTTTAATTATATCTTCTAAAAACGAAAAATAAATCTCTGGAAGATGACTATGGCTAAAACAACTGTCGGATTAAAGATTGGTTCAACTTCCATAAAATTTGTTGAACTGGTGCATTTAAGGGATGGTTGTAAGTTGAGGAAAATAGGGATAGAGGAATTTCCTCTTTCAGAGAAAACCCAGGGTTACCTTAACAATGTCAATTTTATTGCTGAAAAGTTGAAAGAGATTATTACCACCCATAAGATAAACTCACACAAGATAGTCAGTGGGGTGGAAGGTGAGTCAGTGGTAGTGAGAATTATAAGGGTTCCTCAAATGAAGGACAGCGAACTTCGAAGAGCAATAAGATGGGAGGCAGAAGAGCAAATCCCTTATCCCATGGATGATGTCTCACTTGGATATCACATTTTAAAGAAGAATTTACTGGGGGCTCGAGGTAGAGAAGTAGCTGTACTTATCGTGGGAGTAAAAAAACAAAGCATTGATGAGCATCTTAATATTTTTCAGCAGATAGGTCTTACTCCCGCAATTGTTGATGTTAATTCTCTTGCTCTTTACAATATAGTTAAAAATAGTAGTATAGAAATATCCGAAGGAACCGCCCTTTTAAATATAGGTCATCGTGTTACCAATCTGGTTATTACGGCCGAAGATTTTCCTTTCATGGTTAGAGATATTAATTTTGGTGGGGAGAACATCACTCAGAATTTGATGAGGAGATGGGGTATATCTTATGTAGAGGCCGAGAAACTCAAAAAAACTCGGGGAATGATCAGGTTTGATTTAGAGACTGCAAGTATAGAGGAGAAAGAGATGAGTCGAATTATCACGGATTCTCTGGAAGAACTCATTAAGGAAATAGTGCATTCTTTTGAGTATTTTGCTTCCAACAGAAAAGGTGCTCTTGTTCAAAAGGTGATTCTATCGGGAGGATGTTCTCTCATTAAAAATCTGGATAAATTTTTATCTCAGGAACTTGAAATCCCGGTTCAAAAAATAAATCCTTTCAGCAATGTAAGCTATTCAAGAGATAAGTTTGCCCAGTTTTTACCTTCTCTGGTCCCGCTTTTTGCTGTACCAGCAGGTTTAGCATTGAGGGAGATATCCTGGACATGATTGAGATTAATCTTTTACCACCAGAGATAATTCAACAGAGAAAAAAAAGAGATTTTATCATATTTGTGGGAATATGTGTAGCTGTGGCAATAAGTATTTGTTATCTTCTTTATCTTTCTTTAGCTCAAAGCATCTATCCTCTGGAGCAAAAATTAGAAGATATAAAAAGGCAGATTTCCCAATATCAACCCACCCTTAAAGAAATAGAAGAGACCAAAAAAGAAAATGCCGAGATAATGGCTCGATTTGATGCTTTCAGGCAGGTAGTGGAAAGACAGTCGTTTTGGCCTCGTCTATTATACGAGATTTATCGGGCACTTCCTGATACTTTATGGTTAAACGAGATTAAAACCAGTCAGGATGGTAAATTCGTAGAGATCGAGGGAAATAGTTTAAACGAAACCATAGGTGTTGCACATTTTATCAATAACTTAAAAAAATCCGGGATTTTCTCAGATATTGAGTTTATTAAGTTCTCTCAGCATAAAATAGCGGATAAGCAGGCTATGCTTTTTAGATTAAGGTGTTTTCTGGGAAAAGAAAGACCAGTACCCGAAGGTTCTGCAAAATGAGTATTTTCGATATGAAAGGTCGAGTAATGGTAGGGGTGGCAATTTTCCTGGGGTTGTTACTGGTTTTTTATGTCATGGTTTATAAGCCCCAGATAATTCATAAAAATAATCTTGAGATTAAAATCTCTCAGCAAAATAGAAGACTTCTTCAACTTAAAGAAAAGTACCGGGAACTTGAGCAGTTAAAAGAGGAAAATAAAAAAATTAAAAATAACCTTGCCGCTCTGGAAAGCAAGTTGAAGGAAGGAAGAGTGTCTTTCCTTTACGAGCTGGGATTTAGGGGAAAAATCTACGGAGTTGAATACCTGGAGATAACACCTTTATCTACAATAGAGGAGAAGTATTATCTTCGAACTCCGGTAAAAATGCATCTTTTTAGTAAATATCATAATTTTGGTATGTTGATTTCCGACATGGCAAAAAAAGGGGGACTGGGGGCTTTTACCGTGGATAACGTACTTTTAAAATCCACCTCCAGAGAAGGGTACACAATTGAAGCCAGTCTTATCCTTTCTCTTTACAGATATAAGGGGCTAACTTTCTATTCCAGTGAAACCGTAGCTACTTCTTTGAGTAATAAGATTTCCGGTTTAAAATCTTCTAAGACTGGAGTTTTACGGAGAAAAAGATGAAGTTTTTAACGGTTTGTCTTTTGAGTTTATTCTTTTTTTCTTGCCTGGTTGAGACCAAAGTGTTTGCCCAGCCTGAAGAAGATTTTTCTCTGCCGGAAATATTTGAATACCCTGTAACTAAAGGTAGAGATCCCTTTGCTCCTCTTATAATTGAAAAAAAGAGGGTTGAAGAAAAAAAAGTAGTTATGCCAAAAGCTGAAGTCAAAGCTCAACCCGGGCCAGAAAAACTCCCTGTTATAACCCATTCTGAGTATAAGCTGATAGGTATTGTCTGGTATGGAGAAGAAGCTGCAGCTTTGATCAGAAAAAATGAAAAGACCTGGGTAGTAAAAGAAGGAATGGTTTTTAATGGTCTTAGTGTTGCAAGAATTGAGGGTGAAAAAGGAGAAGTTATTCTTCTGGGAAAAGATAAGATAATCAAATTAAATATGCTGGAGATTTAGCATGAAGATGAAGACCAATATTTTTTTGACTGGGGGGGCTTTTTTCTTTCTGGCATTTTTTTGCTTTTGCTTGTTAGCCGGAGCAGAAGAAATTCCACTGGAAAAGAAGGTGATATCTCTTGATTTTAAAGGTATTGATGTTCGAGATGCCCTGCGGCTGATTTCGGTCCAAAGTGGAGTAAACATAGTAGTTGAACCAGAAGTAGAGGGTAAAATCACTGCAAGATTTGAAGAGCCTGTCCCTTTACTTGAGGCACTTTCCATAATCCTTTCCTCTGTTGACTGCATCTACCAGAAAGAGGACAATCTAATAAGGGTTAAAAAAAGACCCCTTCTTCTCTTATCTTCAAACTTTTCCCTTACCTATGCCCTGGCTGA